>SPJJ01034008.1_pt1 | contig 13379 bp, 13 predicted proteins | sample 3741741 | NCBI WGS metagenome assembly SPJJ01 (sample SAMN10925908, study PRJNA522277) | cold seep metagenome | isolation source: Elba SIP-enriched marine methane seep metagenome, extraction at timepoint T1 | place: Italy: coast of Elba, Mediterranean Sea | collected 2014-05 | reverse complement strand
TACGTGCGAATCGGCCGCGACGAAGGGGCCGAGGTGGTTTGCGGCGGCGACGAGGCGGCGGTCGAAGGCTTCAACGGGTCCTATTTTCAGCCGACGATTCTGGCCAACGTCAGCAACGACATGCGCGTGGTCCGCGAGGAAATCTTCGGCCCCGTACTGTCGGTGCTGCGCTACTCGGACATCGACGAGGCTGTCGCTATCGCCAACGACAGCGAGTACGGTCTGGCTGCCGGCGTGTGGGGCACCGACGTCCAGGAAGCGGAGCGAGTGGCTGCGCGCATTAACAGCGGCACCACGTGGATCAACGACTACCACGCGTTCTCGGACATGGCACCGTTCGGTGGCTACAAGCAAAGCGGCGTCGGCCGGGAGCTCGGTCCGCAGGGATTGGCCGAGTACACCCAGCTCAAGCACGTGCACGTGGGGCTGGGGACCCACCCCGAAGACAAGTTCCCGCTGCGCTTACTGCTCAAGCAAGGCGCGGGCTCCGGCTTTCAATACGCGGGCCCGACCCAGGTCTACTCCGGCGCGCGCAGCCTGGTGCGCCTGGATCTCGAAGTCGACAAATTGGCCGCCGAACGCATTCTCGTGCTCAGCGACGCAGGCTTGCGCAAAGCCGGCATTTTGGGCCGGGTCACGGAGCTGCTCGGCGATCGCGTCGCGCTGGTGTGCGATGACGTGCCCCAGGACTCGGGACTGGAGGTGGTAGACCGGATCGCAGCGCAGGCCCGGGACAAGCACATCGATCTGGTCGTGGCTGTCGGCGGTGGCAGCGTCATCGATACCTCGAAGGTGGTGACCATCTGCCTGAGCGAAGGCGGTGCGGCGGTGGACCACGTGGGCATCGGCTTGCTCACCCGCGACCCGACCCCGCTGATCGTAATTCCGACGACGGCGGGTACCGGCAGCGAAGTTACCAACGCCGCGGTGATCAAAGACGAGCGCTTACATAAGAAAGTGTTCGTGGTGGACGCGCGCCTGTGCCCCAAGGTCGCGCTGCTCGACCCGGAGCTGTTGGTCAGCCTGCCCGCGTCGTTGACCGCATCGACCGGCTTCGACGCGCTGACCCACGCTATCGAAGCGGTGACCAGCCGTATGAGCAACCCGATTGCCGACGCCAACGCGCTGCACTCGATTCGACTGATCAGTCGGTATCTCGCCCGCGCGGTCGCCGACGGCAGCGATATCGAGGCCCGGTCCAACATGCAAATCGCGTCGACGTTGGCCGGGTTCGCTATTACCAGCGCCCAGGTCGGCCTGGTCCACAGCATGTCTCACGCGGTTGGAGCCCGCTGTGGCGTGCCCCACGGCACCGGTAACGGCATCATCTTGCCTCACGTGATGCGCTTCAACGCCAAAGCGTGCGCCGGCAAGCTGGCCGACGTGGCGCTCGCGATGGGTATCGAGCGTGCCGGTCAGAGCGACCAGGAGCTGGCCAACGCAGCGGCCGAGGCGGTCACGCGCTTGCTCCAGGATTGCGAGCACCCAACGTCGTTGGCCGCGGTCGGCGTGAGCAACGACGTCATCGATGAATGCGCCGAGATGGCCATGGTGGACTTGCCCACCATGTTCAACGGCCGCGGCGTGGCCTTCCCGGGCGAAATCGTCGCCCTCTACAAGCAGGCTATGGCCTAGTTGGTCTGGCGGTAGATAAACGTTACCCGGACAAGCGGGATGGAGTCATCGGCGGCATCCTACCGGAACTGACCCAGAAAGCTCGTCGCGTCCGCCACAATGCCGTTGGGCGGCTGGTTACTCGAACAATTTGATCAATCCGGTGATGTTGTCGTCGGCCAGACCACGCTGTTTGGCCGCGGCGTAGACCGTGCGTACGGCGGCGGTTGTCGGCACCGTGGCCGCGACGTCAGCGGCGGCCTGCTCCACGTAACCGAAGTCCTTCTCGACCAGGTCGATAGGGAACATGGGCGCGAACTTTTTGGCCGTCATCAGGGCTCCTATGCCTTTGAGGGCGGGGCTGGTGATCGGCAGCGCACCCAGGATGTTCAGGCTGTGTGCGTCGTTGATGCCGCGCCGTCGGGTGAGTCCCAGCAGCTCGCTCAGGGCTGCGACCTGAATGCCGAACAGCGCGTTGACCGCCAGCTTGACAGTGGCGCCACTGCCCGTGGGCCCGCAGTGGTGAACCACGCCGCCCATGGCGAGCAGCACATCCGTGATGTCATCGACGACGTCGGACGCGCCGCCGGCCAGATAGATGAGCTGGCCAGCTTCGGCCTGGGGCCGGGATCCTGCGACCGGAGCATCGATGAACGCGACCCGACGGTCGGCCATGCTCGCCGCCAGGGTGTCCACCCACCGGGGGGTCAGCGTGCTCGATTCGATGGCCACAGCGTGATCCGCCAGGCCGGCCAGGGCGCCGCGCTGAGGGTCGAGCCACACCGACCGAGACGCGTCGTCGCCCCGGACCATGCTGATCACGACATCGCTGCCGCGCGCGGCGTCGCGAGGAGTCTCCGCCAGGCGCGCACCACAGGCCACCACAAAGGCGGCGCGGGCCGGGGTGCGGTTCCACACGGCAACCGGGTAGCCGGCGTCCACGAGGCGCTGGGCCATGCGAGAGCCCATGGCGCCGAGGCCGAGGAATGCGATCGTTTTGGTCTGCTTGGTTGTCATGGAAGCTAGTGTGGCGGTTCGTATTTAGTCGTGCAACGCCACAATATCGTTAAGACTTATTCCATGTGTGAATGAAAGGGCTAGCGCCGGTCACGTCGATTGGCGATAGTCGCAGACGATGGATCGTCTCGAGGTGCTGCGCGCCTACGTTCGCCTGGTGGAGCGCGGCAGTTTCACCGCCGTTGCGGAGGAGCTGCGGGTCAAGCAGTCCACGGTGAGCAAATGGCTGGCCGCCCTCGAAGAAGACCTGGGTGTGCAGCTAATCGATCGCACCACACGGTCGCAACGGGTGACCGACCCGGGCCAGCGCTTCTACGAACGCGCCCTCGACATCGTCGGTGCCTACGACACGGCCGTGGTGGATGTGCGCGAAGGCGCCGCCACCATCGCCGGGCGTATTCGTATGAGCGTTCCCGTGGTGTTCGGCCAACGCTACATCGTTCCGTTGGTGACCCGGTTCCTGCGCCAGCACAAGCGGGTGGCCATCGAGATGGTCTACAACGACCGCTACATCAGCCTGGTCGAGGAGGGCTACGACCTGGCGATTCGCGTCGGTCTTCAGGTCGATTCGAGCCTGCGCAGCCACGGCTTGGGCGTGTCCAGTCGTCGGGTCGTCGCGTCGCCCGGGTACGTCAACAGCCATGGTCTCCCGACCACACCGGCCGCGCTCGCCGACCACGAGTGTTTGCTTCACAGCCAGCTCAACGCGTTGACCACCTGGAAGTTTCGGCGCGGCAACAGCCGCCATCGGGTCAACGTGCGCGGCCGGGTGTCGGCCAACAACAGCGAAGCCACCCTGGCGATGGCTCGGAGTGGGCTCGGCGTGTGCTTGCTGGCGTCGTGGCTGGTGGACGCGGATATTCGCGCCGGTCGCCTGGTTCAGTTGCTGGCCGACTACGAGCCACCGCCCGCGCCGATCCGCGCGCTCACGCCACCGACCCGGCGAATCTCACCGACGGTTCGAGCGTGGCTCGACCATGTGCGCACGGGCCTGGCGGCGGCATTGCCTGCGGATTGACCGCTACTGCATACCGCTGATGGTGACGCGCAGATCTGATGCGGTGCCGCTCAAGTAACGGCGCAGTTCGTCGCGGCGTTTACTCAAGTTGCGGATCAGCTCCTGCATCAGGTCGTTGGTGTGTTCGAAGCGCACACCGAAGCCACCGCTGGCAAACCGAACGGGGGATCCGAGGGCGACGCATTCGCCAACGAAGGCGTGCTCCACCACCAGGAACACACGCTGGCACAGGCTGGGCACGCGGTCGCATCGTATGAGCATGCCGTCGAGGGAGAGATCGATGAGCCGGGCATCGGTCTCTAACCAGGCAGCGTCTACGCCGAACTGCAGGGTGATGGGGACATCAAGGACAATCCGATCGCGAACCCGGCGATCGATCGGCACGATTGGTTTGGGTGCCGGAGTGAGCATCGAACCTTGGTTTTGCAGGGATTGTTCCAACCTGGGGGCGGCAGGCCCTGGCCGCTAAGCGGCGGACTCTACGTGGGGGGCGGCTGGCCTCAGTCCCGTGTCGAGACGCGAACGCCACACTAACAGGCACCTACATGGCGACCCGGGTCCCAGAGTGGGGAGTTTGCCCGTTGCTCCCGGTCAACTCAGAGGCAGCGCTGGTGGGGCGATCACTCGTCGCTGGCGCCGACGACCGGGTAGCCATCGCTGCGCCAGCGGATCATGCCGCCGGATAGATTGGCGACCCGGGTGAACCCGGCCTTTTCGAGTATTCGCGTGGCCTGGGCGGAGCGGCCACCGGCGCGGCACACCATGACGATGGGCGCCTCGCGATCCCAGTCCGCCACCGCGTCGCGCAGGTCGTCGAGGGGCAGCAGCTCGCTACCGTCGATGTGGCCCAGCTCGCCGGTGTATTCGGCGGCGCTGCGCACGTCTACAACGCGGGCGGCGCTGGCATGGTCCGCGAGCCATGACGGTTCCAACTCGAGCACCCCGGCGAAGGACCGCACCACCGGCGCCCAGTCCGGACGGGCGTCCAGGGACGCCGATGTCGCGTCGGACTTGCCGCACTGCAGGTTGGCGGGCAGCGCCACGTCGATCTGCTTGGGATGGGCGAGGCCCAGATTGCTCATGAAACCGACGAAGTCGCCCTCGCTGAGCTCGCCGCCAATGCGTGGGTTGAACGCCTTTTCCTCCGCCACCGTCGTCGAGCAGCGGCCGGAATAGTCGTGGGCCGGGTACAGGGTCGCGTCGTCGGGCAAGCTGAAAATGTGTTGCTTGATCGAGCGGTACAGCAGGGCTGCGTCGCCACCCTGGAAATCCGTGCGCCCGGCGCCGCGGATGAGCAGGGCATCCCCGGTAAACGCCATGCTGTGGTCGTCGAGCACGTAGGTCACGCAACCGTCGGTATGCCCGGGGGTGCGCCGCACCTCGAGATGGCGCTCGCCGAACGGCACCTGGTCGCCGTGGTCTAACAGCAGGTCTGCGCCGTCGACCCCCGCGTGTTTGGACACGCCGATGTGGCTGCCGAGGACCTGCTTGAGCAGCCAAGCCGAGGTCACGTGGTCGGCGTGGCAATGGGTATCCAACGTGTAGCGCAGGCTCAGGCCCAGCTCGCGCAGCAACGCGCTGTCACGCTGCAGCTGCTCGTAGACCGGGTCGATGAGCACCGCCTCCCGGGTCTTCGGATCCGCGAGCAGGTACGTGTACGTGGAGGACTTGGAGTCGTACAGCTGCCGAAAGATCATACGTTCTGACTACCACAGCTGCCGGCCGCGTGGTGCGCGTACAGCCAGCTCAATGGTACCCTCGTCGGTGATGGCGGAACACTTGGACGTGTTGGTAGTCGGCGCAGGAATTTCGGGAATTGGCGCGGGCTATTACCTGCAAGAACGCTGTCCGGATCGCAGCTTCGCCATCCTCGAGGGCCGGCCGTGCATCGGCGGCACCTGGGATCTATTTCGCTACCCGGGGATTCGCTCCGACTCGGACATGTACACCCTGGGTTACGCGTTCCGTCCGTGGCGCGAGCAGAAAGCGATCGCCGACGGGCCATCGATTCTCAAGTACCTCAACGAAACCGTCGACGAATACGATCTGCGCAAACGCATCCGCTTTCATCACAAGGTGAAGGGGGCGTCGTGGTCGACGGCTGACGCGCGTTGGAGCGTGTCCATCGAGCGTGCCGACACCGGCGAGCAGTTCGAGCTGACCTGCAATTTCCTGTTCATGTGCAGCGGCTACTACGACTACCGCGGCGGCCACGCGCCGGAGTTTGCCGGGCGCGACAGCTTCGAGGGAACCATCGTGCATCCCCAGAAGTGGCCCGAAGATCTGGATTACACGGGTAAGCGCGTGGTGGTCATCGGCAGCGGCGCGACCGCGGTCACTCTGGTGCCCGCCATGGCCGAGACCGCCGAACACGTGACCATGCTGCAGCGCTCGCCGACCTACATCCTGTCGGCACCGGCCGAGGACCCGGTGGCAAACTGGTTGCGCGACAAGCTGCCGGCGAAAGCCGCGTACTCGATCGTGCGCTGGAAGAACGTGCTGTTTCAGATGCTGTTCTTCAACATGAGCCGCTGGCGGCCCGAGAAAATGCGCGAGTGGTTGCGCAAGCCCCAAGTGGAAGCCCTGGGCGAAGATACGGTCGAGAGCCATTTCACCCCTAGCTACAATCCATGGGATCAGCGTTTGTGTCTGATTCCGGATGGCGACCTGTATGAGTCGATCAGCGCTGGCAAGGCCAGCGTGGTCACGGATCACATCGAGAGCTTCACCCCGGGCGGCATCATGCTGCGCTCCGGCGAGGAGTTGCCGGCGGACATCATCGTCACCGCAACCGGACTCAAACTGTTGTTCCTCGCGGGTATCGAAGTGCGGGTGGACGGCCGCTTGGTCGATCCCGCAGACACCATGAGCTACAAGGCCATGATGTTCTCGGACGTGCCCAACCTGGCGCTGTCGTTTGGCTACACCAACGCATCGTGGACCCTCAAGTCCGATCTGACCGGCGAGTACGTGTGCCGGTTGCTCAACCACATGTCCCGCCATGGCTACAAACGCTGTGTGCCTCGGCAGAACGACCCGAGCGTCAAAGAGATTCCGTTCCTGGATTTCTCATCGGGCTACGTGACCCGCGCGCTGAAGTACTTGCCCAAACAAGGGTCCAAAGCGCCATGGCGGCTGTATCAGAACTACCTGATGGACATCCTGAGCATCCGCCACGGCAAGCTCGAGCACCCGGCCATGGAGTTTTCGTAGACTACGGGCGCAGCTTGAGTGGACGCAGGCTGTTGACCAGGTGCTGAGCGTCGCGCAGCGCCTTCTTGGCATCCTGGCCCCCCATTGAAATCTGCGCCTTGCCACCGGTGATCGCACCTTGAATCACCGGCGCGGACACGACGAGCCCGTCCCGGATGATCAGCAGCTTGCGACCGATGTTGCTGGCCGTTACCTGAGCCAGGCGCTTGGTTGCGTTGGCGCGGAAGCTCAGCTGGACCTGGGGCAGGGTGGAGTTGGCCGACATCACGATTTGCACGGTCTCGACGTCGTTGCCATCGATGTGGACTTTGCGGAACGCGTAGTAGCTGCGCCATTCGACCGTGCCGCGGGGGTCACGGATCTTCTCTATCAAGATCTGATGGTTGCCATCCGGGGCCAGTGCCGGTTTGCGTGCGTACAGCTGCTTGAGGTAGCCCTCGAGAAGCTCGCGCCCACTGAGCTTGCAGCTGTTGCGCGTGGTGAGCGAGGCCATCGACATGCGGCGCCACGCGCACGGCCCGGTTCCAGCACGGGCCCGCAAGAATGTGTCGCTGCCGCGATAGTTGCGGGCATTCCAGTTGTCCTGGGCAATACCGATGCCCAGTTTGGTGGCCCGGTTGTCCTTGCCGACGAACTCGTGCAGGGCTCGCTTGCGCGGGCTGGAGGCGTCGTCGGCCAACTGCAAACGCAGCGCCTTGGCCCGGGCGGGCGACGGAGTATTGGGGATGCCGAAGGGCCGAAGGTCCGGCCCCGGGTTCGACGGCACCGTGTGGCGTTCCATGATGGGCTCGTCGGCGCTGCGGCTACCACCGCCGCGAGGCAATATGAAGGTCAGCGCCATGGCTGCAGCAGCCACTAATAGCGCCCCAACGGCGATGCGCCGGCTCCACGGACGCCGCGGGCGCGCGGGCTCGGACACCTCCGCGGGGCCCCGCCAGGCCACCGGGCTGAGGCGTTCGTCGTCCAGGCGGGCGGCCAGTCGCGCTCGCACTTCGGGAGCAACGGCGGGAATCGCGCGGTCAGCGGAGAGTAGGTCGCGCAGCTCGGGGCTCAGCTCATCGATCGGCGTGTTGGTCATCGGGCGTCCTCGGCTGCTTGGAGTTTCTTGACGGCGGCGGCGAAGTCCCTACGGCCGCGGCGCAGGTGCGAGTAGCAGGTGTTGCGCGGGATTCCGAGGCTATCGGCCACATCGGCCATGGCTACGCCGTCGAGCTCGAACATGACGAATACGGCCCGGCGTTCCAGGGGCAGGTCGGCGAGGGCGGCCAAGACCAGCCGCCGTCGGTCTTCGGCCATGCGTCGCTCATCGGGGGCGGGCGTGGTGGCCGGGCGCTGTTCCGGGCGACCATCGAGCACTTCCCGGCGCACCCGGGCCGAGCGGCGATGGTCCGAGACCACGCGAAACGCGATGCCGAATAGCCAGGGTCGCAAGGCGCGGTCCGGGTCGTAGGTGTGTAGCCGGCGATGGACCACCATGAACACGTCGTGGGCCAGGTCCTCGCGCTCCGCTTCGGTCACGCCTAGGCGGCGAAGCGTATGCCAAACATAGGCTAGCTCCGCCTCGTAGACGTCCTCGAAAGTCGGCGTCGCCACCGCTGCGCTGCTCGTCGTCAATGTAAGTGCCGCTGTCACTACCCGGTATTGGGCGCAGGTCGGCCGGATTGTGCAGCGAACTGACGAAATTTCTCAACCGCACGATTATGCGGGCGTATTCAGCTACTTGGGTTTGCGGGCGTGGAAGAAGGTGGCAGTCCAGGCCTCGGCTGCCCGATCGTGACCGGCGTGGTGATGCACCGGCGTATCCACCACCTCGGCGCGCACGATGTCGAAGCCGGCGAACGCCTCGAGCAACTCCTCGGGCGACACCATGTCGATGCCGCACTCGCCGCCGAAGTGAGGGAATCGGCTCATCTGCGGATCGAAGTCTTTGATGATGACGCTGCCACCCGGGGCCAGGGCATCGCGGATCATCGCGTAGACCGGGCGCCTTTTGGCCACGGTCATGGGCAGGGCAAACGAATTGGTGACCAGGTCGTAGCTGGCCTGGGGCCGCCAGTGGCGGGCATCTGCTACCTCCAACTCGGCGCTGACTCCGTGTTTAGCGACGACCTTGCCGGCGGCGGCGATGGCCTTGGCGGCACCGTCGATTCCGTCGGCTTGCCAGCCTTGCTTGGCCAGGGCGACGATCAGACCGCCGGCACCGCAGCCCACATCCAGGGCCCGGCCCGGGGGCAGGGAGGCCGTGGTGGCGACGATCAGCTCATCCGGTGGCTCGTAGTCGTCGGCTGAGCCAGAGTAGGCGTCGTTCCAGTCGAAGTTCTGGGGGTCGAATTTGAGTTGGTCTTGATTGTTCATGGTTCCAGGGTAGCCATCGCAGGCCGGCTGCGGCAGAGCGTGGTTTGGGAATGGATCGGCCGATCTTTAGATTCCGCCGCCGGCCGGCTACACTGGTCCCAATGGCCCAGCAAGTCCATGAGACTAGCGGACACGGCGGCGTATTCGTACTGCATGAACATCTCGATGTGCTGCACGCCCACGGTGAGACCTCTCATACGGACCACGGACTGACCTTGCTCCTGAACGGTTGGTTCCGCATGGAGCACGGGTTGCCCATCCGGGCCGAGGCCGACACCGTTACTGTAGTTCCCGCCGGTGTGCCTCATCGCCCCCTGGATGGCCGAGACATGGAGTACTGGATGGTCGGATTCTGCGCGTCGTGCGTCGGTCTGGACGAAACCCAGCTGCTGATGAGCCCGTTTCGCCAGGTGCGGCAAGGAGCCACCCCCGTGGTGACCGTCTCGGCCAAGCGCCGTCGCCGGTTGATCCGTCTGTTCCGCGACCTGCGCGACGAGCTCGACCGCGCCGCCCCTGAGTCGGCGGAGCTGGGCCGCAGCTTGCTGCTGTTGATCCTGGGCGAGGTGCGGCGGGCGATGCCGGGCGGGGAAGCGTCGGCAGCCTCGGGCACGTTGGTCGGCGCAGCCTTGGAACACATCCAACGCCACTGCCTGGAGCCGATTTCGCTCAAGGACGTGGCGGCTGCCGTGTATCGAACCCCGGCGCATGTCGCGGCGGCCGTGAAGAAGGCGACGGGCTATTCCGTGGGTCAGTGGATCAGCGCGGGCAGGGTGGCCGAAGCGGCGGCGCGACTCGCCCACACCGACGAGTCGTTGGATGCCATCGCGAACCACGTGGGCTGGCAGGACAAGACCCATTTCATCCGCCAGTTCAGACGGGCGTACGGCGTCACCCCCGCCGCGTGGCGCCGGCAACAGCGAGCGCATCACGCCGGCTAGCGCCGGGTTAGCGCCATGGTCAACACGGGCAGGGCGCGCCCGGGGATAGCGTCCGACGGCGCCTCGCCCACGAGCTGTGCCCCCATCGCCTGGTAAAACGCCAGCGCGCCCGGGTCCGACATGATGGTCATAGTGGTGGCGCCGCGAGCCGCCGCCGTGGTGCACGCCCAGTCGAATAACGCCCGGCCGATACCAGCGCCCATGGCATGCGGGTCGACGAACAACAGATCCAGCTCGGACTCGGTCGCTTCGCACTCCACTTGGGCGACACCGACGAGGGCACCATCGCGTAGGGCCACGCAGCTGAGGCCGAGGTTTGCCAGCTCGGTACGCACGCGCAACACGGGTGCGCACCGCTTCATGAATGCGTCGTCGTAACCCCACACTGCCTTCGAGCGCATGCACAACTCATCGGCGGCGGCGTACTCCTCGAGCCGCGGGGTGCGCAGCTCGATCATGCAGCGACGTCCACCAACGTGGGCTCGAGGACCCGCACGATGTCATCCGGGCTGAGCTCCACCAAGAATCCCCGACTGCCGCCATTGATCAGCACGCGGTCCAGGTCGGCGATGGTGCGCTGCATATAGACCGGCATCTGCCGGCGCGTACCGAACGGCGATGTGCCTCCGACCTGGTAGCCCGAATGTTTGTCGGCGACCTTCGGCTCACACGGCGCGATTCGTTTGGTGCCCATGGCGCGGGCGAGGTTCTTGGCCGACACCTGGCGATCGCCATGCATGAGCACGATGAGCGGCTTGCCACGCTCGTCCTCGAACACCAAGGTCTTGATCACCGCGTGTTCGTCCACGCCCAGCGCGGTGGCCGAGGCTCGCGTACCGCCTTTGGCGACGTACTCGTACACATGCGGAGTGAAGCTGACCTTGGCCTTGCGCAACGCGTGTACCGCTCGGGTAACCGGGTGTTTGTCGGCGGCCATGGGCGCACTATAGCGAACCGTCAGCGCCAGGGGGTAGGCTGGCCGACGTCGTGAGCTCCCAGCTCGAGCTGTTTGGCGGGCCGTCGTTGCCGCCCCTACCTGAACCGGATCCACAGTTGTGCCGGCTCGCCGCCGGCGTGCCCGATCACGTGCGCTTCGGCACGTCGAGCTGGACGTTCGAGGGTTGGAAAGGCCTGGTCTATCACCGGCGCTACGCCAGCCAGCGCCAATTCGTCCGCGAGTCGTTGGCGGAGTACGCGCGCTGGCCGTTGTTTCGCACGGTGGGCATCGACCGCAGCTTCTACGCGCCGCTGACCTCGGACGATCTCGAGCCCTACGCGCGGCAGCTACCCGAGGGCTTCGAGTGCTGCCTCAAAGTCTGGCAAGACCTGACCACGCTGGTGTTTCCGAATCACCCTCGCTACGGCGATCGCGCCGGAATGCGCAACCCCGGTTTTCTCGATCCCGTGGTGTTCGACGAGCAGGTGATCGAGCCATTGCGCCGGTCATTCGCCGGTCACGTCGGCGCGCTGATTCTCGAGATTCCTCCCAACAGCCGGGCGCAGCCGCGGGATCTCGAAGCCGGGCTGGAGCGCCTATTGCGGCGCTACGACGGCTCGTTTCATCTAGCCGTGGAGATCCGCGAGCGACACTTGATGACCGGGCGCTATCTGTCGATCCTGCGCCACTTCGGCGCCAGCCACGTGTTTACCTACTGGTCGCGCATGCCACCGCTGAAGGATCAGCTCGAGCGCGCGGGTACCATGCCCGGTCCCAAGGTGGTGGTCAGGCTGATGCTGCCACCGGGGTTGACCTACGAGGACACCAAGAAAGCCTACGAGCCCTTCGATCGCCTGGTGGAGCCGCAACCGCGCATGCGCGACGACGTCATGCGGTTGATCCGCGACGCCGGGGACAACGGTTATCCGATCTACATCCTGGCCAACAATAAGGCCGAGGGCTCGTCGCCGCTGACGGTCAAGGCGCTGGCCGAGCGCTGGTCCGACTAGGCCCGGCCGTCCAAAATCGCCGGTGCCGCGGCGCGCGGCGCGCGCCCGGTTGTGGCAGCATGCGGCCATGTCGAATTGCGCGGAATCTGCTGCTACGTTGAATGAGTGTCTCGGACTGCGCCTGCCGGCCATCGCCGTTACCGTCGCCGATGAGGTCCCCGACGGCGTCAGCGCGTTCGATGGTAATGCCCCGGGCGGTTGCTCGTTCTGGGAGCGCGCTGCCAGCGGCGCGTTCGCGACCAGCACGGACGATCATTCGCTGTGCGCCATCGGCGTGTACACCCACAACCTGGCGGGGCCATCGGAGCAGACCCAGGCCGAGCTCGGCGGCGTGCTCAAAGTCATGCAGGACATGACTTACGTCCGCGCCGAAGATGTGGCGGCGATTCCCAAGCTGGAGAACGAGGCCAAGCACGTGATCTACGCGCCCCTGCACGACGCGCCGGTCGCACCGGACGTGGTGTTGTTGTTCGCCGACGGCGCCCAGGGCTTGATCATCGCCGAAGCCGCGCAACAGGTCGAAAACGGCCTGCCGCCCGCATTGGGCCGTCCAGCGTGCGCGGTGGTTCCCCAGGTCATCAACACCAGCCGAGCCGCCGTTAGTTTGGGCTGCTGCGGTGCCCGCGCCTATCTCGACGCCATGACGGACGACGTATCGTTGTGGGCGCTTCCAGGGGCGAACCTGGCCGCGTACGCCGAGCGTGTCGGCGCGCTCACCCAGGCCAATCAGGTGCTGGCGACGTTCCACAGTCTGCGTCGCCAGGATGTGGAGGCGGGTAAAAAGCCTAGCCTCGACGAGTCGCTCGAGCGACTGCAGAGCGCCTGACCCCCGCCGCATCGTTCCGTCGTTTGCCGTAGTCCGCCGGCCTGGCCGGAGGTGCTGCGGTGGCGGCGTGGTACGTTTCGGCGCATGGCACATCGACTGGGCTGCGTACTCATAGCAGCAGTATTGGCGCTCACGGCGGGGCAGGGGCTGGCGCAACCGAGCCAACCGAGTCAGCCACCGCCACAACCGCAACCGCAACCACCACCTCCGCCGGTCAGCGAAGCGCCGGCAGCCCAGGCGGCGTATGACGCGGCGTTCAAGGCGCTGGTGGAAGGCGACTTCGACACGGCGATCGCCGGCCTCGGCCGCGTCGTACAGCTGGCCAGGTTGGCCACGACCCGCGCCGCGGCAAACGAGCTGCGCCGTCTCGCCGTAGCCCTCAAGAACCGGGCGGCGACCGCCGGTCCGTCCACTAGTAGGCCGAAGACCGGGATCACGGAGCGCGAGCGCC
>SPJJ01027953.1_pt1 | contig 13383 bp, 8 predicted proteins | sample 3741741 | NCBI WGS metagenome assembly SPJJ01 (sample SAMN10925908, study PRJNA522277) | cold seep metagenome | isolation source: Elba SIP-enriched marine methane seep metagenome, extraction at timepoint T1 | place: Italy: coast of Elba, Mediterranean Sea | collected 2014-05 | reverse complement strand
CTTATAAGCATTTTATCTATTGTGCGCCAGCATGACAGATAAATGTCTGTTGAACTATGCCGTCACCTGTATTTTGGCTTAGCTCTCTTTATATATAGGGGGATTGTAAAATTTTGCGGGAGGACGTTCAAAATTCTGTGTCAGTTAATTCAGCGCCTAACGCGCTTCGCTTGTTTGCCAGGTAAAATGCCTGTTGAACCTGCTCTTTCAGAGCAGAACCCACAGCCATTTTTCATGGCTTGAAAAGGATCGGTTCTATCATCAAATATCAAGCACACGATCCAATCGTCCTTCAAAATAAATAGCTAATTGGGATAATGCTAACGACCCATTAGGGATGGGCATTGACCATTTCTTAGTGGCATTCAATATGCCAGCATACAATAACTTTAACAAGCTATTTTCATTAGGAAATGCGCCTTTGGTTTTGGTCAGTTTACGAAATTGTCGGTGTACTGCTTCTACCGCATTAGTCGTATAAATCACCTTGCGTATCTGTTCGGGGTATTTGAAATAGGCAGATAAATGCGTCCATTTTCTTCGCCAGGATTGTATAACAATGGGATATTGCTGGCCCCAGCGTTCTTCCAGTTGATCAAGTGCCCGTTCTGCGGCTTCTTGACTGCGTGCCCGGTAAACAGGTTTCAGGTCAGCCATAAAGGCTTTCTGGTTTTTTGAGGCCACGTATTTCAGCGAATTGCGAATTTGATGGATGATACAGAGCTAGCTTTTGTTTGCGGCAGCGGTTGGCCAGCAATCCGTAATGGCGTATCCGCATGAAGCTTTGGGGCAGGATATGTAACAGGAAGCGGCGTATGAATTCGATGCCTTCCAGGTTTATGACTTTGTGGCGATTTTGATTGCGGTAATCCTGGTAGCGCAGTGCGACTTGGTGTTGGTGGATGCCGAGTATGCGCGTATCGCTGATGGCGGTTTTTCGGCTGTAGCGGGCGAGGTAGTTTACCACTGTTTCAGGGCGGTTGAGACAGGCTTTGCTGTAGACGGTTTGCATCAGTGCGTTAAGGGTGTCATCAATGTCTCCGGGACGGTTGACCCGGTTCATTTCTCCGCGTTCTGCGGCTTGCCGGAGCATGCTGACCAGTTTGCCGCGATAGCTTCGTGAGAGTGCTTTGACTGGAAACAGGTCGTTGCTTTTCGCGGGATGCCATTCGCCGCTTTCGCTTAATGCATTATGTCGAGAACTCGACCATGGATAATCAGCTTTGGTTTCCACTCCTTTGCGGCTGACGAATATCAACTTCGTAAGAAAATCACCATTAGCTTCAAATTCATATGTCGCTTTACGTAAATAAATCAGTTGCCCGCTACGTTTAGCTGTCACTTGTTAATAAATATACTTAGGCATGTTTTACGGAGCTTACCTGATGGGTGAGACTATTTCGCATCACGGTTTTGTGAAATATCAGTGCTCAACTGAGTTATTTAAGATGATGGAAAGATGTCGGTCTGATAGCTACAATCCTTTTTCCATGATTTGAAAAAAGTAGTTTGAATTAACGGCGCTTGAATTTTGATTTGCGGGCGGTTTTTTTTGCGGCTTTTTGTTCACGGAGGGTTTCCAGAGCCTCAAGTTCTTTCTGCATGATGTCCGGGGTTTCCAGGGTCAAGCATCCCAATGTACCGTTGCGGAGTTCGTTAAGCAGAATTTTGGCGGTTTTATCCATGTCGATTTGGTTTCCGGCGCGCAGGCAGCCCCGCCGTTTGCCAATTTCATGCATTAACTCATCTTCTGTACCGGGCAATGTGGAAAGTTGATAACGTTGGCTGAGTGCTTCTGGATAATTCTTTAACATAAACTCGGCGGCGAAATAGGCGACATCATCATGGCTGATGGCCGTATCTTTGATGGCGCCGGTGGTGGCCAGCCGGTAGCCACTGTTTTTGTTTTCCAGGTTGGGCCAGAGGACACCAGGGGTATCATTGAGTATGATGTTGCCGGGTAGTTCGATACGTTGCTGACGTTTGGTGACAGCCGGTTCATTACCAGTTTTAGCAATGATGCGCCCGGCTAATAAATTGATAATGGTGGACTTTCCCACATTGGGTATACCCATAATCATGGTGCGTATCATTTTGTTGGCACTGGCTTTTTCTGGCAACATTTTTTGACACAGGGCGGTCACTTGTTTGACTTTATCTGCTTCAAACGTCGAAACCGCCAGAGTTTTTACGCCGTGTTCCTGTTCCAGAAAATTTTGCCAGACGGCTGTTTGTTTGGGATCGGCCAGGTCATTTTTATTTAACAATCGAATGCAAGGCTTGTCACCACGTAAGCGAGAAAGCATGGGGTTTTGGCTGCTGAATGGAATGCGTGCATCCAGGACTTCGATAATCAGGTCAATGAGCGGTAAGGCGTCTTTAATTTCTTTGCCGGCTTTGTGCATGTGGCCGGGATACCATTGTATGTGCATGAACTTACGCGTGATGAATGAAGCTGAATTGTAATCTATTTTAGCGAATTACTGGCGTTATAACTGTTAGAATCTAAAACGAATAATGATACTCTGCGGGATAAATACAACGATTACATGGAAACTATCTTACACGCCACGCAAGGCGATTTTTTGCTGCAGCGCTTGCCCTTTCGGAAAAATGATGTTCTACGCGCCTGGGATGCGGCGGATGAATATTTGCTACAGGAGATGGCGGATCAGCGCTTTGCACGTGCTACTTCATTATTGATACTCAATGATGGTTTTGGCGCGTTGTCGGTCGCGTTGCATGCGTTGCAGCCGGTGGCGCAATCAGATTCCTGGTTGTCGCAGCAGGCGACCTTAATCAATATGCAATTGAACGGGCTTGATTGCGCACATGTCACGTTGTTAGACAGTTTGCAGGCACCTGACATTTCACCGGATGTAGTATTGATTAAAGTGCCAAAAACCTTGGCATTATTGGAATATCAACTGATCAATTTGCAAGCCATTATCCATGATAAAACCACCATCATCGCGGCCGGGATGATTAAAAACCTGCCGGGCGGGGTATGGAAACTGTTTGAAAAACACCTGGGATGTGTGACGACATCGTTAGCGCGAAAAAAAGCACGATTATTGTTTGTGCAACGTGATGCTGCGATCAAGACTCCTGGCAATCCGTATCCGCTCAGTTATCCACTGGAAAATACTGACTTTACGATTAGCAATCACGCCAATGTTTTTTCCCGCGACAGCCTGGATATTGGTACACGATTTTTTTTGCAACATCTGCCGGATAAGCCCGCGTATCGACAGGTTATAGACCTGGGGTGCGGAAATGGTGTCGTTGGGCTGATATATGCAAGCCGCCATCCGCATGCGCGGCTGAGTTTTTTTGACGAATCGTTTATGGCCATAGCCTCTGCACGGGATAATTTTCAACGCGCGTTTAACGGCTCCCAACAGGCGGAATTTGTGCAAACAGATTGTTTGCAGGGCCGTGAAGAAAACTCGGTTGATTGTATTTTGTGCAACCCGCCATTTCATCAGCAACACAGCATAGGCGATACCATTGCTTTAAAGATGTTTAAACAGGCAAAAAAAGTGTTACGTGCAGGCGGTGAGTTACGTGTGATTGGAAATCGCCATTTAAACTATCATCAGCCGTTGCAGAAAATGTTTCAACATTGCGAATTGATTGCGTCAAACAACAAGTTTGTTGTGTTATCGGCGAAGAAGATGTGAGGGTAAACAGGGGCGCTAAATTCAGCTCCCGAGATCAAGTGGACTGTGTGGATTCACACCCTGAGCCTCTCCCCACTTTGGAGAGAGGTCTGTTTGCATGTGTCATCTAGCACTAGGAGACTGTCGGGTCATGGATGATTCTATTGTGGCGATGGGAATGAATGAACATAGCCATTATCAAACAACTTATTCTCTGAGGGTTGTATAGGGCACTGTTAATGAAAATGCGATTTACGTTTTTTTGTAGGGGCATCATTATGTCTACGCAAAATGTAGGTGGTTTTGGTTTTTTCATCTGGCCACATTTCGTTTCCGTTTTCATCCAGCTGAATCAAGGTGTCGTCATCTTTAATATGAAACTGACGAACCAGTGATTTTTTCTTTTTGGACTTTAGAGTGACAATTTGCTGTTCTGTATCCCAGGTGTATTTGCCTTTATCAAAGTATTCTCTCGCCGAGGCTTTCGCCGGTTGTGAAACCAGTAAATAATTACTTTTATTTTTTAATGACAAAGTCATTTTCATGCCGTCGCAATCTTCCTTGTTGCATGGGAAAAAGCCGTAATACACGCCGTGAAAATGTTTACTGTCATCGTTTGATTGTGCATGTTGTTGATGTTTGTCATGCTGTTCTGGCATATCCTTGGCTTCTGCCAAAACAGAATTAGAAGTCACTGCCAACGCAGCAAACAGGGTAAGCGCCAGCTTTTGTTTTAGTGTTTTTGTTAATGCTTGCATGTTTAATCGCTCTAATTGAAGAAGTGAATGAATTTTAAGGGGTTGATTCAGTCAACGAAACTGTATGTTGTACTCTATTAAGACTTATGACAGATGTCAATTTTGAGCGGTTTTTTTGCTGGGGAATTAAATCTGAATCCGTGACTTCAATGTGTTCTGTGCCGAAGTCAAGTCACGAATTCAGATCTTAGTATGCTATAACTCATTAATGCCAATGATAAGGTTTGATCGCTAAGGAGGTCGAATGGAAGAGAATAAAAATAAGATGATTTTGGATAATCTGGCAGCTTATGTATCGAATAAGGTAGAAGTCGGCTTAGTTGGCTCGTTGCAAAGTTTTTGTCGACATTATTATCAATCGGTGCCATTAGACGACCTGGAACATGCCGTTTTAGCCGATTTGTATGGTGCGGCATTGTCACATTGGAATCAGGTTTTGCAATATCGGTCAGGCAGCGAAAGTGTACGTGTGTATAACCCCAGCCTTGAAAATGATGGATGGCAATCGGCTCATACCATTGTTGAAATTGTCATCGAAGACATGCCGTTTTTGTTGCAGTCTGTCAGTAATGAGATTAATCGTCACGGGCTCACTAATCATCTGGTGGTTCACCCCGTGTTTTTTTTGCAGTATGTTGATGATGAGCCGGTGCTCTCCCCGCATTCCAGTCAGGATGCGCAGTCCAGTTTATGTTTGTTGCATTTACAGATTGATCGGCAAACAGATGTGCAGAACCTGAAATCCATCCAACATTCTATTCAGTCGATTCTTGGCGATGTACGCGCGGCGACGCAGGATTGGCAGCAATGTCTTAAACGCATGCAACTGCAAATCAGTGATTTACAGACAAGTGAGGAACAACTTGATGCAGATCAGTTGGAAATGATCAGTTTCCTGCATTGGTTATGTGACAATCACTTTGTGTTTTTAGGGTATCGGGAATATCAGGTTGAGTATGCGCAGGAGTCGGCCGTTTTTAAACCTGTGTTAAATTCGGGGTTGGGTATTTTACGCGATGATTTGGCTAGACCCGTGGACACACAGATTCGTTTGCAGTCAATATCAAATCATAAACACACGCCTTCGCTGGTGATTACTAAAGGCACCTCGAAGGCCACGGTGCATCGCTCGGTATTTATGGATTACATTGGCATCAGGGAGTATGACGATGAAGGGAATTTGATTCTTGAAAAGCGTTTTCTGGGTTTATATAGTTCAGCAGCCTATTTGACCGAACTGAATACGATTCCTTTAATTCGTAAAAAAATTGCAGAAGTGATTCGGCGTTTCGGGTTTCGCAATGGTTCGCATCAATCTCGATCATTATTTTTTATAATCCGCTCCCTGCCGCGGGATGAAATTTTTCAGGCGGGTGTTGATGATTTGTTTGCCTGTGTGTCTGCCGTGTTGCAGTTACAAAACAGGCAGCGGGTCAAGGTGTTTGTGCGTCATGATATTTATGGCCACTTTATTTCCCTGTTAGCCTATGTACCCAGAGAGCGCTACACCACCGAAACGCGCAAAAAAATTCAAGCGATTTTGCTGGACTATTTTTCTGCGCAATATGTAGACTTCAGCGTGCAATTATCCGAGTCCATTCTGGCACGCATACATTTCTTTATTCGTACCGACCTGGATTGTTCTGTTGATTGTAATACACGCCTGCTGGAGCAAAAGATTGTAGACGTGATGGCCGACTGGCAAGATGAATTACGCGCTGAATTGTTGTCATTTTTTGGCGAAGCGCAAGGCAACCAGCTCTACGATGTGTATCAAAGCAGTTTTTCTGCCGCGTACCGAGAAGAGATGACGACGCGCACGGCGGTATTGGATATTAAATGCCTGCAGCAAATGCAGGCGTCACCCGTCAGTCAGATCGAGACTATTTTATACAGCCCTTTAACGGCAGCATCGCATAAAACCCTACGCTTTAAATTGTTTAGCAAAGGACAGGCTTCTTTGTCGCGTAGCCTGCCGATGCTGGAAAACATGGGGGTTAAAGTCTGTGATGAACGCCCTTATGAAATAAAGAAGAACAATGATGCGGAAAAACTATGGCTGCATGATTTTGGCTTGATTATAGAAGGGGAGACCAGCATGCTGAATCTGGAAATTCTTAAACCCCGATTTCAGGAAGCGTTTGAATATTGCTGGTATGGCAAGACAGAGAATGACAGCTTTAATCAACTGATTATCAAGGCAGGCATTAACTGGCAGCAGGTCATGATTTTTCGTTGTTTTTACCTGTACTTGCGCCAGGTTGGCATGACATTCAGTCAGCAATATGTGGAGGTGACACTGGCAAAAAACCCTGAGGTGGTCAGATTATTGGTGCATTTGTTCATGCAGCGGTTCGATCCATCTTTGGATCAAAACCTAAATAGTGACAAACAACTGTTTGATACCATTGAAGAAGGCATCGATAAGGTCACATCGTTGGATGAAGACCGTATTCTAAGACGTTTTCTTAACCTGATAGAGGCGGCGGTCAGAACCAATTTTTTTAATGATCCAAGAGACGAACACGGTCATCCTTATCTGGCAATAAAATTTGATTCTGACAAGGTTTTAGGAATGCCATCGCCCGTGCCTTTTTATGAGATTTTTGTGTATTCATCCAGAGTGGAAGGCATTCATTTGCGTGGTGGAGCCGTCGCCCGCGGTGGATTGCGCTGGTCAGACCGGCGTGAGGATTTCCGTACGGAAGTGTTAGGCTTGATGAAAGCGCAAATGACCAAAAATTCTGTCATTGTACCCACCGGCGCTAAAGGTGGTTTTGTCGTGAAACGTTTGCAGCATTGTGAAACCGCTTCTCAGCGCTTGGACGAGGTCATCGCATGCTATCGAATTTTTATCAGCGGTTTGTTGGATTTAACCGATAACTTGGTTAAAGGTGAACTGCGAAAACCTGAAAATGTAAATTTTTATGACGTGGATGACAGCTATCTGGTGGTAGCCGCGGATAAAGGCACGGCTAGATTTTCTGACTATGCTAATCAACTGGCGGTGGATTATAAATTCTGGCTGGGAGATGCTTTCGCATCAGGCGGGTCGAATGGTTATGACCACAAAAAAATGGGGATAACTGCGCGCGGTGCCTGGGAATCAGTCAAACATCATTTCAGCTGTTTGGGGATTAATTGCCAGGTCACGCCCTTTACGGTGATTGGCATTGGTGGCATGGCCGGGGATGTGTTTGGCAATGGTATGTTGCTGTCTAAACAAATCAAGTTGATTGCCAGTTTTGATCATGAAAATATATTTCTTGATCCAAATCCACATCCTGACGCATCTTGGCAGGAACGGCAACGGCTTTTTGTTATGGAGGGCGCATCATGGAATGATTATGACAAAAACATTCTTTCTAAAGGCGGTGCGGTGTATTCACGTCAACTTAAATCCATACAGCTGAGCCCTCAGGTGAAGGAAAGATTGAATATAAATATTGATCATGTCACCCCCAATGAATTAATTAAGCATATTCTTTGCGCACCGGTGGATTTGTTGTGGAATGGCGGTATTGGAACCTATGTAAAAGCACAGTATGAGAACAACTTGCAGGTCGGTGATAGAGCCAACGATTCAGTGCGCGTGAATGGCAAGCAATTGCGTTGTCGTATTGTTGCAGAAGGTGGCAACCTGGGTTTTACGCAGGCCGGACGCATTGAATTTGCGGCAAAAGGGGGACGTATCAATACCGATTCGATTGATAATTCAGCTGGTGTGGATTGTTCTGATCACGAAGTTAATATCAAAATTTTATTGAATGAGCTGATAGAGCAGGGTGATCTTACCGAAAAACAGCGCAACCAACTGTTGGTTGGCATGACTGATGAGGTCGCCGAGTTGGTGTTGAAAAATAATGCGGATCAAAACCAAGTCATCACCTTGGCCGAGCAAAGTTCTGCGGATGAATTGGCCGATATTGAACGCATGATCACCGTGTTGGAAAAGGAAGGCGATTTGGATCGCGTGCTGGAACATATCCCCAGTGAACAAACTCTGCTGTCCAGAACCGGGAAAAGCGGACTTTATCGACCCGAAGTGTCAGTATTGCTGGCGTATTGCAAACAACTGTTTAAAAAGAAGTTGCTGGCCGACTTTACTGGATTAAACACTCTGTTATTTCAACAGACCTTGCATGCGTATTTTCCTGCTATTTTAATTAAGCAATATAAGGGCTTCATTGATCAACATTATCTGGCCAAGGAGATCACGGCCAATAGTTTGATTAACAACATGGTTAATCGTATGGGCATGACGTTTCCATTCCGCATCATGGCCGAAACGGAACACAGTATCAGTACGGTGGTGGAAGTGTATGGGTGTGTGACAGACATTTTTGCGATTGACGATTTATGGCATTCCATTCAGCAAGATCATGTGAATATACATCAGCAGGCGCTGTATGAATTAATGGGGAATCTACAGCGCCTGAATGACCGTGCTGTGCATTGGTTTTTAAGCCTGGATGCGACCGAGCAGAGTGAACAAGATGTTTTGTTTTACAAGCAAAGCATTGAGCAATTAAAACATTTGATGCCACAACTCCTTCCTGCCTCCACTAATGCGCAGTTTTCAGCGCAGGTAGAGAAATTTGTTCAACACGGCGTACCCCAACAATTAGCGGCGGATATTGTCAATACAGACATTATGTTTTTATATCTGGATGTGATTTGGTTGCACAAAAGCACGCAACATCCACTATCAGAATGTGCCACGATTTTGTTTTCAATTTTTGAAAAGCTGGATATGTTGTGGCTTAGAGAACAAATTAATCATTTACCGCGCGGCGGCTTATGGCAGTCTCTCGCCAGGCGCTCTTGCCGCCGGGAATTTAATTCTGCAGCCAGATCCATTGGCTTCACCGTCATTCAACAGGAAGGGGCTAATAGCGATGATAAAATGAATACATGGCAGGCTAAAAAAGCCAATGAAATTGCACATTACCAGAAACTGCTGCAACTGGTAAAAGCCGATCAGGCGATAGAAATTGAAAAGATTACGGTGTTGCTTAAGGAAATTCAGGGGATTTCTGAGTGTATGCGTTCTTAACAGATAACAGCCTGAAATTCACTTACATGGCTATGTACAATTGTTTGCCCTAAAGCGGGTAGCCACTCAATGTGTTTTCTGACGGGAATGGCGGCGAGCTTTAACGGTTCTCTGGAAAAGTTTGAGAGAGCAGGGTGGAAAAGCCACAGACTGTGAAACTATTCAAACTGAGTAAGCTTACAGTCTGCAAGCGTTCACGATTAACTTTCTGGAGGCTGCCGGATATGGATAATTCTACTCGTCTCGGAACGACCCCATAACCGACAGCTTCCTGGTATATAAATAGACATCAAAAAACCATTCAATAAGTTTAAAAACATCGTATATTATGCGGTTGCATCATTAATCATGGACCTATGGATACGATCAGCATTCGCGGAGCACGCACGCATAACTTAAAAGACATTGACCTGGATCTGCCGCGCGATTCTTTAATTGTGATCACCGGACTTTCTGGTTCAGGAAAATCATCGCTGGCTTTTGATACCATTTATGCAGAAGGTCAACGGCGCTATGTGGAGTCGTTATCGGCCTATGCACGACAGTTTTTGTCGATGATGGAAAAGCCGGATGTTGATCATATTGAAGGTCTGTCGCCGGCCATCTCTATCGAGCAGAAATCCACCTCGCATAATCCACGTTCTACCGTGGGTACCATTACCGAAATATACGATTACCTGCGCCTGCTGTATGCCCGTGCTGGCATACCGCGTTGTCCAGAGCATGATGTATCGCTGGAAGCACAAACTGTCAGCCAGATGGTTGATCAGATTTTGGAACAGCCTGAAGGTGAACGTTGGATGCTGCTGGCACCCGTAGTGAATGATCGCAAGGGAGAGCATATACAATTGTTGGAGGATTTACGCAGCCAGGGGTTTATTCGTGTGCGTATCGACGGAAAGATCTATGATTTGGATGAAACTCCCGCGCTGGATGCCAAAAAGAAGCATAGCCTGGAGGTGGTGGTAGATCGCTTTAAGATTCGCGATGATGTCCAGTTGCGTCTGGCGGAGTCCTTTGAAACAGCGTTGCGTATTGCTGATGGCCTTTGTATTGCCGCGAGCATGGAAAGCGATACGGAAATTGTGTTTTCTGAGCGGTATGCCTGTTCGCATTGTGGCTATAGTTTAAGTGAACTTGAACCGCGTATTTTTTCCTTCAACAATCCTAAAGGCGCGTGTCCTGCGTGTGATGGCTTGGGCGTGCGTCAGCATTTTGATCCAGATCTGGTGATCCATAATTCTGACATCAGCCTAGCGGGTGGGGCGATTCGTGGTTGGGATCGACGCAATGCCTATTATTTTCAAATTATTAGCTGTCTCGCCGAACATTACGGGTTTAATCCTGAAATTCCATTTTCAGACATTCCTCAGGATATTCAAGCCATTATCCTTTATGGCAGCGGTAAACAAAAAATCGAGTTTAAATTTCACAGTGGTAGCGCTAAAAGTTCTACACGTACGCAAGTGTTTGAAGGCATTATTCCGAATATGGAGCGCCGCTATCATGAGACAGATTCGCAGATGGCGCGAGAAGACCTGGCCAGATACATTGCGCAAATACCTTGTTCCCAATGTCAGGGTGCGCGACTCAATACGGCGGCACGACATGTGTTTATCAAGGACCGTCCATTGCATGAGGTTACAGCCCAGTCAATTCGGCAAAGTCTGGATTTTTTTAGCGACCTCAACCTGCCCGGTCACCGTGGCGAGGTCGCAGAAAAAATCAATAAAGAGATTAAAGAACGACTGGAATTTCTGGTCAATGTCGGTTTGGATTACCTCACTTTAGATCGCAGTGCGGACACCTTATCGGGTGGCGAAGCCCAGCGTATTCGGCTGGCCAGTCAGATTGGCGCCGGACTGGTGGGTGTAATGTATGTGCTGGATGAACCGTCTATTGGTCTGCATCAGCGCGATAACCAGCGCTTATTAAACACGTTGTTTCGCTTACGAGATCTTGGCAATACAGTGATTGTTGTTGAACATGATGAAGATGCCATTCGCTCGGCGGATCATATTGTGGATATTGGTCCCGGAGCCGGGGTGCATGGCGGGCAGGTTATCGCACAGGGTAAGCCAGAGGAGGTCATCAAACAGGCCGACTCGCTGACGGCTCAATACCTTTCCGGTGAACAACAAATCATGGTGCGCAAAAACCTGACTAAAGCGGATGAAGCACGACAAATTTGTATTCATAATGCACACGGCAACAACTTAAAAAATGTTGACATCAACATACCGGTTGGCCTGATGACGTGTGTGACTGGCGTGTCGGGTTCTGGAAAATCCACCCTTATCAATGATACCTTGTACCGCTTTGCCGCCCGTCAGATTAATCGTGCAGGCTGTATTCCAGCACCGTGTGAGGGGATTTCCGGGCTGGAATTTTTCGACAAAGTGGTCGATATTGATCAAAGCCCGATTGGACGCACGCCGCGCTCTAATCCTGCCACTTACACAGGTATATTTACACCTGTGCGGGAGTTGTTTTCTGCCACACCAGAAGCGCGTTCACGTGGTTACACACCAGGGCGATTCAGTTTTAATGTGAAGGGGGGGCGTTGTGAGGCCTGCAAAGGCGATGGTGTGATCAAGGTGGAAATGCACTTTTTACCCGACATATTTGTGCCATGCGATGTGTGTCATGGTAAACGTTATAACCGGGAAACGCTGGAAATTCGATTTAAGGGTAAAACCATCAATGAAGTGCTGGCCATGACGGTTGAAGATGCCGCCGAGTTTTTTAGTGCCATCCCCGTGTTACACCGTAAATTAAAAACTTTGATTGATGTCGGATTAAGCTACATTACATTGGGACAAAATGCAGTGACGTTGTCTGGCGGTGAGGCGCAACGCGTAAAATTGGCCAAAGAGCTGTCAAAACGCGATACCGGCAAAACTTTGTATATACTCGATGAACCTACTACCGGTCTGCATTTTCATGACATTAACCAATTATTGAAGGTGCTGCACACGCTACGCGATCATGGCAATACCATATTAATCATTGAACACAATCTTGATGTCATCAAAACCGCAGACTGGATTATTGACATGGGGCCGGAAGGTGGTACGGGAGGCGGTACGCTGGTTGCTGAAGGTACCCCAAAACAGGTATCAAAAAACAAGAAATCTCATACCGGACAGTTTTTGAAGCGATATTTTTAATAACGCAAGTAAGCGTTGTCTAAAATGAAAACCGGGAAAGGAGAAGCCAGTGGGTGACTCTAAGATTTTTTCACAACACCGCTAAATAGTGACATGCATTTTCTGTGCAATAAAAAAGGGCGTTAAAAAACGCCCTTTTTTATTAGCCAGGAAGACCCGCTTATTTTATTGAAGCCGCCATTTCGTTAAACGCTTCAACACGTTGTTTGCCTGTGTTGACCAGATCAATGCCTGTATCAATCAGCATTTGCACCAACCCTGGCGTTTTATAGACGATCAATCCTAAGTAGCCAACCAGCGGGATTGCAACAATGGCACCAATCAGGCTACTCACACCTAACATTTCAAATAATTTTGAAATTAATACGACTGCATCCAGTGGAACAAGGATTAATGCGCCGAAATAAGCCATGACCATAAAGGTAAACAGGGCGAATACGACGAACTGAAAGAGTCTGATAAGTGCAAGGTTAACTTTTTTCATATATCAATTTCCGGTGGTTAAGCTATTCAAATTTGCTGGCGATTATAAAACAAAACCACAATGGTTTCCTTTTTTTCTTGGTATTAAATTATCGTGTAGCAGCGCCTGGTCCGTAAAAATAGTGATGATAGCCATGAAATGCTTAAATCAAGTCGCACATTCGGATTGCTAAGTTATTGAATATTAAGCAAGTCGTTTGGAATTGTGGCCGTTGTGAATCACCTGTATGTTCAATGCAAAGAAAATACAGGTG
>SPJJ01039822.1_pt1 | contig 13393 bp, 10 predicted proteins | sample 3741741 | NCBI WGS metagenome assembly SPJJ01 (sample SAMN10925908, study PRJNA522277) | cold seep metagenome | isolation source: Elba SIP-enriched marine methane seep metagenome, extraction at timepoint T1 | place: Italy: coast of Elba, Mediterranean Sea | collected 2014-05 | reverse complement strand
CTGGCCTCGATGACGTCCGCCTTGAGGGCGCGCAGATATCCGCTGAGCAGGTCCACCAGCTGCACGGCGCTGTTGCCGAGCACCACGGAGGTCTGGAGGTTGACGCCCGGGTCGCTGAGCAGGCGTTTGAAGGAGCGCAGCAGCGTCCAGCCGGGCTGGCGGGCCTTGTCGAGGGCGTTTAGGCCGTACACCAAGGTGCCCGCCTTTTCGGCCACGACGGTGGGGTAATGGTCCAGGCTGTCGCCGTCGGGCCCGCTAAAGCTGACCAGGGGATAGTTCCCTCGGTCCTCAATGGCGACGCCAGTTCGGGTGGTTCCAAAGTCGATGCCAAGGCGCACGGGAATGGTCTCTCGGTTTCGAGTTACGCAGATGCGCGGCGCGGGGTAAAGCCCAGGTTACACGGCGTGAGGGCGGGCCCGGGGCTCACCATCGCGCGTTATGAAAGGTGACCCGCATTCGGGTGAGGGCCACGGTCCCGGAGGTGGGATCGATGCGCACCGCCTGCAGGTTGGAGCCGTTCACGAAGCAGCCGCTGAGGTCCAAGCTGACCATGGAGGGTGTCCAGGACTGGCTCATGCTCACCTGACTCACGCCACACCCCGTCGCGGGGTTGAAGACATCAAAGCGCACGGGTGAGCAGCAGGCGTAGCTGCGGCCCTGCATCTCCACCGTGACCCCGCTGTGGCTGATGAGCCGGGTCAGGCCCAGCATCAGCTGCAGCTCGCCTTGAAAGACGGCGGCCCGGCCCACGTGGTCGTCCACGATCTGGCTGTTATTGCGCAGGTCCCAGACCTCGGCCCCGCTGCCCCGGCTGCCCCGAAAATCCCAATCGATGGCGCTCCATCCTGGGCTGGTGGAGTAGGACCAGCGCGGCGAGCGTGCGGATGAGGCGCCGGCGTAGCGGATCTCAATCCACAGATCACCGCTGCCGGGCGGAATGCCGGAGTCGGGCGGCACGCCGGAGTCGGGCGGCACGCCGGAGTCGGGCGGAATGCCGGAGTCGGGCGGAATGCCGGAGTCGGGCGGCACGCCGGAGTCGGGCGGGATGCCTGTGTCGGCAGGCGCACCGGAGTCCATGGGCAGCCCCGAGTCCAGGGGGCTGGCGTCTGCAGGCTGGCCTGCGTCCATCAGGTCGCCCGCGTCCATCATCGGGGCGGCATCCGACGGACCGCCATCGGCAACCTGGCCTGCGTCGATTTCGAAGCCTGCGTCAAAGAAGGCGCCGGCCTCAGGCTTATCGCCCGCGTCCTCACCGCCATCATAGACGGCCACGCCGCTGTCGCGGGCGGGTCGGGTCCCGCCGCCCGTGCGCTCGTCACCGCACTCACAGCCGGAGACCATCAGCGCGGTCAGCACTGCGGTGAGTGCGGTCGTGCGCAGTCCTGCGGAGATCCCCATGACCTAAGCACCTACCCCAGCCGATGCGCACCCCGCATCGGGCCACTGGCGAGGGAGGATTTGGCGCCGGCCGGCGTAGGCACCGCCGGCACTAGGGACCGGGGCTGAGCCCGCCATGATGCGGCCGCACGCAGATCCCGTGGTCAGTGGGCGGCGCGGCTCGGGGCGGGCGAGGCCAACAGCGCGGCGCGCGGGTTCGCGGTGGAGCGCGCCGCTGGGGTTTGGGCCGGCTTGGGCGCGCGGGTCGTCGCACCATGACCAGGCCCTTGAGACGCCGGTACCGTTTGGGGCCGATGCCCTTGACGGCCCGTAGGTCCCGGACGCGCCGGTAGGGGCGCCGTTCGCGGCGTTTTATGATGGCCTCGGCGCGCTTTGGACCCACCCCAGGCAGGGCCATCAGCTGGTCCTGAGTGGCGGCGTTGAGGTCCAGCTTGGGCACAGCGCTTGTCGCGGGAGCCTCGGGTGGGGCGCAGGGCGCCAGCCAAAGCAGGGTGAGTACGGGCAGCACAGACATGGCGGGCTGCTTTTCACATCTCGCGCCAAGCCACGCTTCGGCGATGCCGGCGGCGCCCCGTCCGAAATCCGGACGCGGTGCGAAATTCGACCGCACGGCGGACGCCGACATCGATCCGGTGGGAGCATGGGCCGCGCCCTGCTAGCCTGCGCCTTCGTGCAGTCCCTAGGTCCGTATGTAGTGCTGGAGCGCATCGCCGAGGGCGGCGTGGGCGAAGTTTTTCGAGGGCGCAAGATGGGCGCGGCCGGCTTCGAAAAGGAGGTGGCGCTCAAGTTGGTGCGGCCCGAGCTGGCCCGCAGCGCAGAGGGCATCCAGGGTCTCATCGACGAGGCGAAGCTGGCTGCCCGCCTCACCCACGGCAGCATCGCCCAGACGCTCGACCTGCTGCAGGTGGGCGAAGACTGGGTGGTGGTTCAGGAGCTGGTGGATGGTGTCGACCTGCTGCAGCTCGGTCGCTCCTTGGTGCGACACGAACGTCGCTTGGGGCTGGACGAGTGTATCTACATCGCCAAGCAGGTCCTGCTGGCGCTGGACTTCGTGCACCGGCTCACCGGCGCCGACGGTACCGTGCTGGGCCTCATGCACTGCGACATCGCGCCCGCGAATGTCATGGTGAACCTCGGCGGCGAGGTGAAGCTCATCGACTTTGGCACCGCTCGCGGCTCGCACCTCGCGGATGTGGAGGGCGCCTACGCGGGCGGCAAGATCCGCTACCGGGCGCCGGAGCAGATGCGCGGCGAGGCCTTTGATCTGCGGGCCGACTTATACTCCTTGGGCGTGCTGTTGTGGGAGCTGCTGGCCGGCGAGCGGGTCTACGAGGGCTACGAACTGGAAGAGATCTTGCGCGCGGTGGGCAATGGCGCGCTGCCAAATATCTTGGAGCTGCGCCCCGACATCCCCGAGGAGTTGGCGACGGTGGTGCATCGCGCCACCCACCCCGATCCGCACTATCGCTACCCCCAGGCGGCCGCCTTTGCCCGGGCCCTCGAAGATCAGAGCATCGGCCGGGACGCCTCTCGGTGCTGCCGTGTGCTCAGCGAGATCGTGGGCGCGGTGCAGCAGGAGCGGCGCAGTCAGCGCCCTGCGCCCCGTCTCGTCTCCGTCGCCGAGGACCGCTCCTTGGAAGATGCGCTCGGGTTGTAGCGCTCGGGCACACCGGACTTGCACGGGGGTTGTGGCCAGGCCCCGGGCCTCGGCATGATGGGGGGGCATGGCGAATCCTGAATCAGGCATCGAGCAACGTCGGTCGCCCCGCGTTGAGTTCAACCTCCTGGTTCAGTACCGCTTCGATACCTTCGATGAGTTCATGTCGGAGTACGCCGCCGACCTATCGGTGGGCGGATTGTTCATCGAGACCGATGAGCCCCGCAATGTGGGCGATGTGATCTATTTGCAATTCGCCTTGCGTGACGGCACCCAGCTCATCGAGGGCCTAGGGCGCGTGGCGAGGGTGGTGCCGCCGGGTTCGGAGCACCCCGGCATGGGCATCGAGTTTGTGAACATGGATGGTGACTCCCAAGACCTGGTGCACGCGGCGGTGCAGGAGCTCACCATGGACCTCGACAAAGTCTGACCGAGGTCCTCGGGCTCTACGGCTGAGCCTGGCTGGTCAGGTACTGCGTATTGCTGGCGCCCCACGGCAGGCTGATGTCGGTGGCGGTGCAGCCTTGGCAGGGCTGCTGCGCATCCACTGGGATGTTGATCAGCTTGCCGTCGCCGCGACGAGCAAAGAGGGTGCGCGGGCCCTGCCCGTAGGCTGCGCTGTAGGCGGTATTCGTGATGGTTCGAACGATGACGGGCCGGTCGAAGGTGCACGATAGCTCCCACCAATAAGAGTAGTGGGGGCCATACCAGGAGTTCGCGCCGTCGAAGAGGTGGCCGGGCACGGAGGCGCAGGGCCCCCAACAGGAGCCGTCGGTCACGAAGGTGCACTGCACAGTCGAGCCATGCTGTCCGGTCGTGAGGTCGGCGCCGGTCTCATCGGTGAAGCGCACCTCGTAGGTATCGTCATAGTGATCACCAGAGATCTGCCAGCCCTCGGCCCGCAGCACGTACTCGGTATAGGCGGTGCCCGAGTTGAGGCTCCAGTGGGTGGTCGCCAGGACGCGGTCGAGGTGTGCGCTGCTGCCGCCATCGGTCCCCGGAGTGGTCGGTAAACAGGCGCGGTCCGCAACTGGCTCGGCCACGGGCGCCGTGGGCACTATGGGGCCCAGACCCCGGCTGTCTTGATAGCCAAAGGCGCCGATGACGGTGCTTGCGTAAAAGTCCTGGGCTGCGGTGCCGCCGCTGGCGGCGAAAGTCACTACGTCCGGATAGAGCAATTCCAAGGGCTGCCCCTCCTTGGGGTAGGCGACGGACTGGGGCAGGTCGAGCACAAAGGGCAGGCCGCGGGTGTCCACGAAGTTGCGAGCGCCCGTGCTGTTGTCATCCATTGAAGAGAACAGGCGGACGTTCATCGCAGCGGTCCCGCCAAAGCGGGGAAGGTGGACCTGGTGGCTGAAGTCTGCGCTGCGGTACAAAAATGGATCGTGGGGCCCAGCGCTGCTCGGCAGGTCGACGGGCGTGGCGAAGTCGACCTGAACCACCATGGATGCGGAGGGCACTCTCGCCTGATCGCTACGCGCGTTGAGCTGCCCCGCGACGCCGCCAAATAGGTCACGCAGGTTGTCGACAAGGCGGACCGTCAGCTCGCTGTCGCGGCTGTCGGGGATCAAGGCAACGGCAGGGGCGGAGCCGATCTGCAACTGAATCTGCGAAACCGCACTGGCCGGCGCCTGGATATGAAGCCCGAGGCCATTATTGTACAGCGCGCCCAAGGCGGTGACGTGCAATGTAGCCTTCATTGAGGCCACACGCCCTTGGGCGTCCAGCCGGTACAGGTAGTTATAGGCTAGGACCAGGTCGTTGAAGTCGCCATCGCCGATGGTGGGCCATTGGTCCTCAAAGAGCAGCAGGCCATAGGCATCCTCAGCCGGCATGAACCGGGTCGCGGCGAGCTGGCTGTCACAAGGGTAGGTATCCGCGTCATCGGGCACCCCGTCGCTATCGGCGTCCTGGGCGAAGGCGGGACTGTGCAGCGCGGTGATGGCGCCCAACGCGGCCAACCAGACTCTCATCCGCGCATAGTGCGCGTATGACCGAGCTGTTGCAATAACGCGCTCTTGGGTGGGGCTTTTTATGCGGAGGTGAGGCGAACCTGGGCGACGGCGCCCAGGTTTTGTATTCCTTGGGGCTACGCGCGCTCAAGCACGATGGCGATGCCCTGGCCGCCGCCGATGCAGGCCGAGCCCACCGCGTACTTCGCGGAGCGACGGCGCAGCTCGTAGACGAGGTGGGCGGTGATGCGCGCACCGGAGGCGCCCAGCGGGTGGCCCAAGGCGATGGCGCCGCCGTTCACGTTGGTCTTGTCGCGGTCGAGGCCCAGCTCTCGCTCCACGGCGATGTACTGGGGCGCGAAGGCTTCATTGACTTCGACCAGGTCCATGTCGGCCAGGGTCAGGCCGGCCCGCTGCAGCGCAATGCGGATTGCAGGCGCGGGTCCGATGCCCATGATACTGGGATCCACACCCGCGACGCCCCACTGCACCACGCGGGCGAGGGGGGTGAGGCTGTGCTTATCGACCGTCTCCTTCGTCGCGAGCACCAGGGCAGCCGCGCCGTCGCAGATGCCCGAAGCGTTGCCAGGGCTGACCGTGCCGCCCTTTTTGAACGCGGTGGGCAGCTTCGCCATCGCCTCGATGGTGGCGTCGGGGCGGGGGTGCTCATCGGTATCGAAGACCTTCACGCCCCTCCTGCTCTTGAGCTCCACCGGGCTGATCTCGTCCGCAAACTTGCCCTCGGCGTGGGCCGCGGCCCAGGCCTTTTGAGAGCGCAGGCCGTACTCGTCCGCGTCTTGGCGCGTGATGTTGTACTGCTCGGCCAGGTTCTCGGCCGTGATGCCCATGGCGCAGCCGGTGAAGCTGTCGGTGAGCGCGCTCCACAGGGAGTCTTCAAAGTCCGGGGACTGACCGAACTTCATGCCCCATCGGGCGTTGAAGACCACGTGAGGGGCCTGGGACATGTTCTCGGCGCCGCCGACGAGGCAGGCCTCTGCGTCTCCGAGCAGCATCTGCTCGGCGCCCGTGATCACAGACTGAAAGCCCGAGCCGCACAGCCGATTGACGGTCAGCGCCGGCTTTTCCTGGGGTACGCCAGCCCGCAGGCCGACGTGGCGAGCGTGGTAGATGGCGTCCGCCGAGGTCTGCTGCACGTTACCAAAGACGGTGTGGTCGATGGCCTCTGCCGGCAGGCCAGCTTGCTCAAGTGCGGCCTTGGAGGCGTGCACGCCCAAGTCCGTGGCGCTGAGGCCCTTGAGCGAACCGCCGAAGGCCCCGAAGGCGGTGCGCTTGGCGGCCACAATGTAGATGTCGCGGGATAGGGGCTTGCTCATAGTCGATTCCTTTCACGAGGCAGGGCCTTGGGCCCTCAGTTAGAGTGAGGCCTCACAGCTCCTCGGCAGGGGCCGGGCTGGCGGCTGGTTTCTTGGGGGCGGTGGGCTGCGCGGGCTCAGCCTCTGCGGGCGCTGCCAGCTCAGCCTCAGCAGGCGCTACGGGCTCGGCCTCGGCGGGCTGACTTGCGGGCTGGGCGGGCTGGCTCGCAGGCTTGGTCCCGGGCTGCGCCAACAGGGGCGCGAAGGGGTCTGCGCCGGGGTGCAGCTCGGAGATGGACTTGGCGGACTTGATGCCGGTCAGCTCCAGCTTCAATGGGCCCTCATGAAGCGTCGCGACTTTGGCCCCGCCCGGCAGGGTCTTATAGTTCTGCCAGCTCGCCTCCAGGCCACCGATGGGAATGATGCTCACCCACATGCGCCAGGCCTTCGGCAAGCCGTCTTGCCCAAGCAGCCACAGGTAGGCATCACCGGGCGTGACCCCGCCATCGGCGTAGCTGATGAGCAGGCCCTCTTCACCGTCCTCGGTCTGCACCAAGGAGCGCGTGGTGCCCTCATCCTTGAGCTTGGCCAGCGGGTTGAGCCAAAAGCTGTCATTGACCCAGGCGCTGTAGGCGGTCTGCCGGGCCGCGGCGTGCGCCTCACCGGACAGCACCTCGCCGTCCTTGGTCACGTGGGCCGCTTGGCTATTGAGGTCGAGCAGGGCCACGTGGCCCGGCCAACGAACCCGCGCCAGATGCCGCTGGCGGTCCCATAGGTGGTCGCGTCGCCCGCCGAAGTCCCACTCGATGGCTCCGACCTCACGGTTCCAGGCTTCGACGCCGGCGGCGGCCATGATGGCCTCCGCCATGGCCTCGGCCTTCGGGCCCGGCGTGCCCTTGGGGCGCGGCTCGTCGAGCACCACGAGCGCCACGGCGCCGGCGACGATGCCGATCAGCAGCAGGCCGAGCGCGATCTTCAGGATTCTCATGACGCGTCGCATGATCGCGCCCCTTGTCCTGAATCGGGGGCGGTTTGTGAAGCCCGGAAGGCATCCGGCGTGCAGCGCAGGCCGCCCGGCGTTGACGGTCTCCCATAGGGGCATCTATGGACCTGCTATGCAGGTTTACAAGCTAGCCGCCGCCCTGATCCTCGGGTTGACCTTGGGCGCCAGCCCCGCCTTGGCGAAGGGCAAGGCCAAGGGTTATGCGCCGGGGGAGATCCGCGCCATCGCCAAGTCCTTGGCCAAGGAGATCGACATGCCGGCCAACTCGCGCAGCGTGGTGCTGGACCGCCTCAAGCGGCTGTTGCCGCAGCGCAAGTTCAAGCGGCAGATGAACAAGGCCCCGGTCACGGGCATCTTCGCCTATCAGATGGGCGAGGGCGGCTTCATCGTGAAGATCAAAGAGGGTGAGGGCCGCATTGTCTTCAAAGCCGAGGGCAAGCACCTGGACCTGGCGATGGAGGCCACCACGGTGGGCGCGCAGATCGGAGGCTCCTCACAATGGGGTGTGGGTTTGGTGATGGGGCTGTTCGAGCCGAAGGAGTTCGGCGGCAAGTACGAGGGCGAAAACTATAACGCGACGGCCGGAACGAAAGGTGTGTTGACATCCACCCTGGTGCCCACGGGCGCCAGCGTGCCGCACAAGGTGGTGCTCTTGGGCACCGCCAAGGGGCTGTCGGCCGGGGCCTCGGGCGAGTGGCTCAATATCACGGTCGACCGTTGATCAGCCGCCCAGCATGCCGTCCTTGAGGCCGGCGTTCGGGGGCTTGGGGCCGAAGAAGATCCGAAAGAGCACCTCGGCGAACTTCTTGCCCTTGACGGTGCCCGCGCCCTTGCCGCTCACAGACAGCGTGGTGCCCTTGGCGGGGTCGTAGACGATCGCCATGCGATCGCCCTTCTTCATATCCACCACCCATGAGTTGAGCTTTTTGACCTGGGCGCTCATGGACTTGCCGCCGTTGACCTTAAAGCCCTCCGTATAGGCCCCGCGGATGTCATCCGCGTCGACGTCGCGCACAAAGTGCATCAGGATCTTCTTTGGCGCGTTGGCATCGATGACCTCTGAGGCCTTCTTGGTCTTGGTCTTGACGTACAAGCCGGCGACGTAGACATCGACGTTGAAGACCGTCGCCTCGCGAATGCCGATGCCGTTGAGCACCAGGCTCTGGCCGCCCACCTTTTGGGTATCCGGCAGGGTGACGCCCCCCTTTTTGCCCGCGAAGGCGGACGGGGCAGCAAGCACAATGGACAGGCTCAAGGCGGTCATCAAACGGCGCATGGTCATCACTCCTGGTCGGGGCCCGGCGCGGGGGTCGGCGAGAGGCCGATCCAGTCCGTCACACGATTCCACCGGCCTTTTTCGGCTTTCGCAAAGAAGATCTTATCGTTACCCAGATGGTCGTCGGCTGAAAAGCTCAGGGGCGGATTGAGTCCCGTGCCCCGCCAGTAGGGCCCGCCGCTGGCCCAGTCCTTCATGCCGTGTAAGGCCTCGTAGACCTTGGCTGGGCTAGGCTGGGGCCCCGCACGGTGCAGGGCTTGTACAAAGGGCTGGGCGAACGCAAAACCACTCATCGTAAAGCTGTCGACCTCGAGGCCCGGGCCGTGGGCCGCGAGCACCTCGCGGTATTGAACGACGGAGGGGTCCTCACTATTCGAAAGCTTACGCACGGAGCTGGTCATGGTGCCTTCCCAGACCTCCTGTCCCGCCAGCTCAAACATGATCGGGTCGCTCAGCACGAAGCTCGTGAAGACGGGCGGTTTGGCCTTTAATGTGGTCAGCCGCTTCACCAACATCGCGGCCTGCCGAGGCGCGGTGAACAGCACCAGGGCGTCGGCTTGGGCATCGGCGATGAGGCGGGCCTGCGCGGCCAGGTCGGTATCTGAGGGCTGGCAGGTGGTACTCAAGACCAGCTCGGACCCGAAGGCTTGCAACCCGGCTTTCAGACCCTGGGCGCCCTTGAGGCCAAAGTCATCATCTTGGTGCATCACTGCGACTCGCTTTTTGCCCAGCGCGCGCGCGAGGTGCTGCCCGATGATCTGCCCCTCCGTGTCATAGCGCGGGTAGACCGTATAGACGTGCTCGCGGGGCGGTTGGGTGAAGAAGGGATCGCCGGAGGCCGGGGTGAAGAAGGGCACGGCCTTATCGTGCAGGTACTCCACCACCGAGCGCCCATTGGCTGTGCCCAGGCCGCCCACGATCGCGAAGACCTGCTCGTTTTCGACCAAGTCCCGGACGACCAGGGGGGTCTTCGCGGGGTTGTACTGGTCATCACGAATGACGAGCTCGAGCTTGCGGCCGTGCAGGCCACCTTGCGCGTTGATAAAGTCGATGTAGGCCGACATGGCCTTGAGCATCACGCCCCAGGAGGCGGCGGGGCCGGAGAGCGGCCCATAGGTGCCGAGCTTGAGTGGCGCGGGCTGGTCTGCCTTGGGCGCCCGGCAGCCGGCCAACAGGCACAGCAGCACAGAGCAGATGGGGACAAAGCGCGACACCCGCCGCCCCTAACACGAGGTCATCCGGCCAGGCACGGACTGTCAGCAGCAGGCGCCAAAGGGCGTGTCCGAGGCGCTCGATGCGGGCTCAGGCCCACAGGGAAAGGGCCCAAAGTGCACGCTGTGATCCCCCTGCACATCAAAGTGCGGCGCGAAGCGGGTCTCGCTGATCATGGCCGCGGTATTCCCGCATACGAGCATGGGCCGACCGGTCTCGAAGATGTGGTGGTCGTCGAGCATCATGCGGTGCGGGTTATGGGGCAGGCTGCCCTTATAGGTCGCGACCTGACCATAGTCCTCACAGATGTCCTCCAAAGACTCCAGCTTGAAGGCGCGCACCGTGATGGACTGAAAGTTGATCATGCCGATCTTGGCCTCGATCTCCGCGTTATTCACGGTGATGGGGCTTCGGCTGACGACGCGATAGTCAAGGCAACCAAGGTTGCGAACCTGGCGTCGGAAGTCTTCGACATACAAGGCACCGGATAGGCACTCGCCGTAGAGCACCTCATCCTCGCGCAGGTGGCTGGGCACCCGGCGGTCACTGAAGACGTCGGAAAAGTACAACTCCCCGCCGGGCTTGAGCACCCGGAAGATCTCAGACAGCACCTTGGCTTTGTCGGGCGATAGGTTCACCACACAATTGGAGATCACCACATCGACCGAGTTATCGGCGATGTCTGCGCTCTTGAGGTCTTCGATGTAGCCTTGTCGGAAGCTGACGTTGGATTGCGCGTAGCCAAATTGTTTGGCCATGTAGCCGCTGTGGCGGCGCGCCACCTCCAGCTGCTCATCGGTCATGTCGACGCCGATGACCCGGCCTTGCTCGCCCACCAAGGATGAGCACATGTAGGCGTCGCGGCCGGTGCCGCAACCCAAGTCCAGCACCGTGGCGCCCTGCAGCCCCGCCGGCAGCGGCGAGCCGCAGCCGTAGAACTTGTCGAGGATCTCGGGGTGAATCTGGGAGATCAGGGGGCGCAGGTGCACCGGCATGGCGTCTGCGGTGCAGCAGGCGTTGGTCTTGAGGTCGTTGGAGCCGCCCAGAACCTTCCCGTAGTAGTCTTTGACGGCTTCGATGGTGACGTTATCGCTCATGGTTTCAGATCTCCGGGGTGCTGCTTGCTACGTGCGCACCGCGGCTGTGTTACCACGCGATAGAGGGGTCTGACTGCGAAATAGGCCTCGGGGCTCAGCGGCGAGGCGCGTTGAGCCACTTGGCCTCAACCCGTCCCAGGTCCAGGTAGGCCCCATCATTCATCACCACATAGGGCCGCTCATCAAAGCGCAGGCCACCTTGCCCGTCATGGTGCACGATCTGCAGGCGGCCCATGCCATAGCCCATGGGGCCGCGCCGGTAGTAGTGGGCCTCGAGCCGGTACGGGAAGGCTTTGGGCTTTTTGGGGATCGTGAAGCACTCCGGCCCATAGCCCGTGGTGATGTCCGCGTACAGCGTGCCCCCGGAGCTCAGCGTCTTGCTGGAGTAGTACGCATGCCCGCCCTGACCATCGTGGATGTGAAAGTCCACGTCATTGGAGTCCGTCTCCCAGGTGAGGATGAAGCGCAGGGTCGCCTCGGTGGCGAGGTGGCCGCCCGCGGCCTTGAGGCGCGCCTCGATGTCGGCGCTGCGCTTGGACTCGGCCGCCTTCCAGGCTGCTGCGACGATGCCGAGGTCTTCTCGCAGGATACGTTGCACGCCCGGGAAGCGGCTGGGGTAGCGCTGCTTGATGCCCGTCGCCAAGGCCTCAAATGCAGCCTCGTACGCTCCGCCCTTAGCATAGGCCATGGCCAGGCCGCGGTGGCCCGATGGATGGTCCGGGCGCTGGGCGACCGCCTTTTTATAGGTGTCCTGGGCCAGCGTCAGCGCCTCGGGGCTGCTCAGACGCTCAAGCCGGCTGGCGGCAAAGCGCAGCAGGTCGGCTCGGGTCGCGAACAGGTCGATGATGCTGCCGTAGGCGCGGGCGGCCAGGCTCAGATCGCCCTTCTTCTCGGCGACCTCGCCCAGCGCGACGAGCGCGAGGACATCGCCCGGGCTCTCCTGACGCCAGGCCCAAGCCTTGGTCAAGGCACCTTGCACATCGTCCGCGTCGAGCAGGTTCATGACCTCAGCCAGCGGTCCGGTGAGCGCCGCAGAGCGCTTCTTCTTGGCCTCGGCCATCGCGAAGTTGCCCTCGGGCCGCGGGCGTCGACGGCGGCTGCGCCGAGCAGGCCGGGCCGTCGATGATGGCCGGCTAGGCGCGGGCTCCGCCATGGGCGCCGGGGGAGGCGGCGGCGCGTCGTCAAAACGGGCCGGGGCTTCAGACTCTTCGGCGGCTCTGAGGTCATCGTCCATGTCTGCGGCCGGGGCGGCTTGGCGCTCCCGCTCACCGCTGCCCAAGCTGCCAAATCCATCGCTGGCTGAACCACCGCCGCCGGCGCCGGTCCCACGGGTGCCCAAGTCGAGCGCCATGCCCGACTTCGCCTGCTCGCCGTCGTCGAGCTCTGCGGGCGCAGCCGAGGGCGCTGCCGGAGCGTCCGCACGCCCGCCTCTGTCGCGGGCGCCGCCGGTGCGCGCTGCGCGCTTCATGCGGGGTCGTGGGCGGCGCACAGGGCGCGGCTTGGGCTTTTGCAATTGTGGTTGCGAACGGTCGGCCAGCACCTGCACTCCCTGAGCACCGACAGTGAGGATGTTCGCCAGGGCGTCCCTTGCGATGCCGTAGCGGCGGTAGTCATTTTCGGTCTCCAGCACCAAGAGCGCGGTGAAGGGGGACAGCACTCGGTGTTGGGTCGACAGCTCAATGACCTGCTTCTTGAGCGCAGACTGCATGTCGGCATCATTGGCGCCGAGGCTTTGTCGATGGTGCAACAGGCGCTGGATGCGGGCGCGCACCCAGGCGCGCTCCAGGAGAGGCCGTGGGGCCTCGGTGAGCCCGCCTTCGTCCAGCTTGACAGCCTGGCCATTGAGCTCAAGGGCAAAGGACTGGCCCTTGGGGAGGTCGGCAAAGATGAGCACTTCATCGCCCGGCTGCACGCCGTCGAGCTGCTGCGGCCACACCCAGCGCGCGCCGGCGACCTTGACCTTGAGGCCGGAGACGGTGGCCCGGCTGAGGCGGCGGCCAATCTGCGTGATGGGCTGCGCGCCATCGGCCACGACGCCGTCGTATTTGAGGCCCGCGGTGGTGATCGCCTTGAGGCGCTCGCTGTCCCGCAGGCCGCCCAGGGCCAGCGCATCGGCCCGCTCGAAGCCCACGCTGGCGAGGTTGCGCACCGCCTGGACGATGCCATCCCCTTCGACCTCGCCGGAGGTCGCGACGCCATCGGTGATGAGGATCAGGCGGTCGTAGATCTTGTCCTTGGTATTGTCCGCGAGCCAACGAAGCGGCTGCAGCAGGTCGCTGGCGCCGAGCGCGCGGCGGTTATGAAGGGCGGCGCGGGCCTTTTGCCCATAGTCTGCAGCCTTGCCCTCGAAGATGAGCTCGCTGTCTTGGTCAAAGGCCACGACGCGAAGCGGAGTCTTATCGCCGGCGCCACGCTTGAGGCCTTCGACGAGCTGATCCAGCAAGCGAACTTGCGCCGCGAAGCCGAGGGCGCGAGAGGCGCTGGT
>SPJJ01046890.1_pt1 | contig 13400 bp, 11 predicted proteins | sample 3741741 | NCBI WGS metagenome assembly SPJJ01 (sample SAMN10925908, study PRJNA522277) | cold seep metagenome | isolation source: Elba SIP-enriched marine methane seep metagenome, extraction at timepoint T1 | place: Italy: coast of Elba, Mediterranean Sea | collected 2014-05 | reverse complement strand
GCGTTCACCACCAACGAGAACGGCTGGAGCAAGTTGCGCATCATGAACACCTTCAGCAAGCGTTTCATGCCGGCGCCCAAGTTGCCGCGCGGTGTGATCAGCGGCCTGGCGTTCGCGCGCAAGGCCAACGTGCTGCGCTTCACCCTGCGCAGTGGCACGCGAGCCGCGGATGCGTACACCTATAATGTATATGGCCGGCGCGTGCGGCGCTGGACCGACAGCGAAGCGGGCGGCCTCAACAAGTCGTCGTTCATCGGCCCCACGCTGATCAAGTTCAAGAGCTTCGACGGCGCGATGATTCCCGCGTACTACTACAAGCCAAAGGGCACGGGCCCGTTCCCGGTGATCGTCAATATTCACGGTGGCCCCGAGAGTCAGGCGCGGCCCTACCTGTCGGGTATGTTCCAGTACCTGCTCAACGAAAAGAAGATCGCGATCATTCAACCGAACGTGCGCGGCTCCGCCGGTTACGGCAAGACGTATCTGACCCTGGACAATGGCTTCAAGCGAGAGGACTCGGTCAAGGACATCGGCGCACTGCTCGATTGGATCGCCAAGCGCAAGGAGCTCAATTCCAAGCGCGTCGGCGTCGCCGGCGGTTCGTACGGTGGCTACATGGTGCTCGCTTCATTGATTCACTACGGCAAGCGCATCGTCGCCGGTGTCGATGTCGTCGGTATCTCCAACTTCGTCACGTTTCTCAAGAACACCAGGTCGTATCGGCGTGACCTGCGCCGAGTCGAGTATGGAGACGAGCGCGATCCGAAGATGCGCGCGCACCTGGAGAAGATCTCGCCGACCAACAACGTCAACAAGATCACCAGCGCGTTGTTCGTCGCCCAGGGGGCCAACGACCCGCGCGTCCCTCAAAGCGAAGCCGAACAGATCGTCAAGGCCGTGCGCAAAGCCGGCAAGAGCGTTTGGTACATGCTGGCGCGCAACGAGGGACACGGCTTCCGCAAAAAGGCCAACCGCGACGTGTATAGCCTGCTGTTCGCGATGTTCTTCGAGCAGCACCTGCTGCGTTAACAGTGTAGGCAAAGGGACAGAAACGCTGCAGTGAGGCTGCCTCGTGTCCGTTTGTGTTGGCAATTGTCGCCGCTTGTAATGGGCGCTGTAATCAATTGTCGTAAAGGGTCAGGATTGCGTGCGCGTACCAAACTCTGTGGCAGTGTTGGGGGTCTGAAAAGGCAGTAACGCCAACACTCAACGGAGTACAGGAGTACGCAATGAAGTCATTCGGAATGATGCTGTGTGTAGTGGCCGCCCTTGGTATGGGCATGGTCGGTTGCAAGAAGAAGGACGACGACAAGAAGAAGACCAACAGCGGTAAGGTCGTCGACGGTAAGAAAGACACCAAAAAAGACACCCCGAAGCCGGACGATAAGAAGGCTGACGTCAAGAAAGCCGACGACACGAAGGCTGACGACAAGAAAGCCGACGACAAGAAGGCCGACGACAAGAAGGCCGACGACAAAGCGGCTGGCGACAAGAAGGCCGACGACAAAGCGGCTGGCGACAAGAAGGCGGACGACAAGAAAGCCGGCGAGAAAAAAGCCGAGCCCAAAGCTGCCGACAAGAAGTAACTACTACTGATCAGCATCTTGTAGTTTTTGAGCGGTCGAGCCATCCCCCCGGCTCGGCCGTTCGTTTGTTTCGGCGCAGGCGTGGTTGCGGCGGGCCGCGGCCGTCTCGGCGGCAGGTTACTCGTGGCAGCGGCGCGGCCGCGCCGGCAGGATCTTGCCCGGGTTGAGCAGCTCGGACGGATCCCACATGCGCTTCCATTTGCGCTGCCATTCCATGACCTGTTCGCTCTGCTCGATGGGCATGAACTTCTGCTTGGCCAGGCCGATGCCGTGCTCGCCGCTGAGGGTGCCGCGCAAGGCGACGGTCTCTTCGAACAGCCGGGTCAGGGCGCCGTCCACGTGCTTGGCGACCATGGGATCGTTGATGTCGTCGTCCACCAGCATGTTGACGTGCAGGTTGCCGTCGCCGGCGTGGCCGAAGGTGGCGAAGTCGAGCCCGGTGCTCTGCTTGAGTGCTTCGACCCGGCGCAGCATCTCGGGAATCGCGCCGCGGGGCACGCAGATGTCTTCGTTGATTTTGTGCTTGTGAGCTTCTTTGAGCGACGGCGAGATCAGCCGGCGGGCTTCCCACATGTTGCGGCGCTCTTTGCTGTCCTGAGCGACCATGATGTCGATAGCACCGGCCTGCTCGCAGATTTCGCCGACCTTGAACATCGCCGGCTCGAGGCTTTCTTGTTCGCCGTCGAGCTCGATCAGCACGATGGCGCCGGCGTCTTTGGGAAACCGGTAGCTAGCCTTTTTGCGCACGTGGTCGATGGAGTTCTTGTCCGCGATTTCTATGGTGCGCGGCACGATGCCTTTGTGCAGTAGCGCGTCCACGGCGCCAGCTGCCGCCGCCATGTCCGGGTAGATCGTCAGCAGCGTGACCACGCCCGCCGGTTTGGGCAGCACTTTGAGAGTGATGTCGGTGACCACGCCGAACGTGCCCTCGGTGCCGATGAAGCCACTGCTCAGGTCGTAGCCGGTGACGCCTTTGGATGTGCGCCGACCGACGCGGAGAATTTCGCCGCCCATGAGCACGACTTCCATGCCGAGTACGTACTGGCGAGTAACCCCGTACTTGAATGCTCTGGGGCCACCCGCGTTCGAGGCGACGTTGCCGCCGATGGAACAGTAGGCGAGGGATGCCGGGTCAGGCGGATAGAACAGGCCCTCTTCTTCGACCGCCGTTTGCAGCTCACCGGTGATCACACCCGGCTCCGTGACCACGACCAAATCTCGTGGATCGATCTCGCGGATGTTGGTCATGGTTTCGACCGACAACACGACGCCACCGCGTACGGGCAGGCAACCGCCGGTCATGCCGCTGCCGGCGCCGCGGGGAGTGACCGGTACGCCGTGCTCGGCCGCCAGTCGCAGCACTGTACTGACCTGCTCGGTGTTCTGGCACAGCACCGCGCAGTCCGGCGGAAAGTAGCCACAGTAACTCTCGTCGCGCCCGTAGTCCTCGAGGCGATCGTTGTCGGGGCGAATTACCTGGTTTGCACCGAGCTCTCGGCTGAGCAACTCGCCGATATCGACGCGGGTCTGTGGCTGAACGTTCCGGGACATGGCTACCGTCCCGCGCTACGCGGGACCCTTAGACAGCAAATGATGACCCGCAACCGCAGGTCGAGGTGACATTCGGATTATTGAACTTGAACCCGGCTCCCTGAAGGCCCTCGACGTAGTCGATCGTCGTGCCCATCAGATACATCAGGCTCATCTGGTCGACGACCACGCGGACGCTGTGGATCATGTATTCCTTGTCCATGGTGGTCTTCTCGTCGAAGTACAGGTCGTACGAGAATCCAGCGCAGCCGCCGCCAACTACGCGCAGACGCAGGGCGAGCTCGTCCTCGATCTCCTCAGCGCTGCGGATTTCCATGACTTTTTCCGCTGCAAGAGGGGTGATTTGAACGATCTGCTCGCCTTCGCCGGCGACCGGGATGGTTGTGGCCATGGCTATTGATTAACTCTGGCGGCCGGGCGTGTCAACGGAATCGTACGCATGCGTAAGGTTCAGGTGTGGGATTCGGTCTATTGTCCCACGTTCCGGTCGGGTTTGCGGAGAAATAGGTTTGACATCGGAGGCGGCAGGCAATACACCGTAGACACAGGAGAACGGAATGCCGTCATTTCAGGATTATCTCAAGGGTATCAAGAGCGAAATCAGCGAGGTTAGCTCCTCGGACGTCAAGCAGCTGCAAGACGACAACGCGAGCTTCACGCTGATCGACATTCGGGAGCAGAACGAGTACGTCCAGGGCTACATCCCGGGGGCCTCGTGGATCCCGCGTGGCTTCTTGGAGCTGCGAATCGAGAACCATCAGATCGAGCGGGATAAACCGCTGGTTCTGTACTGTGCCGGCGGCACACGCTCCGCTCTTGCAGCCAAAGCACTGACTGGGCTGGGCTACACCAACGTCAAGTCGTTGGCGGGCGGCTTCGGATCGTGGAAGCGTTCCGGGTTCGCGTTCGACGTCCCCACGGTGCTCACCCCGGATCAGGAAGTCCGCTATTCGCGGCACACCATGCTGCCCGAGGTCGGCGAGAAAGGGCAGATCAAGCTGCTCGAGTCCAAGGTCCTGTGCATTGGCGCAGGTGGTCTGGGCTCGCCGTCTTCGCTGTATCTAGCTGCGGCCGGGATCGGCACGCTAGGCCTCGTCGACGACGATGTTGTCGACGCGTCGAACCTGCAGCGTCAGGTCATTCACAGCACCGATCGGGTTGGCGTGCCCAAGGTCGACAGCGCCCAGCTGACCCTCAATGGTCTGAACCCGGACGTCAATGTGGTCAAGCACAAGACCCGAATGACCTCGGATAACGTCATGGAGATCATTGGCGACTACGACGTCATCGTCGATGGCGCCGACAATTTCCAGACCCGCTACCTGCTCAACGACGCGGCGCTCAAGCTCGGCAAGCCGGTCATCCACTCATCGATTTACCGATTCGAGGGACAGATCACCGTGTTTCCTGGAGAGGGCGCGCCGTGCTACCGCTGCTTGTATCCGGAGCCGCCGCCCCCCGAAGAAGCTCCCTCGTGCCAGGAAGCCGGCGTTCTCGGCGTTCTACCGGGCATCATGGGCGTGCTCCAGGCGACCGAGGCGGTCAAGATCATCCTCGGTGTAGGTGAGACTCTCGCCGGCCGTTTGCTGGTCTACGACGCCCTGCGCACCAAGTTCCGGGAGCTCAAACTGCGACGGGATCCCAACTGCGCGACCTGCGGCGAAGGGGTCGATCGCTCCAAGATCGAGCTAATCGACTACGTTCAGTTCTGCATGGGCGGCTGATTCGGGGCGAAGGCCACGTTTGGGCGCTATAATGGCAGCCTCCAAACGTGGCTATCCAGGAAGGCCAGAAGTTCGGCAATTACAAGGTGCTATCCCGCCTCGGGGTCGGCGGCATGGGCGCGGTGTATCTGGCCGAGCATCCGCTGATCGGTAAGAAGGTCGCGCTCAAGGCCATCCACAAAGAATTCGCTCACAACAAAGAAGTGGTCGCGCGCTTCTTCAACGAAGCCCGAGCGGTCAACAAGATCGGCAACGAACACATCGTTGAGATCCACGACTTCGGTCAGGGACCCGACGGCGAGCACTTCTTCATCATGGAGTATCTCGAAGGGCCGACCCTGGCGGAGATCCTTCAGCAAGAGCAGGTGCTACATCCCCAACGCGCGCTACACATCGCCGCGCAGATCGCCGCGGGCCTGGCAGCCGCTCACGCCTGCGGCATCATTCATCGCGACCTCAAGCCCGACAACATCATGTTGGTGCCGCGCTTGGGCGACAAAGACTTCGTCAAGATTCTCGATTTCGGTCTGGCAAAGATGTTCGCCGATGCGAGCGCCAAGCTGACGCAGCAGGGCGTCGTGTTGGGCACGCCCCAGTACATGGCTCCCGAGGCATGCGAGTCCAAACAGGATATCGATCATCGCTCGGACATCTACGCCCTGGGCATTCTGCTGTTTCAGATGCTGTGCGGCCAGGTGCCGTTCGACGGCAACACGATGGGGGAGGTGTTGGTCAAACACGTCGGCCAACCGCCGCCGGCGCCCCGTGGGTTCAATCCCGAAATCCCGCCATCGGTCGAACAGATCATTCTGCGCTGTCTGGCCAAAAAGCGCGACGCGCGTTTCGGCACGATGAAGGAGCTGCGCGAGGCACTGCTCGATTCGGATCGTTATTTGGCGAGCTCGCCTCCGGTGATGCCGTCGGCGTCGTCGGCGTCGGCCAAGACGGTCTTCGGCAAGAGCGGCCCGGTGCCGATTCAAGCACCACCTCCGGGCGCCGCGCCTCCGGGGGCTCCATCACCGGTCGCACCTCCAGCTGCTGCACCTCCGGGTGCTCCGCCGGCCATGCAGCACGCTGGCGGCGGCGCTGCGCACCCGCGTCCGGGGGGGCACCCCAGGCCCGGCTCCCATGCGCCGGTGAATGTGGCGGCCGCGGTAGCAGCGACGGTGGCGCCAGATCAGACCAACATGGCACCCGCCCATCACGAACCGGGGCGACACAACGCCTTGGCGCCGGGTATGGCACCACCGGCCACATCGCCCGCACAGGTCGCTGCCGCTGCTGCCCCCGCCAAGACGGTCATGCTCGGTGAGGGGCAATCGCTGCCCTTGGCGGCGCCGCCACCTTCGATCGTGGGGGCACCCGCTGTGGGCACTGCGTCCGCGTCGGCCAAGACCGCGTTTCACCCGGCGGTCGGGGAACCTCCGCCTGCGAACGGTAGCGGTGGTATGGCTGCGGCCAAGACCGCATTCATGGATGGCAATGCGGTGAGCATCGGCTCGGCGCCGGAGATGCCCCGGCGCACGATCTCGGCGGTGCCCGACATGAACCCGCCGGCGGCGCCGGTGAATATGACGATGGTGATCGGCACCCCGGAGGGGTACAGCGACAAGCCTCCGCGCAAGTCCGGTCCGCTCGTGCTGATCTTGCTGGCAGTGTTCGCGGTAGCGGCCGCGGGCGTCGCGTTGTTCGTGTTCCCCGGCTTCCTGAACAAAAAGTCCGACGGCGACGAGAGCAGTGGGGGGGCGGCCGAAGTGAGCATCGATGCGGGTGCCGCCAAAACGGACGACACCAAGGTTGCGACCAAGCCCAAGCCGGCGGTCACGCCCGACGCTGCCCCCGTCGCGCCGCCCAAGCCCGACAAGCCCAAGACTGTTGAGATCAGCTTCATGACGAGCATCGCTGGGGCTGAGGTGTTCGACAAGGACAACAAGTTCTTGTGCAAGACTCCGTGCGATCTCGAGTTGCCCAACGACGGCAAGGCCCACGTCGTCACCATCAAGCACCCGAAAGCCAAGACGCGCAACAAGACCATCGTGCCCAAAGCAGGGCTGGAGATGACCGTCGATCTAGAGCGCAAGGCCAAGCGCCGCCGCCGCAATCGCCGCCGCACCCCGCGCAACAAAACCACCACGCGGAAGCCAAAAGTCGGTGATGGTGTTCAGGATCCGGACTTCTAACCACGCTGGTTTCGTGCCAGAGTGAACGCTCATGTCCCCGGTCGTGCTCATAGTGATATCCGCCGCCTGCGCCATGGTGGCGACGCTCGTGGTCGCATGGTCGGCGGGGCGTAAGCACATCGACGAGAAGCTGGCGGCGGCCCGCGGTGAAGCCAAGGCGGCCGTGCAGCGCGGTGAGCTCGAGGCAGCGGCGCTGCGTCGTTCGATGGAGACCGAGGCGCGGGCGGCCAGCCTCGACGCCCGGGCCCAGGCGGACGAAGCTCTGGTCGGCCGTCGAGACAAGCTCTCCCGGCGCGAGCAGCGGGTCAACAAGCGCGCCGGCGTTCAAGCCGAGGTGACCGCGGACCTGGATCATCGCCACGGCGATCTCGACGACCGGTTCAAAGCGGCCAAGTCCCAGCGCGATCGCGCGCGCGGGCTACGCAAAGACATCGCCAAGCGCAAGCAGGAGGCTCGCGAGCTGCTCGCGCAGATTTCGGGAGCGTCCGCGGACGACGTCATCGACGGAATCGCCAAGCAGTGGCTCGAGGATGAGCAGGCGGCGGCCGCGCACCGGGTGCGTCGCGCCGACCTGGCCACGCCGGGGGCCGAGGAAGAACGAGCCGCCCGTCGGTACATGGAAATCGCGTCGGCACGCTACGAAAATCACTTTCTCACCGAGCGCAATATCTCCCGTCTGCCGTTGAGCGGCGAAGTTCGCGACGTGTTGGTCGACGACGGCGGTCGCGTTCACGAAGCGCTGCAAACGGTTTCGAACGTGCAGATGCACCTGTCGGAAGAGGGCGATCATCTACGCCTCGAGGGCCTCGACGGCGTCGGTCGCGAGGTCGCGCGACGCGCGATGAACGCGTTGACCAAAAAGGCCGGCGCCATAGACAAAGCCAAGGCCGATCCGGAAGGCTGGGCGACGCAGATTCGCGAGCGACTCAGCCGCGAGATTACCGGCCTGGGCCGCAAAGCATTCACGGTACTCGAGATCAAACGACCGCACGCCGAGATCGTCGGCCTGGTCGGCGCGCTCAACTACCGGACCAGCTACACCCAGAACCAGTGGCGTCACGCGGTCGAGGCGTCGTTCCTCGCCGGGATGATCGCCGAAGAAATGCAGCTCGACGTCAAGCTGGCGCGCCGCGCCACGTTGATGCACGACATCGGCAAAGCGCTGACCCACGAGATCGAAGGCTCCCACGCGGTCATCGGAGCGGACATCGCTCGTCGCCTTGGTGAAGACGAGCTCGTCGCAAACGCCATCGGCGCGCACCACCTGGACGAGCCGATGAACTCCGCCTACGCATTCCTGGTCGCCGCCGCCGACGCAATGTCGGGAGCTCGCCCGGGCGCTCGGCGCGAGATGACCGATGGCTACACCACACGCCTCGACGATCTCGAGCGTATCGGCAAACGCCACCGCGGCGTCGACCGTGCATTCGCCGTCCACGGCGGCCGCGAGCTGAGGGTCTACGTCCGTGAAAACTCGGTCAGCGACCTCGAAGCCGTCGAGCTGTCCAGCAGCATCGCCGAACAAGTCGCCGACGAGATGACCTTCCCCGGCCAGATCAAAGTCACCGTCATCCGCGCCTTCGAAGCCGTCGCCGAAGCCAACTAACCAGGGACAGGCTCCCCTCCGGAGTGCCCCGGGATGATTGGGCTTTTCGGCCGACCCGCGCAAACACTCGCGAGCAAAGTGTTTGCGCGGGGCGGCCGAATTCCCCTTATATTCCGGGCCACTCCGGAGGGGAGCCTGTCCCTTTGGTGGATAACCCTAACGTTAGGGTGAGTTTTGGGTTGACATTGTTTGGGCGCGCCTACATATTCCGGGGTGTTAGATAAAACCTAACGTGTACGTGTGGGTTGCGTTCAGAAGGTGCAAGCATTGAAGATTGCAAAGAAAAAATCTCGTGACGGATTGCTCCGGGTCGGTGAGTTGGCCAAGGCCGTGGGCAAGACCGTGCGTGCGATGCACTTATATGAGGAGCTGGGACTGCTCCAGCCGGCGGCCCGTACCGATGGTGGGTTTCGGCTCTACGACCACACTGCCGTGGAGCGGATCAATTGGATTATCAAGCTGCAGGCCATCGGATTTACGTTGGCCGAGATCCAGGGCTTCGTTAAGGACTTCGAAGGTGCACCCAGCGGCCGTGAGGCGACGACCCGGGCGCGGGACGTGTTTCGCGCCAAGTTGGCGGCGGTGCGGGAGCAACTCACCCAGCTGCGCGTCATCGAGAACGATATCGAGGAAGCGCTGGCGTATCTCGACGCCTGCGATACCTGCTCGACCGAGCTGACACCGATCGAGTGTCACGATTGCGATCATCAAGGTCACGTTCGCGAGGACGTGCCGCCGTTGTTCGCCGGGCTTGCAGAGCGTTGCGCCGACGGCCAACTGGTGCAGCTGCACGGTCCGTCCACCGAGGGAGACTAGTTGACGGTCCAGGTCCCCATATACCTCGACCACAACTCGACGACTCCTGTGGACGAGCGGGTGATGACGGCGATGCTGCCGTATTTCACCGATAAGTTTGGCAACGCCGCCAGTAAGAACCACGTGTTTGGCTGGACGGCCGAAGCGGCTGTGGATCGCGCGCGCGAACAGGTCGCTGCGCTGATCAATGGCTCGCCATCCGAGGTGGTGTTCACCTCCGGCGCTACCGAGGCGAACAACCTGGCGCTGAGCGGAGCGGCTCGGTTCTATCGACGGCGCGCGACCGGCACGCCTCACATCGTCACCGTGCAGACCGAGCACAAGTCGGTGCTGGACACGTGCGCTGCGCTCGAGGACGAGGGCTTTCGGGTTTCGTACCTGCGACCGGACGAGCACGGCTTGATCACTTCCGAGCAACTTGCGGCCGAGATCACCGGCGACACGATTCTGGCCAGCGTCATGCTGGCGAACAACGAGATCGGCGTGATTCAGCCCATCGCCGCTCTGCGCGCCGCGGTGAAGGCCAAGAACGACAAGACCCTGTTTCACTGCGACGCGGTGCAGGGCGTCGGTAAGCTGCCCTTCGATGTGCGCGCGTTGGACCTCGACCTGGTGTCGATGTCCGCACATAAAATGTATGGGCCCAAGGGCGTCGGTGCCCTGTGGGTGCGCCGCAGTCGTCCACGAGTCCAGTTGTCGCCACTGATTCACGGCGGCGGTCACGAGCGCGGTCTGCGTTCGGGGACCTTGCCGGTGCCGCTCATCGTCGGCTTTGGCGTCGCCTGTGAGCAGTGCGCCGACGCCGGCGCAGAAGCCGAGCGTCTCGGTGCGTTGCGAGACCGTTTGCTGCGCGGCATCGAGGACCAGCTGGACGGAGTTCTGGTCAACGGCTCGCTCGACAGCCGCCTGCCGGGCAATCTGAATCTGTCGTTCGCGGACGTGGACGGCGAGGCGTTGCTGTTGTCGCTGCGCGACGTGGCGGTGTCGTCCGGCGCGGCGTGTAGCTCCGCCACCGCCGAACCATCGTACGTCTTGCGCGCAATCGGTCGCGACAAACAGCTCGCACACAGCTCTTTACGCTTCGGCATCGGCCGCAGCAACACCACCGAACAGATCGACCACGTCATCGACCTGGTTCATCAGTCCGTCGTCAAACTCCGCGAGGTCTACGCCAGTACCCGCGGGCTCGCCGACAAAGAGGAGGCCTCCGTTGGCGCCTAAGCAGTTATACCGTGACGAAATCAAATCGAACGCCGATGAGCTACGCGCCAAACCGGGCGTGGCTCCGGAGGGCGACTTTGATCCCGAGACCATCACGTTCACCGCCACTGCCATCGCCGAGATGAAGCGACAGTCAGAGGCTCGCGGTAGCACAGGCGCGGTCATTCGCATCGGCATTCGCGGTGGCGGCTGCAACGGCTTCGCCTACGTGTTCGATTGGGACGAAGGGCCCGCTCGCGACAAGGACAAGATCTTCGAGGCAGGCGATGTGACCGTGCGCATCGATCACAAGAGCTTCAACTATCTCAAGGGCACACAGCTCGACTTCGTTACGTCGATGATGGGCCATGGGTTCCAGTTCAACAACCCCAACGCAAAGGGAGCGTGCGGCTGCGGCGAGTCGATTCAGTTCTAGCCCCATCCAATTACGCACTAGTTATGTCCACCACCGATCACATCAGCGAGGCGCTGAACCGCAACTACGATGCCGGGTTCGTTACCGACATCGAGCAGGAGTTTCTGCCGCCAGGCCTCGACGAAGACACCATCGCTTTCATCTCTGGCAAGAAGAACGAGCCGCAGTGGCTGCTCGACTGGCGGCTCAAAGGGTTTCGCCATTGGCAGACCATGAAAGAGCCGCAGTGGGCCAAGGTCGATTACCCGCCCATCGACTACCAGTCGATTAGCTACTACGCGGCGCCCAAAGAGGGACCCAAGAGTCTCGACGAGGTGGATCCCGAGCTGCTCAAGACCTACGAGAAGCTGGGCATCCCGCTGCACGAGCGAGCCGCGTTGGCCGGAGTTGCGGTTGATGCCGTTTTCGACAGCGTGTCCGTGGCGACCACGTTCAAAGACAAGCTGGCCGAGGTCGGCGTGATCTTCTGCTCGATCTCCGAGGCGGTGCAGGAGCACCCGGAGCTGGTCCAAAAGTACCTGGGCACGGTCGTTCCGTACACCGACAACTTCTACGCGACGCTCAACACGGCGGTGTTCACGGACGGTTCGTTCGTCTACATCCCCAAGGGCGTGCGCTGCCCCATGGAGCTGTCCACGTACTTCCGCATCAACGCGGCCAACACCGGCCAGTTCGAGCGTACGTTGATCATCGCCGACGAGGGCAGCTACGTCAGCTACCTCGAGGGCTGTACCGCGCCCATGCGAGACGAGAACCAGCTGCACGCGGCTGTGGTCGAGCTCGTCGCCCACAAGGATGCGGAGATCAAATACTCCACCGTTCAGAACTGGTACCCGGGTGACGTCAATGGCGTCGGCGGTATCTACAACTTCGTAACCAAGCGCGGCACCTGCGAAGGTGACAACTCCAAGATTTCGTGGACCCAGGTAGAGACCGGGTCGTCGATTACCTGGAAGTACCCGAGCTGCATCCTCAAAGGGGACAACTCGGTAGGCGAGTTCTACTCGGTGGCGCTGAGCAACAACTGCCAGCAGGCCGACACCGGTACCAAGATGATTCACCTGGGCAAGAACACCCGGTCGACCATCATCTCCAAAGGTATCAGCGCTGGCCGCGGCCAGCAGACTTACCGCGGTCAGGTCAAGATCGCCAAGTCCGCCGAGAACGCGCGCAACTACACCCAGTGTGATTCGTTGCTGCTCGGTGACCAGTGCGGTGCCCACACGGTGCCGTACGTCGAGGTGCGCAACAGTAGCGCCCAGCTCGAGCACGAGGCCACCACGACCCGCATCGGTGAAGATCAGTTGTTCTACTGCCGCCAGCGCGGGCTATCCGAAGAAGACGCCGTGAACCTGATCGTGAACGGCTTTTGCAAACAGGTATTCAAAGAGCTGCCCATGGAGTTTGCGGTGGAAGCGCAAGCCCTGCTCAGCGTCAGCCTCGAAGGGGCAGTTGGTTAGATCGTCATGCTTAAAATCGAAAATCTACACGTTGAAGTCGAAGGCAAACCCATCCTGCGCGGTATCGATCTATCCATCGGTGCTGGCGAGGTTCACGCCATCATGGGGCCGAACGGCTCTGGCAAGAGCACGTTGTCGCACGTGCTCGCCGGTCGCGACGGCTACGACGTCACCGATGGCACGATCGTCTACGAAGGCGAAGATTTGCTGGAGTTGTCACCGGAAGCCCGAGCGCGCAAGGGCGTGTTCCTGGCGTTCCAGTACCCGGTGGAGATTCCCGGCGTCAACAACGTCTACTTCCTCAAAGCGGCAGTCAACGCTCAGCGCCGTGAACGTGGCGAGCCCGAAATCGACGCCATCGAATTCATGCAGCTGGCGCGCAAGAAGGCCAAGCTAGTCGAGCTCGATGAGTCGCTCACCAAGCGCTGGGTCAACGCTGGCTTCAGCGGTGGCGAGAAGAAGCGCAACGAGATTTTCCAGATGGCCATGTTGGAGCCGAAACTGGCGATTCTGGACGAGACCGACTCTGGCCTGGACATCGACGCCTTGCGCATCGTGTCCCACGGCGTCAACAGCCTGCGTTCGCCCGAGCGGTCCATGCTGATGATCACCCACTATCAGCGTCTGCTCGAGTACATCGTGCCCGACTTCGTTCACGTGCTCGTGGACGGACGCATCGTGCGCTCCGGTGACAAGAACCTCGCCCTCGAGCTCGAGAAGACCGGCTATGCGGATATTCGCAAGACCGCCGCGGCGTCGTGAGCACTACCATGAGCAAACACAAACTCATCGATCAGCTCGGCAGCGGGCAGGGCGACTGGCCAGCGTGGCTGCAAGGTAT
>SPJJ01035493.1_pt1 | contig 13401 bp, 9 predicted proteins | sample 3741741 | NCBI WGS metagenome assembly SPJJ01 (sample SAMN10925908, study PRJNA522277) | cold seep metagenome | isolation source: Elba SIP-enriched marine methane seep metagenome, extraction at timepoint T1 | place: Italy: coast of Elba, Mediterranean Sea | collected 2014-05 | reverse complement strand
TCTTCCGATCTGCTCGCGGAGATTGGGCAATTCGATGTTGATGACGTTGATGCGGTAGTAGAGGTCCTGTCGGAATTTGCCTTCTTCGACGAGTTGTTTGAGGTCTTCGTTGGTGGCGAGAATGACACGCACGTCGGCCTTGAACGTCTTCGCGCCGCCGACACGTTCGAACTCGAATTCCTGCAGCACGCGGAGTAGCTTGACTTGCATCGCGGGGCTGGCGGTGCCGATTTCGTCGAGGAAGATCGTGCCGCCGTTGGCCGCGCGAAATGCGCCTTGGGCCGCGCGTACGGCACCGGTGAACGCGCCGCGCTCGTGACCGAACAGAGCAGACTCGAACACGCCAGATGCGATAGCGCCGCAGTCGACGACGATGAATGGCGCGTCGCGGCGAGCGCTGCCCGCGTGAATGGCGCGAGCGATCAGCTCCTTGCCGACGCCGGTCTCGCCGTGCACGAGCACGCTGGCGTTGGACCGGGCGACCCGCTGAGCCAACTCGAAGGTGCTCTGCAAGCCTTTGCCGACCACGGGGGCACGGCCGGAACGCGACGCCAACTGGCCGATGAGCTCGCGGTTCTCCTGCTCGACGCGCTCTTTGAGCCGGGCGATCTCCTGGCGCCGGCGCTCGGCGACTTCGACTTCCTGGCGCAGCTTCTCAGCCAGCTCGCGCACTTCTTGGTGGGCGCGGGCGTTGCCGAGGGCGACGACTAGCCCGGCAGCCACGGTCGACATCAGCTCGCGCTCCTCGTCGTCGAAGCGGCGGTCGGTGCGCGGAGACACGATCAATGCCGCTGGAGCGGAGGAGCTTACCGCGAGCGGTACAGCGAGAATCGCACCGTCCAGGTCCCTGGGTTGGCGTGCGGTCAAAGCTTGGTCGAGGCGACGACTGAGCCGACTGGTGGCAGCGAGCTGCGCGTCGTAGGCGAGAGTTCCGGCCAGTGCAACCCGGCGCCATCCGCCGTCGGCTTCGTCATCGGCAACATAGATAGCCACGCCCTCGGCGTTGAGCGCCGAATGAATTCGGTGGGTCACGCCGGACTGCAACGAGTCGATATCCAACGTTGCGGCCGCGGCCTCGGCGGTCTTGCGAAGCAGGCTGCGGGCGCGGGTTCGATCGCGAGCAAACCGCTCGTCCACCATCTTCTGCAGCTTCACGCGCAACGGGCCAAACATGACGGCGGCCGCGATGGTGGCGGCGAGCGCGGCGTGGAAGCTACCACCGCTAACCACGCTGGCAGTACCGCCGAGCAAGCCGATCAGGCCGAGATACAGGCCAGCTGCGAACGCAGTGGCCAACAGGTAGCCGCTCGACTTGCGCCAGATACGGTCGAGCTCTCCGAACGGTGTGCGCGTCATCGCCAGGGTCAAACATGCGGAGCCGCCGAGCATGGCGATCGCAACGAACGGCCGGAACCCTCCAGACACGAAGTCTGCGCTGTGAGTGGTGGCGTAGAGCACGCCGGCGAGCAGCGGGATAGCCATCACCGCGCCACCGATGTGCAACCAGCGAGCCGCCACCGGATCGATCTGGTCGCGCTTGAGCCGCAACCGACGGGCGCGCATTACCGCACCGATCGTGAGGTAGACCGCGGCCATCACGCCAGCGAGGATGCCACCCCACAAGGTGATCCGATTGTGTACTGCCGTGGCGTGTCCCATGCTGAACGACACGTGCTTGACCGATAGGAACAGGCCCAGGAGTAGCGGCGGCGCGTACAACAACAGGTACTCGCGTTTGCTGAACTTGATGCGCCCAGCCGGGAACATCAACATGTGCTGGCAGGTCGCCGGAGCGGCCAGGGTCATGGCAAACAACCACGGTACCGCGAAGATGCTCATGCGCATGGCGGTCTCCAAAGAGAACGCGCCGGCGAGGAACACCACGTAGATGAGCGTCGACCGAAAGAACGTGCGTGGCAAACTGCCCGGCGTGCCGCGGTCCGCGAACACAGCGATCAACAATAGAATGACCGCGAGCAGGATACCGGCGGCCGACCCCAGGGGAACGGTGCGGCCCACTTTGAACGACACGTCGAACTGCTTGCCGTCGCGGGCGATGGACATCGCCACCGTATCGCCGGGCTTGATGCGATTGAGCGCGTCGCCCTGAGCGTACGCGTTCAACGTCGGCTCGCCGTTGATCATCAAAATCACGTCGCCGGTCTTGATGCCGGCGATCGCTGCGGCGCTGTTGTTTTCCACCGCGAGCACCTGGCTTCCCTGGTACGTAAAGAAGCCAAGCGCTGGTGAGGTCGCGGCAGAGATGAGCAAACCCAACGCGTAACAGAGCACCGCCGCGGCGCTCCACCACATCCAACGTCGGTTGGAAACGGGCTTTGCTGCCGTCAACGTGTCCGCGTGAACGCGCGGTGACCAATCCCCCAGATCGTCTACTGTCGTGGCTCGCTCAAGCATGCAGTTTGTCTTGTTTAGATCCTCTTCCCGGTCCGAATTCGATAAGCGCTCTTACGTAGAGCAAGAAGCCTGCCGACTCGATCGCGAGTGCGCTGGACACCAAACTGCCGTTCGTTCTTGCACCCCCACTGCAGAACTGAACTTATGTAGTCATTCTACGACCTTTGTCCTACATGAACGGACACCCAACGACCTTTCCCTTCCCGATCACTCATGTGGTTTTGGGGCTGCTGACAACACAAATAACCGATCACCCGTGGGGAAAAACTACCCGATCCCGGTGAGTTAAGCCCCATGTGTTCGAAATCCGGTCAATTGTCCGGAAGCGATCGCCCCACAAGGTAACCAAGTGTGCGCAACCGCAGGCGCACCGAAGTTGGAACCGTTCGTGAAGTAGTAGCTGGGCATGCGACGTTCGATCAGACACACAGCCCTTCTTGTTTTCATCGGCATTCAGTTCATCGCCTTCACCGGCTGCCAGATCGGCGCGGTGAATTTCGACGAGAACGAGAGCGGCGGCGGCGGTGGCGGTGGCGGAGAGATCGAATGTGAAGGCCCCCTCGGTCCGCCGCGCGACCCCACTACATTAACTGCGTGCTGCGAAGAGTTCGTCGGCGGCGCTCACTGCCTCGATGCCGACACCGTGCCCGGCGAGCTCCAGGGCTTCCTGGGCGAGTGCGCGGGTGGCGGCTACTGCGTCCCTGACAAGTTCATCGAGACCGGCGGTGTGTACTCGCCCAAGACCTGCAACTCGCTCAATAACGAGCCCGGCGTGTGCCTGTCCGGCTGCATTCCCCTGGTCGATCAATACTGGGCCATCCTGCCCCAGGACAACTGTGACGACACCGAACGTTGCGCGCCCTGTATCAACCCGCTCGACGGCATGGATAGCGGCGCCTGCGCCATTCACTATGAATGTGGCGACGACGATCCGTTCGGCGGCAACGGCGGCGGTGGCGGCGGTGGCGGCAACGCTGCCTGCCCATACGAAGGCGAGCCCCTGCTGGATCCGAATACGTTCCCCGCTTGCAACACCTGCGGTGGCGCCCACTGCGTGCCCAACGACCTGGTACCGGCCGAATTCGGCGATCGCCTCGAGGCCTGCGACGCCACCAGCAAGTGTGTTCCCGACGAATTCATCGTCAGCGCCGGCAACACGATTCCCGATAGCTGCCAGGCGATCGGCGGCTTCGAGGGCCGCTGCCTGTCCACGTGTCTGCCCGAGGTCCAGGATCAAGCTGCGCTGCTGACCCAGAGCTCGTGTACCCCCGACCAGTTGTGCGTGCCCTGCTACGATCCGCTGAGCGGCGAGTCCACCGGCGCCTGCAACCTGAGCTGCGACCCGGGGCCGACCACACCGCCGCAACAATTGCCCGCGTGTTGTGGCGACCGCGGCACCTGCGTACCGCCCGAGGCCGCAGGCGAAGACGCGGAGAATTTGGGCGAAGACACCTGCACCGGCGGCCTGCTGTGCGCACCCAACGTGTTCCTCGAGCCCACGTTCACGCCGACCGCATGCGAGACCGGCGCCGTGTCATTGATCTTCGGCCAGGAATACAAACCCGGCGTGTGCCTCCCCGATTGTCTACCGGCCGTGGACAACTTCCTCCTCGGCCAGGACGGCTGCCAGGAAGGCTACAAATGTGCTCCATGCCTCGACCCGCTCACCGGCGAGCCCAGTGGAGCTTGCGACATCTAGTTCGCGACCGACATACCGTGCTTTTCCCGGCGGGCTGAGTTCATCGTTGCCAAACTCCCCTTCTCAGCCTTCCGGGTACCGGCCCGGCGCGTTGGGGCTTCGTTGCCAACTTTCCCCCAACCGCCGGGCTAGTTTTTTGCGGCGAAGGAAACAACCGGCTCGGGCCACGTATGGGTATGCGCCGGTGTGTCGCGATCGTGTGGATCGCACTGATGGGATGTGGAAGCTCGCCTGGAGCCGGCGCGGATGCGGCACTGGCGCCTACCCTGGACGCCGGGCTGGGCCCGATTGTGCGCTGCGACGACCTACCGGCGAGACCGACGAGCCACCGCGTTGTGGATTACGTTCCGGCCGCGGAAGACTTCACCTTCGATCGCCGGGGCAACCTGCTCAGCGTCGCCATCGGCTCCGGCGGCCTGATGCGTACGCCGTTCGGCGGCCCGGCGACCTTGGCCGTGCCTGGAATCTCGGGGTTTGCCCGTGGCATTCGACCGCTGCCATCGGGTGAGCTGATCATCGCCGACCCGGAGACCGGTAGCCTGCGCAAGGTCACTGCGGGCGGGTCGGTGTCGACCCTGGTTGGTGGTTTGCCCGGGCCCAACGGCGTGGTCATCGGCCGCGATGGCTTGGTCTACGTGAGTCATGACGACGGCGGTCAGTTGCGGCGCATCGACCCGACCACCGGGACCGGCGACGTATTGGTGAACACGCCGGCCCGCACCTACAACGGGCTCGTGTTCAGCCTCGACTACGACACCCTGTACGTGACCGAAGAGTCCGGAACCATCTACGCCTACGACATGGCGACCGGCGAGTTGAGCCCGTTCGTAAGCCTGCAAGTCGACGAGCTACTCGACGGCATGACCCTGGACGAGTGCGGCAACGTATACGTCATCGACATCTCCGCAGTGGTCTGGCGCATCGACCCGGCCGGCAACGCGGAGGAGTACTACCGAATCGACGACGACCTGGTGCTGACGCCCGCACTGAACTTCGGCTCGGGAGCCGGCGATTGGCGCCGTGATCGGCTGTACTTGATGCACTTCAACGGCGGCGTGTTCGAGTTGGACACGGGCGGCCTGCGCGGCCGCCACGAGCCGCATTTGGAGTAAGATGCGCGCATCATGCGTAGATTCGTTCTGATCATTGCGAGCCTGGCGCTACTGACGACCAGCGCTTGCGAAAAATCCGACAAGAACAAGCACAAAGCGGGCGGCGGTGACAACAAGCCGGTCAACACCGACCTGGAAGCCCTGCGCCCTCCCCTCGCCCAGGACTTGAAACACTACCTGAAGGGCATCCCCGGCACCGGGCCGAAGTTGATGGCAACGATCAACACGACGCTGGGCGAGTTCAACTGCGAGCTGTATCACAAGCGCGCGCCGATGACTGTGGCCAACTTCGTCGGCCTCGCCCGCGGCATGAAACCCTACAAGGCCACCGGTACTACCAAGATCACCAAGGGCAAATACTTCGAGGGCATCATCTTTCACCGAGTGATGGCCGGGTTCATGATTCAAACCGGTGACCCCACGGGCACTGGCAGGGGCGGCCCCGGCTACAAGTTCGCCAACGAGTTTCACCCGGAGCTAAGCCACAGCCAGGGCGGCATCCTATCCATGGCCAACGCTGGCCCGGGCACCAACGGCAGCCAATTCTTCATCACCGAGAAAGCCACGGTCCACCTCGACCGCAAACACACCGTGTTCGGCCTGTGCAACGAAGTCGACCTCGTCCATCAAATCGCCACCGTGCCGCGCAAGAGCAACCGCCCCGAAGACGCCGTGTCCATCGTCAGCGTCACCTTCAAGAGGGCCGCGGACTAGGATCGAAACCGCCCCCCCAACTAAAACAGGAGGCGGCCGCGGATGTCGGGGGCGGGGCTGGCGATGACCTCGAGCAGGAGGAGACGATCGCTGGCGATATCGCGGGCGGCGTCGGCGGCTGCTTGGATGTCAGGCAGCTCGCCCGTCATCGTGAAGAAGGCTTTGCCGGCGATGCCGACGGCCAGGCGAACATCGCGCAGAGTGACGGCGGCGGCTTTGGCGGCGGCGTCGGCGGCGTGAAGGGTCGCGCATACCGTGGACGTCTCGACGATGGCGACGGATTCTGCGTCGTCTTCGTTCTCCCAGCCCTTGGCGACGACCGGGTCGTTGAGCAGCGGCCATAGTTGCTCGTGGGCGTATGGCAACTCGAGCTTGTCGATCAGCTGGCGGTCGGCGAGCTCGGTGCCGATTTGCATGGACTCGTCGACGCTTGCGACATCGCCGCGGAACATCACCAGGTGTTTGCCCCCGGACACCGGGCGGGACATCAGCAGCAGCGACGGCGCGCGCTTGACCACAGCATCGGCAACCACGATGCCACGCGCTGTCGAGTCGAGCTCGAGCACGCCGAGCGCGGGCTTGTCACCGAAATTTGCGAGGAACTCGACGGACCGTGCCAACCGCCGGCTCCTAGACGAAGCGGAACGCCTCTTTGAGGGTGCAACGTCGTTCGCGGGTGAAGTGGAGGGCGTTGGTCAGACCTTCGCCGGTGGGACTGGCGATGGTGAAGCTGGTGTAACCCTCGCCACCGTAGCCGAGACCGGCGAGGCAGCAGTCGTTCTTGACGAAGATAGAGCAGTTACATACCCGCGCCATGGCAGCCATGTTGTTGATATTGGTCGAGTGCATGATTGCCGTGTGGTGGAAGCCATGCTCGACACGAACCGCGGCGGCGATGGCGTCGGTGGCGTCGCGCACTCGGAACAAGCCCAACACCGGCATCAACAGCTCGTGCTGGACGAACGGATGATTCTCATCGACATCGCATAGCAGCGTGCGCAGCTCCGGACCATGGCCGCGGATACCGATCGCCTCGGCGATGACCGACGCGTTCTTGCCCACGAACTTGCGATTGACGTGGTCGCCTTCGAGTACGGTGTTTTCCAGGGCGCGGACCTGGCTACCGTTCATCAGCAGCGCACCTTTGTTGGTCAACAGCCGAATCAGCTCGTCGGCCACCGAATCCACCACCACGACTTCTTTCTCCGCGGTGCAGATGATGTTGTTGTCGATGGAGTGGCCGCGGATGATCGCGTCAGCCGCCGACTCGAGGTCAGCCGTCTCGTCGACCACGGCGGGAGGATTGCCGGGACCGGCACCGATGGTCTTTTTGCCCGAGCTCATCGCTGCCTTGACGACGCCCGGTCCGCCGGTGACCACCACCAGGCGCACGTTCGGGTGAGCCATCAACGCCTGCGCGCTTTCGATGGTCGGAGTCTCGACCGAAACCAGAATATCGCGGGGACCGCCCACCGAAACAATCGCTTCGTTGAGCAGGTGGACGTACCAGTTGCACACGCCCTTGGCCGACGGGTGCACGTTGAACACGACCGAGTTGCCACCGGCGAGCATGCCGATGGCGTTGCACAGCACGGTCTCTGTCGGGTTGGTGCACGGCGTTACCGACAGAATGACACCGTACGCGGCGCGTTCGGTGAGCATCAAGCCGTGGTCGCCGGTGACCGCGACCGGGCGCAGGATTTCAGGCCCCGGCGTCTTGGTCGCGACCAGGGTGTTCTTTTTGAGCTTGTCGTCGAACCGACCAAGACCGGTTTCGTCCACAGCGTACTGCGACAGATCGCGCAGGTGCTTCATGGTCACGGCACGCATCGCCTCGACCATCTTGGCGCGCAACTCCAGGCCGACGCGCTGGTTGGCCTCGAACCCGCGCCGCGCTGCCTGCACCGCCGAATCGGCATCCGGGTAGATCCCCATGGTGCCGCGCGGCCAGTTCTTGCCCGAGCCCGACGACGCGATGGGCGGTGCCACTCGACGCGCCGGTGCCACACCGCCCGCGAGGCGTTCGACGACCCGCTCTACGATCTCGGCAATTCGCGCTTCGTCCAATGCCACGGCTCAGCTAGTCCTTCACGTAGGTGCGTTCGGAGCCGACGTTCACTTCGTCCACGATGGCCATCACGGTGGCGTCGATGGGGCGATTGTTGGTCATCTCGGTTTGACGCGCCGAGCTTCCCGACGCGTACAGCACGACCTCGCCCAATCCAGCACCGACCGCATCGGCGGCGACGACGGTGGCACCCGAAGGAGTACCATCCACGTCGCACACGCGAACGACCAACAGCTTCAGCCCCTCGATGGCCGGCTCTTTCCGAGTCGCCACCAAGGTGCCGATGACCTTGCCCAGGAGCATCGGTGAGGATTACTCGGCGGGTTGACGGCCCAGCGGCAACGCCGAATCGACGTTGGCGTGCGGCCGCGGGATGACGTGAACGGAAATGACTTCACCGACACGCTCAGCCGCGCGCTGGCCGGCTTCTGTCGCGGCTTTGACGGCGGCGACATCGCCACGAACCACGGCAGTTACATAACCGCCGCCGGTCTTCTCGTACCCGACCAGGTCGACCTTGGCAGCTTTGACCATGGCGTCAGCGGCTTCAACCATGCCTACGAAACCCCTGACTTCGATCATTCCCAAAGCGTCAGCCATCTTCGCAATCTCCGTTCTTATCTATCCGCCGGTCGTTGCCGGCTTATCGGTCGCGGAACTTCTCTGGTTCTTTGCCCGTGACACTCGAAATCGCCGCTGTAGCGGCCTCGGCCGCCGCGTCGATCTCGGCTTCCGGTCCTGACATATACAAGCGACCAAAAGCGCCATACGGGCGGATATTGTTGAGGAACACCCGAGCCGCCTTCTCCGCCTCGTTGGCTGCGAGGGTTACGTACCCCGCCGGCGCCGTTTCGAGGATGAATAAGGAGTCGCCGGGAAGAACCATCATGCCCGCACTGTTGCGGTTGATGATCTGGGTCTGGTACGCCTCCACGGACCGAATGATCTGGTTGGTGGCGACGTGAGGCTTGAGTCGGTCTTCCTTGTTGAGCTCGAGCTGGCGCAGGATCTCGTCCCCCGCTGACAGCACTTCACCCTGATCGAAGTCATGAACCTCGAGCAATCCATAAGCGCGTTCAACAACCTGCACCGCCGGCTGCACCTTAGTCGCCTTCAGCGCCGCATCCGTGACGCGGTTGATGGCGATACCGGGAGCGATCTCAACCCACAGACTCGCCTGGCCGGGGACGGGCAAAAACCCGCGAGCTGTCTTACCGATAAAGCTCGCCAACTGAGGCTGAAGCGCATCCAGAAATGTGTAGGTACGCAGGGTGATCGACATGGACGGCGAGGACCGTATCACGCTGGATAAATTGGGGTAAAGGTCGCGAACCATCTATAATGCTTGAAATGATTGCCAAACGGCCGCGCGTTGTAATCGCCGACGCCGACCGCAGCAACCAGGATTGGCTCGCCGGATCGCTGGGCGAACGCTACGAGATCGTGTGCGTCGACTCCGGCGCCGCGGCCGCCCGGGAGCTGCAGGCCGCCCCCACCCATGTGCTCATCGTCGGGGTCAGCCTGACCGACATGAGCGGCTCTCGGCTCATGGCCGAGGTGCGTGCCCACGACCAGGGCGGACAGATCTCGATGTTCCTGGCCGAGTCCGAGCAGGGCACTCGGGAATCTACCGAGGACGACAACTCGGTGTTCTACGTGCTCAACCGCTCGGTCGCTCCGGAGGACATCAATGCCCTGGTGACCTCTGCCGCCGAGCAGGCCGAGCAATCCGACGGCCACGTCCACGGCGCCCAGCACGCGACGCAGCTTCAACGAGTGCTCGAGGTGTCGCGACGCCTGGCCATGCAACGCGACCTGGAGGGTGCCGCCCGCGTCGCCATGACCGCCGTGCTCGAGTTTGCCGACGCCGAGCGCGCCTATTGCCTGTTTCACGATGCGGCCAGCGGTGCGTTGTGGTCCGAGATTCCCCGGGGCGCCGACTCTGACGAAGCGGTCGCCTCCCTGGGCATCGTCGGCTTCGTTGCACGTACGGGCACACCGGTGTGCGTCAACCGGGTCGACGAAGACCCGCGGTGCAATCGCCAGGTCGACGATCCCAAAGGCAAAGGCGACGAGCGCCTACTCGCCCACCCGGTTCACGGTCCCGATGGCCAGGTGCACGCAGTGCTGATCGCGGTGCGCCACGGCAATCGCGCGCGCTTCGACGACAACGTCCAGGCCATGATCGCGTCGCTGGCCGAGCAAATCGGTCCGGTGCTGCACCAGCTGGCCCTGCACGTCGAGGCCGACGGAGTCCTCGAAGAGGACGCCAAGGCACGCGGCCAGGACCTGTTTCGCCGCGAGGCCATGGAGGCCCATCAATCCCACCGCAAACACGGCGATGTGGTTCGCATCTCGCCGGCGTGGGTGAGCTGGTCGTACTGGGTCCTGCTATTGCTGCTCATCGTCGGCGGCACCTATCTATACGTGGGTAGAGTCGACGACTACAGCAGCGGCCCGGCGGTGATCCGCACCACCGGTCGCACCGAAGTAACCGCCAAGCGGGCAGGCACGATCATGAAAACCGAAGTCGTGCCCGGCCAACGGGTGAGCGAAGGCCAGATCCTCGCCCGGTTCTACAACGCAGACGAGATCGCCGAGGTGCAACGACTCGAAAAGGAATTCGAGCTGCAACTCGTGAAGTTTCTGCGCAACCCGAGCTCCCCGGAAGCGGGACGCACCCTGGCGTCGATGCGCGTGCAACGCGACCGGGCCAAGGCGCGCTTGGAACAACGGGTCGCCCGAGCACCCAGCGACGGCGTGGTCAGCGACCTGCGCATTCGCCCTGGCCAACACCTGCAGCCCGGCGACGTCATCTTGTCGTTGGTGAGTGACACCGCCGACATGAGCGTGATCGTGTTGTTGCCCGGGTCGGACCGGCCGCAACTGCGCCCGGGCATGACACTGCGCTTGGAGCTGAGGGGCTACCGCTACGCTTACCAAACCCTGGTCATCGAATCGGTCAGCGACGACGTCGTCGGCCCCAGCGCGGCGCGGCGCTATCTGGGCAGCAGGCTCGCCGACACGCTGCCCATCCGCGGCCCGGTCGTGCTGGTCAAGGCCAAGTTGCCTCGGCGGACGTTCGAAGCCGACGGCGAGACCTACTACTATCACGACGGCATGCAGGCCGTCGGTGAGGTGCGCGTGCGTTCCGAGCGCATCATCACAACACTCATCCCGGGGTTGAAGAAGCTGTAACGTGGCACAGGACCAACCCACACAACCGGCGGCTGAAACGCCAGACGCCGAGAAGTTCCCGGCGCTCAAGAAGCTCGCCCGCAGGCGGCGACGAATCCCTTACGTCCAGCAGATGCAATGGACCGACTGCGGGGCCGCGTGCGTCGCCATGGTGCTCGGCTACTACGGCCGCGCGGTCAAGCTCGACGAGGTCCGTGAAGTCGCCGGTGTCGACCGCGATGGCGTCAGCATGCTATCGATTCTGCGCGCCGGCGAGTGGTTCGGCCTGCGCGGGCGCGGCCTCAAGCTCGACGTAGACGCGGCCAATTACCTGCCGCCGGGAACCGTGCTGCACTGGGAGTTCAATCACTTCGTCGTGCTCGAACGGGTGTCGAGCCGCGGCATCAACATCGTCGATCCGGCCCACGGTCGCCGGTTCATCCCAATGGACCAGTTCCGTCGCTCGTTCACCGGCGTCGCGCTGATCCTCGAGCCCACCGAAGTATTCGAGCCCGCCGATGCGGACCGCGGTCGGTTGTGGAGCTACCTGCGCCAGCTACTCGGCCAGCGTCACCTGATCTCCCGGGTGTTGGTCACGTCCCTGTTGCTGCGCTTGTTCGCCCTGTCGCTGCCCATCCTCACCGGATTGATCGTCGACCGGGTCGTGCCCCGCGGCGACCGCAGCCTGATGATCGTGGTAGGGGTCGGCCTCATCGGTGTCGTCGGCTTCCAGTTTCTATCCGCGCTGATCCGCGCGCACTTGATCCTGCAGCTGCGCACCAACCTGGACACCAAGATGACGCTGGGCTTCATCGACTACCTGGTGGACCTGCCCTACGCGTTCTTCCAACGCCGTTCCGCCGGTGACTTGATGATGCGCGTCAACAGCAACGCGACCATCCGCGAGTTACTCACCGCCAACACGCTATCGGCCGTGCTCGACGGGCTGATGGTGATGATCTACCTGGTGCTGATCTTCCTGGTCAGCGCGGAGATCGGGCTGATCGTATTGGCGCTGGGCTTCGCCCAGATCGTCGTCTACCTGCTGAGCGCTCGGCGCTATCGCGACTTGATGGCCCAGAACCTCGAAGCCCAGGCCAAGTCCCAGGGTTATCTGGTTCAGATGATGGCCGGCATCGAGACCCTCAAGTCGTCCGGCGCCGAGCACCGCGCCGTCGAGCACTGGTCGAACTTGTTCGTAGACGAGCTCAACATCAGCCTGCAACGCGGCCGTCTGTCCGCCGTCGTCGACTCGATGATGAGCGCGTTGCGCAGCGGCTCGCCCCTGCTCATCCTGACCTACGGCGCGCTGATGGTAATGAACGGCGACCTGTCGCTGGGCATGATGTTGGCCATGAACGCCCTCGCCGTGGGCTTTTTGACGCCGTTGGGGACCTTGGTGTCTAGCGGTTTGCAACTGCAACTACTCGGCGGCTACATCGAACGCATCGACGACGTGTTGTCCGCGGATCCGGAACAGGACCGCGACCGTGTCGTGCGCGCGCCAAAGCTCACGGGACAGATCAGCGTGGAGAACGTGTCGTTCCGCTACGGCCAGCACTCACCGTGGGCGGTCAAAGACGTCAAGCTCGACATCGAGCCCGGTGAGTCCATTGCGATCGTGGGTAAGTCCGGCTCAGGAAAGTCGACCCTGGCCAAGCTGCTGCTCGGTTTGTACAAGCCCAGCGAAGGTCGCATCACCTACGACAACCACGACCTGGCCGAGATGGGCGCTCGCTCGGTGCGCCGACAACTCGGTATCGTGCCCCAGAGCCCGTATATCTTCGGCAGCAGCGTGCGCGAGAACATCGCGCTCACCGATCCCACCCTACCGCTGGACAAGATCGTGGACGCGGCGAAGGCCGCGCGCATCCACGACGACGTGATCGCAATGCCCATGGGCTACGAGACCATCGTCGCCGATGGCGGCGCGTCGCTTTCCGGCGGCCAGCGCCAGCGCATTGCGGTCGCACGAGCGCTCGTACACGACCCGGCCATCGTGTTACTCGACGAGGCGACGAGCTCGTTGGACACGACCACCGAAGAAGCCGTGCAACGCAACCTCGAAGCGCTGCGCAGCACGCGCATCGTCATCGCCCATCGGCTGAGCACGATCGTCAACGCGGATCGCATCATCGTGTTGGACGAAGGCAAAGTGGTCGAGCAAGGCAACCACGCGGAGCTGCTCGCCCGCGGCGGGGTGTACAGCGAGCTGG
>SPJJ01039755.1_pt1 | contig 13416 bp, 10 predicted proteins | sample 3741741 | NCBI WGS metagenome assembly SPJJ01 (sample SAMN10925908, study PRJNA522277) | cold seep metagenome | isolation source: Elba SIP-enriched marine methane seep metagenome, extraction at timepoint T1 | place: Italy: coast of Elba, Mediterranean Sea | collected 2014-05 | reverse complement strand
GGTCCGGGTCTGCAGCGACCAACGCCAACAGTTGTTCGATCTGAGCCTTACTGGCGGAACCGAGAGTGGATAGTCCGGTTGGTGGCTTGGCGCCTTTCGGGGCCTTTGGTGCGTTCGCAAACTCGATGGTGCGACCGGACAACGACGCCATGTTCGCTTTGCGTGCGCGTTCGCGGCGGCCTTCCGGGCTGGCCGTGTCGATGGCTTTGTCCTTGTTGACCTGGGTCGTGGCTTTGTCTCCCCACGAGAAGTAACCAGCCAGAGCGACGAATTGTGCCGGAGTCACCGCGACGCCGCGGACGCTGAGTTGACTGATCCGCGAGCCCGCGCGCCGACAAGCGTCCACGATACGATCGATGTCGTCCGGTCCCGCGTCGACCACGTCGATGCGGATATCCGAATATGAATACAGCAGCGTGAGTTCGATGTTGGCCGCAAAGGTCGACGCGTCAGTCCAGATATCGCTGACCGCGAACGGAGCGGCGCCTGCCATGGTGCTCTTGCGACCCGCCGCGTCGTTTGCCGAATCGGTCCACTGTTTGCTACTGCGGGCCAGGCCGCGTTGCGCCTCGGCTCGTTGTTTCGACGTGCCACGACCGACACGCGCCGCATAGTCGTGGGTTCGGCGCTTCGCCTGATCGGCGAAGCGTTGATCTTGTTTGTATAGAAGGTACGAAGTTTCGCCGCGTTCGTACCAATCGGCCGGCGGGGTTTGCTCGCTACCCCCGAGGTGGAAGGTCAGTGGCGAATTTGGCTTGTTGGCACCGCCGCCGCCGTAGCGTTTATGCGAAGCCGGTGCCTTGCCCGGACCACCACCGCCGGGAGCAAACACGGGAGGCGCGTCATCGGCCTCGCGCTGCTTGCGCTGCTTATCGTCGCCCACATGGTGGTAGTGACAGTCGTCTCAGAATCGATCACAGTTGTTTTGAGCGCCAATCATTGCAGAGACTTACCTTCAGCGCGTTAGGCCGACGTTGAATCTGAAGGGCATGCGTTCGGCGAATCCTGTTTCGCGATGCTTCGTCTGCGTGAGCCGCGTTTCGACGACCGCCCCATGGTAGTCGCGAGGGATGCATAGCAAACGTTGGATCCTTGCCGCGGCGTGCGCTGCCGTCGTTGGTTGCGCGGACCAGGCAGACATCGAGTCGTCCTCCCAACAGTTGTGGTGGGATTCGGAACCAGTATCCATCTACGAAGGTTCGACCTTCGCAAACGTATGGGCTCAGGTCGCTTCCGATCCGTACGCGCAGCTGCCCCACACCCAGGTCACGGTCGGCTCGTTCTTCGATGGCTGGCACAACAAGCTGACCGCCGCTGCCAAACGAACCCTGGCCGCACAGGATGATGTGCTGCCCCATTTCAACAAGCTGCTGCACCCGAACGGAGCCTGCATGCGCGGTGTGTGGCGAATCACCGCCGACACGCCATACACCGGCTACTTCGCCGAAGGCTCCCAGGGGTTGATCATCGGCCGCGCCTCCGCAGCGCTAACCGCAACCCTGCAGGGCGAGTACCGGTCCCTGGGTTTCGCCGGCAAGCTATTCCCGACGCTGGATCCAAACGAGCAGGTGCGGACCGCAAACTTCTTCACCATCGATGACCTGGGCGGAACGCTCACCGACAACTACCTGGACACGGGGATGACCAACGACATCATCCACATCTCCATCCGGCCGAGCAGCCTGTTTCAGGGCCCACTCGCCGCCGTCGTCGGTCAGGCGTTCCTAAGCGCCGACAAAACGTTCAACGTGGCACAAACCCTGATCCGCCAGCTCTACCCCATCTCGACCATTGGCCTTGCCAACGCGGACGATGCGGTGACGCCCACGTGGTTGATGATCACCGGAGCTGCTGACGTGCAGCGCGTCGACCGGTCCGACTTCCGCGACGAGCTACGTATCGAAAACTATCCCGGCGGCTTGGCCTTCGAGATCTGGGCTGCCGATGTGGGCACGCGCTTGGGCTGGAAGGACTGGAAGCTGATCGGCCGGATCGATATCGATGCCACCGCCGTATCGGACAGTTGCGATCATCGCCTTCACTTCGCCCACCCGCGCTACCGCCACGGCCAACCGTAGCCGCCCTCTAATCGAGGGTGACGACGATCGTCTTGTTACGACCACGGCGACGCAGCTCGAGGGAAAACCACGTTTCGGTGCGCAGTGCACGGAACAACGCGACCGCTTTGGCCGGGGTCAAGTCCACCGTGTGACCGTTGATGCGCTGCAGGGTGTCTCCGTTGCGAAAGCCGATTCTTGCGAAGGCCGAATGAGGCCGGAGCGCAAACAACTTGATGCCATCGCTGCGGCCGTTTCTTCGACTTGGAACGGTGCGCACTCCCCGCCGAGTCATGGTGGCCTCACCAATTAGTAGCCCGCCGGCAGCGCGACTGATGCGATAGCGATTTGGCCCCAGTTTTCGTATTTCGGAGGCGATGATGACGTCGTCTGTCCGCGCAGCGGCCGGTTTGCGTAGCCAGGACAGGTGGGTCGACACGCCTTTGACGCTCCGGCGCAAGACCCGGCAGTCGACCCGAGTCGCGATCGCCCGGTCGACCACCAGCAGACACAGCTCGGCATTCTTGTCGATGACGTAGCGCGCCCCAGGGCTGCGCTCGACTACGGCGAGGCCATCGAAGTTGGGTACCGGCAGCGGCTGCGACGGTGCCGAGCTCTCGCAGCCGACCACGCTCAGACACGCCAGGCCGACAACCACGAGCTTCATTTGGTCGGGTCTACGTTGAGGCGACGGCAGCGCAGACGCATGTGAGTCTGATCTCGCGCCGGCAGTCGCGTGTAGTAGGTCTTCGCCCCAGCCGCGTTTCCCATGTGGCAGTACGAGGAGACCACGACGCGCAACATGCGAACGTTGCGAGGGTCGTCCTTCAGCACCGCCTTCGCCTTCTTGATCGCCCCCTCGTAATCCATGCGGTCGTACAGCTTGTTCGCCTCGTTCATCCCCACCCACAGGCTCGAAGGGACTCCGCGTCGGGTCGTCGGAGCGGGCACGGTTGGCGTCGTCTTCGGCGTCGCGGGGACCGGTGTCTTGCGGTTGACAATGGTGATCGACAGTTGGACCGGCTTGCCGCGCCGACTGATAGACAGAACGAAACGCGATTGGGTTTTGATCTTCTGATAAAGGTCGAGCAACTTGTCGGGGCCCGAGCCAATGGGAAGCTGGTTGATCGCCATCACCGTGTCGCCGTTGTTGAGACCGATGCGGGTGTAGAACGACCCCGGCCGCAGAGCGTACAGCTTCAGCCCGTTGGGCTTGCCGTTGCGAATCGCGGGCACGATGCGCGCACCTCTCGAGATTCGCATAGGACTTGCCAACACGGCGTCGAGCACGTCGCGGTTCATCTCATAGCGGTAAGCCCCGCGTTTTTTGATACCGGCGTCCATGAGCGCTTGGAACTGGGCTCTCGGGCCGGTCGCAGTTGGAGTCGGGGTTGGGGTCGGCGGCCGCGTGGTCACCGTCGGCTCGCTGGGTGATGGGTCCTTGAGCCAGGCCATGTGCTTGCCCGCCTGCTTGACGTTCTTTTTGAGTGTGCCGCAGTCCACGCGGGTAGTGATCGCGTGATCGATCATCAACATGCACGCTCTACTCTTGACGTCGATGATGTACCGGGATCCGGCTCCGCGCTTGATAGTGACGAGCCCGTCCAGATTGGGCTCGGGCGGTGGCGTGGACTTGGAGGATTGTGTGCACCCGGCGAGAAGGCCCCCGAGCAGCACGAGCAGAAGCGTGCGCATGGGCCGGTGTTAGCACGAAGCCCATGCGCGTGCCGGCCCGAAGCGTAAGCCCCTAAGGGCCGGCGTGTTTTTGGTTAGGGCGTCGGCACGGCGGGCCGAATGAACGAAGACACCGCTCCCGCGCCGCCCAGATCCTCGATGCTGTCGTACAACAGCTGCACCGTATAGTCGAAGTTGTGGGCCCAAGCCCCGCCGTCCACCTGGCTGATTTGATAGTTGTGCGAAGCCTTCATCAGCGCGGGTGTCCACGCTGTGTAGCGGTTGGGATAGATGCCCTCCGCCCCGTCGCACACGCCGTTGGTGTTGGTATCCTTGAACCAATACGGATAGGCCGAGCGCGTGTAACAGATCGGCGCACCGTTGGTAGTTGCCGTAGATTGCATTTCGGCGAGCAACGCGGCCGCGATCGGCATCAACTCATCCTTGAGCCGTTCCGTATTGCTGCCGTCGCCATCGTAGTCCAGCGGATGCAGAGCACCCGCGAAGAACGGGTTGCCGCGAATATCCTCGTGGCTGACCGCAGTGGTGTGGCACAGCGCCGTGCACTTGCTGAACGCGTCGGCCACCGAGAACGAGTGTTTGGTCTGGGTCGCGTCGTGACAGAACGTGCAGTCGTTGCCGGGCTGGTGATCCCAGTCGGGGGAATAAGTCTTGCTCGGGTACTCGTAGCCGACCTTGGCCGCCGCTCCCGCCTTGACGGCCGATGCCGGCAAGTAGTGAACGTTGAGGAAACGCATGTTGCCCGCAGCGATCGCCGCATCGATGTCGGCGCCGCCGGTGCGACCGGAGTGACAGGTGCCGCACAGGTTGGACACGGAGCCCGGATTGCTGATCTCGACGTCGCTGGGATAGGTGACCGAGTCCACATTGATCATCGTGAACGTGGACAGGTCCTCATGACAGGTAGCGCAGTCGAGGCCATTGTCCTGCTCCGGCACTTTCAGCCCGACGCCATGTTGCAGATAGAATCGCAGGCCCTCCGAGCCGGAGTGGCACTTGGAACAGCTGGAAGAAACCGTGTCGTCCTCATCCCAATGGCGGGCCGCTTCCGATGATCCGTTGAAGTGGCCGGGGTCGTTGCGCACGGCTGCGGAGATATCGACGGTGGTACTCAGTACACTGTTGAGATCGGAAATCGAATCGTGGACCAACTGGATGAGGTACTTGGCGTTGTGGGCGAAGCCGCCCGGATCCTTGCTCGCGACCTGGTAGTTGTACGCGGCGCGCAACAGCCGGGGAGTCCACGACTGGAACCGGTTGCCGTAGTTGACCTCGTCGGTATCACAGTTGCCGTCGGCGCTGGTGTCCTGGAACCAATACGGGTAGCTGCCGCCGGAGTAGCAGATGGCTCCCAGGCTCTGTTCCGTCGAGTAGCTCTTGATGCCGCCGAGCAGCAAATCCTTGATGCCCTGCACCTCATGGTACATGCCCTCGGTGGTGTCGCCATCGCCGTCGTAGTCGGCTGCTGTTGACGGCAGCATGCGGATGCTACGCAGATCGGCGACCGTGGTGACGCCGGTGTGACAGCCGGCGCACTCGGAGACCTTGACTTGCAGGCTATGCGGGTCGTGACAACCAACGCAGGTGTCCTTCCCCGGCACATGACGGAATCGCCAATCGTAGACCTTGTCGCTGTATTGATAACCACCACGCACCTTGCCGGCCTGAATGGTCGCTCCTGCGGCGTAGTAGTGAATATTGATGAAGCCCAAGTCCGGGCTCACCGTGTCATCGGCCACGCTGGCGTTGGTGATGGCGGCATCCACCGTATCAGTGGATGAGCGGCCTTGATGACACGTCATACACCTGGCTTCCGGTCCAAGGTCGTTGACCGTGACCGTGGATGGAAACGTGACGGAAGTGAGCGCCTCGGCCTTGGTGTTGTGGCACGTCTTACAATCGACAACCGTGCCGACAGCTGCCGCGGTGTCCACCGTACCAACGGCGGAGCCGTCTTCACCGATGTAGTCCTTGAAACCAGTCGCGCTGTGACAGCGGGCGCAGCTCGTTGGAATCTCGGCAGGGTCATCTTCGTCCCAGTGACGGAACGCGTCGGCGGTGCGGTCCGCGTGGCCGGAGGCGGCCCACGCGGTGTAGTTGGGCACGTCGGCGGTTGCGGTTATTGACGCTGAGCCATCGGCGCCGGTGCTGTCTCCGGTCGCCGTAATGGTGACCTCACCATCGGCGACACCGGTGACCAGACCATTAGAGTCCACCGACGCGATGGCCGGATCGCTGGACGACCAGGTGTAGGCCGAGTCCGAGCCGTTGACCGTTGTGGCCGTCAGCTGAGCTGTCGAGCCGGTTTGCACCACCGTGGTTCCGGAGATGATGACCGCGGTTTCGCCGACCACAACCACGTGGCTGGCAGAGACACCGCTGGAAGAGCCCGTCGCCGTAACCATGGCTTCGCCGGCGCCCACGCCCGTGACTACGCCGTTGGCATCGATGGTCGCCACGGTGCTGGAGCTGATCGACCACTCGTAGCTCGTATCGCTGGCCCCCGTCGTCTGAGCGGACAGAGAGATCGTCGCGCCCGGTGCCACCGTATGCGGTCCGGAGATGGCGATGGTGACCAGGTCGTCATTACTGTCACCGCATGCGCTCATCAACACGAGTGAGGTTGCGACGATCAACAGTCTCTTCTTCATGTGGTTCTCCAGCCGAAGGATCACGAGCTCGTAGCTCGAGGAACACGCCGCGATCGCCAGTTTGATCACCGAACCGCGTTGCCCCCAGAAAATAAGTAACACGCTGGGGCGTGTTTCCCGAAAGCAGTTTTCTTGCGCGGCCACGCTATGATTTCGCGTTTTTTTCGTTAACGCAGATGTTGCCGGTCGACGAAAAAACTCACGCTGGTCTCGCACGTCTTGCGCGAACGAATCGCGCGGGCGACGAAAAAAAAACGCGCGGCGCAAGCAATGCAACGTGCTGTCCCAATTCGAATCACCCGTGCTTTGCAGTACGCGCGCTTCGTTCCGGCGAACGCGTATTATTGGCGCAGCTGTTTACGCTTGGACATGATGCATATTCACAACGCCGCAAAAGTACATGAGGCTGAAAACCGACAGCCCTGATATCACTGAAGGTATTGCGCAAATTGGCGAGGCGGCCCAAGGCACGTGATGAAGGCGATCGGCAGCCGGTGCAAGCTGCACGGCTACTTCGAATCGGGCAAAACGATCCGACTTCCAGCGCTACATCTCGATCACTGACGACGCCGGCCGCCCCGCTGCCTTCGCAGCTGCCTTGGCCGCTTTCTCCGTGAGCGACAGGCCGGCGACCAGATGAAAGCCGCGTTCGTCGTGCAAGACGAACACTGGGTCGGCAGGCTTTCCGCACAGAGTCAGGTCCTCATGCAGGGGCGAGTCCTTCTTGCCCGCCCCTGTGCGTTTACGCCAGGCGGCGAGCACAGCAGAATCGGTTTCCGCCGAAACAACCTTATAGCCATAGAGGCTGCCCGGTTTCGATGCGCCCTTGGCACTCCACAATTTGACCTCGGTCGTGAACGTGTGGTCGTCCTTGATCGTCTTGTGGTCCGGCCCCTCGATGTCTATCTCGGTTTCGTACTTGTCGGCGTCCCGGACCAGCGCGACCGTGTCGCCGATGCGAACCAGGCACGCGACGTCCGTCGTGTTACCGGACGAGAATCCACCCTCGCCCTCGGTCTCGTTGTAGAAGATCGGCTCGATGCCGGGGTAGCGGGAGCTGACGAACACCATGTGCTGCCAGTTGTGATGAAACCGGCTGCTGCGGCCGTTGATCAACATGTCCTTGACGCCATCGCCGTCGACGTCGAGTTGGGTAACGCTGAGATTGGTGCCATAGCCTGCCCGAATCTTTGCGCTGGCGACAACGGACCAGGTAGCCGAGTCGTGTTTGAGCAGCGCAAACACGCCTTCGAGATCCGGGTCGTGGCCACTGTGGTAGCTGCCCTTGTCCGGGTGTGGGTCGTGCTCCTCCATGTAGAGCACCACGCCGGATGCTTTGCCTTTGCCGATGCGTTGGCGCGCCGCCCACGAAAACCGCAGCCCGACGTTCTTGTGGTCCTTGCGCAGCTTGTCCAGCAGACGCTTGGGCACATCGTGACGCCCCAGCGGCTTGGGCTGATCGTGGACCACGTGAGAGGCGAGCATTTTCTCGCTGTGGATGAGCCATAGCCCCGCCGCGGACCGTATCACCTTGAGCACTTTGGGCCCCACGTCTTTGAACCGACCGTCCTTGCTGGCGAACGTCTGTTCGAACCGGGCATGACCGGCCTTGGCTCCTACTCGGACGATCAGATTGGCGATGCTCACGGTCATGCCGCGCTTGAACATCTTGGACCGCGAGCGCATCCAGCGTTCGCGGTTCTGGTGAATGACCCGAGTGCCAATGCGCAACACCCCGGTGAACGCCGGCGCGTACATCGCTCTGTAGGCGGCGAAATCACCTTTGTTCTGCGCCACCACCCATGCGGCCACCGCCTTTCTCAACTCTTTGGTCTGCGCGCGCGCTTTGGCGTGCGGATCGACCTTGGCCGCGGCGTCGGTGGTCGTGGCCGCCACCGGAGCTTTGGGCTTGGGCTTCGGCTTCGGTTTGGCCTCATCCTTCGAGCTGCAGCCAAACAACAACGCGACCGCGGTCGCCCCCACGAACAGTCCCCTGCTGCGTTCCCCCATAGGGGTAGCGTATCACCCGGCCCGGAGCGTCACTTCTTGCTGGCGGGTTTGGTCCCCTTGGGCGGCTTCTTGGTCTTCTCTTTGTCCAGCAGGTCGCTGATGCATTTGCGGTAGTCGCGGACGATCGGCTTCATGGCCTCTTTGTCCGAGTCCGTAGCTTCTTTGCCTTTGGACTTGAACCAGGCGATGCGCGTCTTTTCGACCTCATCGCCGCACTTCATGTCCTTGCACGCACACATGCGCTCTTTGAACTTCTCCGCGTCCTTGACGATGCTGCTCTTGCCAGAGCAGGCAAACGTGAACGTGAGTGCCAGCGTAGACACGAAAATCGCGAGTGTTTTCATTCGAATCCCCTCTGCACATCATCTCTGACCCGCGGCAAATGCGCGACTCGCAATGGAACAAGATCGCGATGGCGGCGACCTGAAACATTTCGGCCGCAGATGCGTTGGATCCAAAGGTGGAGCGCGAAGCGGTCGAAGAGGTATGGGCGTTCGAGAGTCGATGTGGCCCTCGCTCTGCCGGATCCGCCCGGCGCACCCGGGTCGAGCGAGCCGCCTGGTTTGGCGCTTTGGCCGGCCTGATCTGCATTGTACCGGGATTTGCGGCCTACCTCGCCCGCCACTCCGCGCTGCTCCCGTCAATGGTATGGGCCCAGCTGTTCGTGGAAATGACTACGTTCTCCATCTTCGTCGGCGTGGTCCACTCCAGCGCGATAGCGTTGGGGCTGTCCCTCGGCCAACGTCCTCGAGCGAGGCTGGCCGGCGGCATGGCCATGGGTGCGCTCAGCGGCGCCCTGGTCGGGGCGATCGGAGCTATGCACTTCGGCCGAATGAAGGTGCCCTACTTTGGCGGCGGTACCCTTTACGCCACTGTCGGTGTCGGTGTTCTGGTGTTTGCGGTTTGCCACGCGCGCAGCGAGGCGGCGGATGCGAGGTGGGCGACAGCTGTGCGTTGCACATTGTTGCCCGTGCCCGTTCTCGCTGCGGTGTTGGGGCTGTGTGGACTGATCGCGCCGAGCTTCGTGCGCTTGGACTACGGCGCGTTTCGGCTGTTCGTCCAAGCTGCGGGATTACCGGCTCTGGGCGCCCTCGCCGGTTCCCTGGGGGGCGCCATGATCGGCGCGTGGACGACCTCGGGGGTGTTGTTGACCGCGCAGGCCGTAGGCGGCGAGCGAGCCGGGCGGGCGTAACCCCCGCCCCTGCCTGGGCTTAGGGCGCGTCCGGGCACCAGCAATCCGGGCCGAGAACAGCCTTTAATCCTTTTAGTTACGAACACCTACAAAAAGATAGTGACTGCTCACTTTCTTTTTGGTATGAACCCTTCATGCCCGTGGCAGCCCCAGCTCCCAAACAAGCCCGCGCCGTGCAGACACACAAACGGCTGCTCGATGCCACCGTCGAATGTCTCGAGACTCGGGGCTATGCCGGCACCAGCACGAGCGCGGTGTGCAAGCTCGCCGGCTGCTCCCAGGGCGCCTTGTTCAAGCACTTCTCGGTCAAGAACGCACTACTCGCCGCGGCGGTGCGCCGCTTGTTCGGCAAGTTGATCATCGATTACCGCGCGTCGGTACAGGGCATCCCGTCGGGCATCGAAGGTGTTCGCCCGGCGCTGCGAGCCCTGTGGGAGATCTTCAAGCGCCCGGCGCTGCGCGCGGTGTTCGAGCTCTACATCGCCGCCCAGACCGACGACGATCTGCGCGAGCACCTCGAGCCGGTCATGCTCGACCACCGAGACAACTTGCACGCGGTCGCCGCATTGATGTTTCCAGGCGCCGCGGCGGAACCTCAATTCATCAACGCCATCGACTGCATCGTCAACGCCCTCCAGGGAATGGCTGTCGGCCTGCTCGCGCCGGCGCCGGATGCGGTCGAAGCCCAGTTGTCCTATCTCGAAAACCTCGCCTGTGCGGAGCTGTTCTCATGAGCATCATCATCGCGTTTGCCGTCCCCGTGTTTCTGCTGCTCATCGTGGGCGAAGTACTACTCGGCCGCCGCGGCGGCGTGCGTGGCTACGAGCTGCGCGACACCTTCGCCAGCCTCGCCATGGGGCTGGGCAACGTCGGCATCGCAGCCCTGACCAAAGCCGTCATGTTCGGCAGCTGGGTGGTGTTGTACGAGTACCGTCTGTTCGACATCGGTGACGCCTGGTGGGTGTGGCCGCTGCTGATCGTCGCCGAAGACTTCTGTTACTACTGGTTCCACCGGGCCAGCCACGAGGTGCGCTTTTTGTGGGCGGCGCACATCAACCACCACTCGAGCCAGCACTACAACTTGTCGACCGCCCTACGCCAGTCGTGGACGACGCCGTTCACCGGCCCGATATTCTGGTTGCCGCTGCCGCTGCTCGGCTTCGACCCGGTGATGATCCTCACCGCCAATGCGATCAGCCTGGTCTACCAGTTCTGGATTCACACCGAGCACATCGACCGCCTCGGTCCCATCGAGTGGATCTTCAACACGCCCTCGCACCATCGGGTCCACCACGGCAGCAACGTGCAATACCTCGACCGCAACCACGGTGGCATTCTGATCATCTGGGACCGTTTGTTCGGCACGTTCGAGAAGGAACGCGCGCCGGTCGACTACGGCCTTACCAAGAACATCGACACCTACAACCCGGTGCGCATCGCCTTTCACGAGTGGGTGGCGATGTTTCGCGATGCCCGTGCGACCGGGTCTGTACTCCGCGGTGCGGAGACGTTCATTCGCCCGCCCGGCTGGCGTCCAGGAGACGCGTCGCAAACCTCCCGCGAACTGCGCAAGCTGCAACGACCGAGCGCGGCGACCGAACAGACCAACGACGACCGTCCCAGGGGTGTCGCTGCCGTCCCAGGTACACCGGCGCCAACTGGGTTGGCGAACCCGGCACACCGCTGACATCGCCACGCAACAACTCCAAAGACATAGCCGGCGCAACGGGTTGGCCCGCGACTTGCTCTAGTTAAGTGGGTGCTCCGCTCCATCGCAGCAATCGCCATCGTGTCGCTTCTGACCGCGTGCCCCACGCGCGATCCCGAACCGGTTGGCAGCCCGTTTTTCTGCAGTGAAGAGCTCAAGCTGCTGCCGGTGGAGATCAACCGCAACATCGACATCCTGTTCGTCATCGATACGTCGCCATCGATGGCCGACGAACAGACCAACCTGGCAACGGCCTACCGCCACATGATGAGCGTGCTGGAGTCCATCGAGGGCGGCGTGCCCAACGTGCATATCGGCGTCGTATCAGCAGACCTTGGCGCGGGCTCGTTCACCACCGCCGGGTGCAGCCCGGGGGGCGACGCGGGTCGGCTCCACAACCAGCCCAGAATCGATGGCTGCACGCCCCCAGCCGATGCGTACTTGCGCAACGTGGGCAATCCAGACGGCACCGACGACATCAATTACACGGGCAGTCTGCAGGACGCGTTCTCGTGCATCGCCAACCTGGGCAACGACGGCTGTGCATACCCACAACCTCTGGAAGCCATGCGCCGCGCCCTCGACGGCTCCAACCCGGAGAACGCGGGTTTTCTGCGCGACGAGGCATTTCTCATGGTCGTATTCATCACCGACAGTGACGATTGCTCGGTTGCCGACGGCGGCCTGTTCGATCCGGACGCGCCCCTGGGCCCGCTTGGGTTTCGCTGTTTCGAGCACGGAGTTCGATGCGACCCGGATCAGCCGCGCACGCCGGGCACCAAGACCGAATGCGTTCCCAGAGACGACTCCTCATATGTAGCCCAGGTCCAGCCCTACGTGGACTTCCTCAAGACCGTCAAGCAAGACCCAGCCATGGTGATCGTGTCAGCGGTGGTCGGCGGCGAGCCGGTAGTCGTCGGCACCGACATGGGCGACCCTTATTTAGAGCCGGCCTGCTCCAGCCCCAGCGGCAGCGCACTGCCGTCGCCACGACTCAATCATTTGTTGGCGCAGTTTCCTCAACGCAACTCCAGCGTGTCGATGTGCAGCGAAGACCTGGTCGATTCGTTCGAGATTCTCACCGGCTTGCAAGCGACCACCCTCGGCGTGCCGTGCCTCGAAGGCGAGCTGGATCTAGATCCGGATCAGCCGGGGGTGCAGTACGAGTGCGTGGTGTCCCAGCTATCGCAATGGGGGACCGAGTCGCAAACCGAACAGCTGCTGCCGGAATGTGAAACTGTCCCGGCGCAGCCTGGAACGATGCCGTGCTGGCACATGCGCGAACAACCGAACCTGTGCCCGGACACCCCCACGGGCCTGGTAATCGAGATCGAGCGCGGCCGCGGTGGCGTGCCCAGCGGCACGGCTGTGAGCGTGCGCTGCGCGTCGTCTATCTGCGAGCCATAACGCTAGCGCGCGTCGACGCGCGAGCCCGCTGACGGTACGATATCGAGTAGAGGGCAGCCTGCTCGATGAAGGCGGAATCCCACGACCCCGAACAGCAATTCACCGGAACCTCGCGATTCCGGGTGATCGACCGCATCGGTGCGGGCGGTATGGGCGTGGTCTACCGGGTGGAGGATCGCGAACGAGGCATGGAAGTCGCGCTCAAGACGTTGCGACGCTTGGATCCCGCCGCCCTGTTTCGGTTCAAAAAAGAGTTCCGCGCGCTCACGGACATCGTGCACGAAAACCTGGCGTCGCTCCACGAGCTGTTCTTCGAGGAGGAGCGCTGGTTCTTCACCATGGAGATGGTCGAGGGAGTCGACCTGATTACCTGGGTGCGCGGGCACGAGAACCTGCCGCCCTGTCAACCCGTGACCGACCCCGGCGACATCCCCATCGCAACCGACGAAACATCGGTCACCCGCACCTCGTCCAGGCCCGAGCCGACCTACGAGCCGCCGCCAATCGACTACGCCCGGCTGCGTGCGGTTCTGCAACAACTCGCGAGCGGGGTCAACGCGCTGCACTCCGCTGGCTACTTGCACCGCGACATCAAGCCATCCAACGTGTTGGTCACCGGCAGCGGCCGGGTGGTGCTCCTCGATTTCGGGGTCATCACCGAGCTCGCGGGCGCGCGCTGGCAGGCCGATGGGTCGG
>SPJJ01054495.1_pt1 | contig 13435 bp, 10 predicted proteins | sample 3741741 | NCBI WGS metagenome assembly SPJJ01 (sample SAMN10925908, study PRJNA522277) | cold seep metagenome | isolation source: Elba SIP-enriched marine methane seep metagenome, extraction at timepoint T1 | place: Italy: coast of Elba, Mediterranean Sea | collected 2014-05 | reverse complement strand
TACGGAGAAAGATTGAATACAGTGTTTCTTATTGTCGGAGTAAATAAAAAATGCGGCTATGCGATAACTTCTTCAGAAAGCGTTGTATTCGATTCGATCATCATAGGTTTCTCGCTATCGTTGATAATTTCCACATGGCCGATAATTTTTACATTTTCACCAAAGTGAATATCGCCTTTGATTGTCAGTTTTGAACAGTCCAGCAGGTCGGGTGCGCCATAGGGGAAACGCTCAACCAGGTCATCGACGTTTTTATAGTATTTTTTGTCCAGATTAATAACAATAAATCCCAGTGTCCGGGCTGGGTTAGAAATGACCAGGTTGTGTTCATCCAGAATAAACGCATTTGACCACAGGCCGAGTAATTCGTTTGTGGTTTTGATTGGGGCGAAACGCTTTTTGGGTATGCGTAACGCAATCGAATCTGCAAACAGCGAAATGGCCGAGCCCATGGCCGTTTCAAGTTGAATGACATGTGGACTCTCTGCGTTTCGCGGATCCAGTGTTTTTTTGTTCTGGATGAGGGGCAGATCGACAATGCCGTTGTGTTCACTCAGGTGTTGTTTTAAGCGGTCTAACCTGATCCATAAATTGTTTGTGTTGAAATAACGGTATTTGGAGATGTCCTGAAATTCATCTACATCATCTTCATGACATTGTGCGGCTTCACGTAATAACAGTCCGCCTGACAGACTTTCAGCCAAGTGCCCGCCTTTTTTATCCGCTTCGGTACGGTCAGCGACTTCCATCATGAATGACGCATCTTGTTCGGCAAAATAACCAAGAATGGACAGATCCAGGCTGGCACCGAGGTTATCAGAATTTGAAATGAAGGCATATTTGATGCCTTGCTCCAGGAGTTTGTCGAGAATACCGGAGGTTTGTAAAGCGGTATAAATATCACCATGACCAGGAGGACACCAGGTTTTTGATGGGTCTTGTGGCCATTCGGATGGTTGCAGGGTATCGGCCAGAATTTTGGGTACTTTGTTTTGCAAAAATGATAACGGGATGTTCTTTTGACCATTCATGATATCCGGATACTGATGTAGTACATCCAGTGTATCGGTTTCTGTGCTGAATGAATTCATAAACACCAATGGTAAATCGCTATCAAATTGCTGTCTTTGTGAAATCACCTGTTTGATGATGAGTTCCAGAAAGGACTGGTTTTGTTTTGCAGTGAGCAGTGATTTGGCTTTTTTTAAGCCCATGCCCGTACCCAGACCGCCATTTAATTTGAGCATGATGGCCTGATTGAGAAGCGCTTTGCCTTGGGCGCTGTTGTCAGGGAGATTTTCAAGGTCAGAGACTTTTGAAGCCGGTTGAATCGAATTTTCTCGAATCATGCTGTCATCACCGGCAAGGAGTTTATTGTATTGATTTAAAAAAGCGTTAATACATAAAGAAGGCAGATTTTCTTTTCTCATGCGTTGAGAAATGACTTGGGGTACAGAGGTTGAGTTCATCACTATCAGATATATTGGCTAACGATAAAAAATAATATAGTTTGAAAATATAGGAAAAAACAGTGTTACCTGAATGCTATAGAAAAATTCTTTGTGTAACGTGAATGACATGATAACGCAGCTGAATTAAAAATTTAATATTTGCAGAATAAGCCGTAGGGTTCGTTAATAAAGTTAACATTGAATTTGTATCCACATTGAACTCACGGATTCAGGTTGAACTGATAATATTGTTAACTAAACAGGCGTAAACGTCTGGTTTTTTGTTGAAATAGCTCACTGATTATTAATTGATTGGCGTCAAGGTGATATGATTATCACTGATTTGTTGTTTATTCAGGAGAGTTGAATGCATAACGTCACATTGATTAAAGGTGATGGAATTGGTCCTTCGATTATGGAGGCTGCAGTAAAAGTGATAGATGCGTCGGGCGCAAAAATTCAGTGGCACGAAGCAGAAGCGGGCATGGGGGCATTTGAAAAACATGGCACACCATTACCTGATGCAACGCTGGAGTCTTTTGAATCAACCCGGGTAGCGTTTAAGGGGCCTTTAACCACACAGGTCGGCAGTGGCTTTAGAAGTATCAATGTGGAACTCAGAAAGCGCTATGAGTTATATGCCAATGTGCGTCCGGCTAAAAGTTGGCCGGGGGTCAAAACCCGATTTGAAGATGTCGATATTGTTATCGTGCGTGAAAACACTGAAGGTTTATATGCCGGTTTGGAACATTATCTGACCAAAAAGCAGGATATTGCTGAAAGTTTAGCGGTAGTCACGCGTGAAGGCTCTGAGCGTGTCATTCAACATGCGTTTCAATATGCACGTGAAAACGGACGCAAAAAAGTCACGGTTTGTCATAAAGCCAATATTTTGAAATATACCCAAGGCTTGTTTTTGGATGTCGCAAGGGAGATCGCCAAAGACTATACGGATATTGAATTTGATGAAAAAATCATTGATGCTGCATGCATGCACATGGTGATGAATCCACAACAATTTGATGTCGTCGTCACAACCAACATGTTTGGAGATATATTATCTGATTTGACAGCAGGGTTAGTCGGGGGGCTTGGCTTGATTCCGGGGGCAAATATTGGTGCCGATGCCGCATTGTTTGAAGCAGTACACGGCAGCGCGCCGGATATCGTCGGAAAAAACCTGGCCAACCCCACCGCAGTGATGATGGCGGGTGTGATGATGCTGAAATATCTGAAAGAAGATGAGGCCGCTGCGCGTATGCAGACGGCAATACAAAACGTCGTTGATGAAGGCAGGTTTGTCACGCCAGACCTGAATAGTGCATCAACAGCAGGTACCATTGAAATGGGACAGGCGGTTGTTGAGGCAATGAGTTAAATCTGAATCCGCATTGGTAGCAGGGAATAAAGCTAAAGTTTTTTAATTTATAAACAACACCCCCGAAAACAGCGGGGGGTGTTTGTTATAAACGACGTGCCGTATGGATGATAGGAAAACTTAGCTACACTCTGGAAACAAAGAATGACGCCAGTGATGATCTTCTTTGTCAAAGATTCGACTGCTTGCTTGTGGCCCCCACGATCCGGCGGGGTAGGTGGCGATATAATCTCTTTCCTGCGCCCATTTTTGCAAAATAGGATCAACGATTTTCCACGCCTGTTCGACTTCGTCGGAACGTAAAAACAGTGACCGATCACCTTCGATGACATCTAGTAACAAGTCTTCGTAAGCATCTGTTGCGTGTTCATGATCTTGTCTATAGCTTGCGTCAAGGCTGGTGACGCGGGTTTTCATTTCCAGTCCGGGTTCTTTAACCATCATTTCCATACGAATACATTCTTCTGGTTGTATGCCAAGCAGCAACCAGTTGGGACTATCACAGCTGATTTGCGTGTCGCGAAAAAATTGCAGGGGCGGTCTGCGAAAACAGATGGAGACTGTTGATTGTGCCTCTGCCAGGCGTTTGCCTGTCTGCAAGTATATGGGGACATCTTTCCAGCGCCAGTTGTCAATATACAGTTTTAAGGCCGCATAGGTTTCTGTAACACTGCTGTCTGGCACATTATCTTCCTGAATATAAGCGTTGACTCTCTCTCCCTTAATATTGCCACTGCTGTATTGCGCTCGAAACGCATACGCATTCACAGCTTCACGGGCTATTGGCCTGATGGATTTCAGCACTTTCACTTTCTCGTCACGTAAGGCTTCGGCTTCCATCGAGGCGGGCGGTTCCATCGCGACCAGGGTTAATAATTGAATCAAATGGCTTTGTAACATATCACGCAGTGCCCCCGAACCGTCATAATATTGCGCCCGGCTGCCGATCCCGTGTTCTTCCGCATGGGTAATTTGGATATGGTCGATATAATTTCGGTTCCACAAGGGTTCCAGCATGGCATTGGCAAAACGAAATACCAGTAAGTTTTGTACAGTGCCTTTTCCCAGATAATGGTCGATACGGTAAATTTGATTTTCGTTCAAATATTTATTGATGCGTGTTTGCAATGCCTGTGCACTTTGCAAATCATAACCAAAAGGTTTCTCGATAATGACCCGGCTCCAGCCATTGTTTTCAGATAATAAATCTGCCTGGCTAAGCAATTCTATAGTGGTTCCAAATTCAGCCGGGCTGATGGCCAGATAAAATGCTTTGTTGTAAGGGAAATTTCGATTGTTATTAAGAAATTGAGCCAATGAGTGATAGCTTTCTGCCCGATTAATGTCACCTTTGTGGTAGTGCATACGTTGGCAAAAACGTTTAAAAATAGCTTCATCCAGCCCATCTCGTGCCTTTGCCTGTAGCATCTCCCTGACTTCTGTTTGCCATTTGGCTTGATCCCAGTCACGTCTACCCATGGCAATGATTTTGCATCCTTCGGGTAACAGATTTTCAGCATCCAGGTGATAAAGTGCCGGAATTAATTTAATACGTGATAAATTTCCGGTGGCTCCATAAATGATATAGGTACAAGCGTCGATGTTCATATAGTGTGCAGCATGTTTTAGTTATGCGTTGAGTCATCGCAAAGACTATCATAAAACAAGTGCGCACGGATTCAGGAATCACTTCATGGCGATAATGGTGTGATGGGTTTTTGTTAAGAACTCGATGACTGTTTTTAGGCCAGTACAGGTCTGCCTAAATCATCAGTTGCTGAAATAATTGTTCAAGTAATGATTTTTCCTCAGCAGAAATGCGTCCGCGTAGTGCGTAAGGGTAGCGAGTGGTACAGGCTGCAGAAATATCCAGACAGAAATTGTAAATACGTTGCCGTTTTTCAAGCGCGATGCCGGTATTATCCGTGAATATAGATCGTAACTCCTGTAGTAATAGGGGATTAGGCTGATTATGGGCAAAGCGGTCAAGAAAACTATTCGCATCTTCGATGGTGATGAATGAATCTTGGCAATGCTTGTCTAGTTCTGCAATATGTTCAAGAACACACTGGTAAAGAATTCTTAATTCGCCTTCCTGGTTTTTCCCGTCCACCCAAATCATCTCGATTAACGGGATTAGATCAAGAAAGTAAAAATCTGTATCTTTCAGAGAATATTCTGTTTGTAACTGTTCGAAGCGTTGTTGCCTACCCATAAACCAAGAAGAGCGATAAGTGATGTGTATAAAGGTTAGTGGAAAATATTGATTTAACAATTGAAGGTCAGGTTAAACAATGTAAGCAAGATACTCACAAAACTTTCTTACTTTTCTTTACAGCGGGAATGTCCCTGTTGATTAACTGTTTTTGGAAGAACTGGTAAAGGATGGTTTTCTGCCTAAACCGAGCATTCCAAACAACAATCCACCCAGTACCCACAGCGCAATTGATGGTATCGGGACTGTATCCACGCTTATGTCTTCAATATTGCGGATGTCGACTAACTGCCTGGCAGGGTCGAATGTTCCTTGATAACCATTTAGCGGAACGTGAGTAAAAGCCCCATGTATTGAAGTCAGGTTATAAATTGGTAAATTAGCGATGCTGTCGATGACGCTCATGCCATCGCCTAACACTTTACCAAAAACGGTAAAACCGCCATTTTGGTTATCCAGGTTGGATGAATTATCTGCAAGATTGATAAACCATTGATTTGTCGCGCTGTCTGGGTCACCACCGACCTTGGCCATAGCCAAGGTGCCACGTACATTAGATCGGCCGGGGCTGAATTCATTTTTTATCTTTGCATCGGTAGCTACAAATGCGAATTGATTATTAGAGAATGCAAACCCTCCGCCTTGCAATACAAAGCCGGGCACACTGCGATGGAAAAAGCTATTGATGAAGTCCCCATCATTCACGTAATTCATAAAATTAGCTACGCTAATGGGTGCCTGTTCCTCATAGAGTTCAATGGAGAATGACCCCATTGAAGTTTCAATTTTTAAGGTTTTGGCTAATGCCGAGCCACTAACAAGTAGCACCGCAACGGTAAAAAAATGCAATAGACGTTTCATGGGTTTAGTTTGTTTGCTTGGATTCAGTTATTTAGCTTAGAGATGGCTGCTAAAACGATAAGAAACTTATTTCCAGTTTGTGAATGACATAGATATGTTTGCGGGCGAAATGATAAGTAGTTTAGGTTTTTTTATCAAGCGACGCTGTGTCGCCGACAATAAAATGGATTAGTTGCGCATAATCTTTTGTCTGTTCGGTATTGATACTGAAGCAATATTTTTTTTCATTGGCAGTCAGCTCACTGTAATGTTCAAGTTGCTTTTGCAATATCTGTTGATTGGCATCTGAAATATTATCGTGTTGAGTGCGGCGCTGTTGCAGCCTTTTTTCCAGGGTTGATGGATGACAATAACTATGAATAATCTTGAATGCAATGTGCAGATTCAGGCTGAGATCAAAGAATTTTTGCCGATGCTGGTGATGCAAAAATGTTGCATCAACAATCACAGAATAGCCCGCGGCAACAAGCGTGTGACTGAGGCTCAGCAGATGTTGATAGAGGCGCTGTGTGTTTTCAATAGAATACAGTTGTTTCGTCGATAGCGTATCGGAAGCAAATAAACGTTTCCGTTCTGCATCTGAGCGGATAATGATGGCGGGAAAGTGTTCGATTATTTTATAGGCCAAATGACTTTTTCCCGAGCCTGAAACACCATGCATGATGATCAGTTGAGGCGTGAGGGGCTGAATATAGCTTTTAGCCAATTTAATATAAGATTCGATTTGGCGTTGATGAGTAGGGCGTTGCTTGACAGAGCATTGTGTAGCGCGTATTGCGTTGACTTTTGCCATGACGATTGCGCGATACACACAATAAAATCTAAATATATCAAGCCCGGAATAATCACCACTTTGCTGCAAATAGGTGTTGATAAATACACTGGCAAGATCACCACGCTGGCGTTGTTGTAAATCCATCTGCAAAAAGGCCACATCATTTAAGGTATCAATCCAGTACAAATCCGGGTTGAATTCGATGCTGTCAAAAGCCGTCGGTATGCCATTAATCAACGCGATATTACCCAGATGCAGGTCACCATGGCATTCGCGGATAAACCCTGCATGTTTACGTTGAATAAAGCGCTGTTTGATTTCTTCAAACGTAGCGTCACACCATTGTTGAATGTATTGCAAGGCGCCATGTTGGTCTGGAAGGTTGATTTTCTGCAGATGAATAAAATTATCACGCACCGGCTGCATGATATGTTCTGCTTCACCAAATGGCTGATCAGCGTGTGCAACAGGGCAATGGGAATGGAATTCCGAAATCATTTTCGCTGTGAGGCGAATTTGTTCCGTACTGAGCGTGTTGCTTTCACAAAGGTGGTCAAACGTGTGGTGCGCCGTAAATTGCCGCATTTTTACCGCATAGTCGATGACCTCACCCTGTCCATTGAGGGAAGGAAATTGTGCGCTACCGGTAATTGCAATGACATCAAGATAAATGCCTGGTGCAAGACGAGAATTTTTTCGGACTTCTTCATGGCAATAAAATTTTCTTTTTTCCAATGTTGAGAAATCAAGAAAACCCAGGTTAACAGGCTTTTTAATTTTGTAGACAAATGATCCAGTGAGCAATACCCAAGAAATGTGGGTCTCGATAAGCTCAAAACCTGTGACCTCATGTGGAAAAATATCGGGATGCTGGAGTGCTTGGATAAGTACAGTGGAAGAGGTCATCAATTGGGGGGATGAGTAAAGGGTGGTAAAAACCTTTTAATTTATATAAGATTGATTTAGTTCAATCACCAATACAATACATTGATTATTTTCTAGGGTTAGAAGAATAACAAATTTTATGAAAAACTCTCATATAGAATGGTCTTCCAGTTATGAATTAGGTATTGAAGATATTGATTTTCAGCACCACTTCTTTCTTAATCTAATCAATCGTCTGGCTGATGAAATGAGAACGGCGGAACATCTCAAATATCGTACAGCGTTAATTGCTGAGTTAAATGCCTATGCAAGGTTTCATTTTATCAGTGAAGAAAATATGATGACGAAAGCGGGTTATCCTGGACTTGAAAATCACAAAAAACATCATAGAGAACTGATTGACCAATTATCTTCAAAAGGTAATAGATTGGTGAAGTTTCAATCTGATAAAGAAGCTGGAGAAATAATAGAATTTTTGCTTAATTGGTTTATTCAACACACGATGCATGAAGATCGTTTGTTTGCTGATTATTATCATCAACAAAATAATTAATCTATCTGCTATTTATGCAAATAAGTCGCTGACAATAGTGAAGGCCTGTATGTTCCGTGCTGAATTTCTTCAATTTTATATATGCCGCCCGTAAGAATAGCCAATCAAACATTTCCAGATAGCGTCCATCATTCTTTTATCATCTTAAATTAAATGCTGAATTTAGTTTTTAACGGATGGTAAAACGCCTTTAATCCATATATCCTTAACAATTGTATCTTGCCCCTTTTAGTTTGGGGAGTTTCATTTGTTCACAGGATAAAGAATGCTAGAAGAATATCGTAAACATGTCGAAGAACGCGCTGCTGAAGGCGTTGTCCCCAAACCCTTGTCTGCCGAGCAGGTATCTGCACTGGTTGAATTATTAAAACACCCCCCGGCAGGTGAAGATGATTTTCTTCAGGATTTACTGGAAAACCGCGTTCCAGCGGGTGTGGATGATGCGGCGTATGTAAAAGCCGGGTTCCTTGCGGCTATTGCTAAGGGTGAGGCTGAATCACCGGTTGTTTCTTCTGAGCGGGCAGCTGAATTGCTGGGCACCATGTTAGGTGGTTATAACATTGCGCCGTTGATTGAATTGCTGGAGAACGACCGTCTTGCCCCGATTGCAGTAAAAGGCTTGTCGCATACCTTACTGGTGTTTGATGCATTTCATGATGTTAAGGAAAAAGCCGATACGGGTAACACCTTTGCCCAACAAGTGTTGCAATCCTGGGCGGATGCAGAGTGGTTTACTGCGAAACCTGAGTTGCCAGAAAAATTGACGGTGACAGTGTTTAAAGTCACCGGTGAAACCAATACGGATGACCTGTCCCCTGCACCGGATGCCTGGTCGCGCCCAGATATTCCGTTACATGCCAAAGCCATGCTAAAAATGCCACGTGATGGTATTACTCATGCCGAACAACAGATTGAAGAGCTTAAACAAAAAGGCTTTCCAGTGGCTTATGTCGGCGATGTTGTCGGCACCGGGTCGTCAAGAAAATCTGCCACTAACTCGGTCTTGTGGTACATGGGCGTGGATATGCCTTATATTCCCAACAAGCGAGCTGGTGGGGTGTGTATAGGCGGCAAGATTGCGCCGATCTTTTTTAACACGATGGAAGACTCCGGCGCACTGCCGTTTGAATGTGATGTCAACAACATGGCGATGGGCGATGTGATTGATATTTATCCGTATCAGGGTGTGGTTAAACGCCATGATAGTGATGAAGTGTTGAGTGAGTTTTGTTTGAAAACCGATGTGATTCTGGATGAAGTCCGTGCCGGAGGGCGTATCCCACTGATTATTGGGCGTGGGTTGACAGACAGAGCCAGAGACGCGTTGGGGCTGGGTGCTTCTGATGTGTTCAGACGTCCAGAATCTGCCGCAGACAGTGACAAAGGTTTTACCCTTGCGCAAAAAATGGTCGGCAAGGCCTGTGGTGTCGAAGGCGTGCGCCCTGGAACCTATTGTGAGCCACGCATGACGACTGTAGGCTCGCAGGATACCACCGGACCGATGACTCGCGATGAATTAAAAGACCTTGCCTGCCTGGGGTTTTCTGGTGATCTGGTTATGCAGTCCTTTTGTCATACCGCCGCTTATCCAAAACCGGTGGATGTGGAAACTCAACATACCTTACCGGATTTCATCATGAATCGTGGTGGCGTATCGTTGCGCCCGGGCGATGGCATTATTCATTCCTGGCTCAACCGTATGTTATTACCTGATACAGTCGGCACAGGCGGTGATTCGCATACCCGTTTCCCGCTGGGTATTTCGTTTCCGGCAGGCTCCGGCCTAGTCGCTTTTGCCGCTGCCACCGGCGTCATGCCTCTGGACATGCCAGAATCTGTGCTGGTTCGTTTTACGGGTGAGATGCAACCGGGCATTACTTTACGTGACCTGGTCAATGCGATTCCATATGCGGCGATTCAAAAAGGCTTGTTAACCGTCGAGAAAAAAGGCAAGAAAAATGTGTTTTCCGGGCGGATTCTGGAAATTGAAGGTTTGCCTGATTTAAAAGTAGAACAGGCGTTTGAATTATCCGATGCTTCAGCCGAACGCTCGGCGGGTGGATGCACCATCAGACTGGGTGAAGAGTCTATTCGCGAATATCTTAATTCCAATATTACATTGCTCAAGTGGATGATTGCTGAAGGCTATGGCGATGCCCGTACCATTCAACGTCGAATTGATGCCATGCAGGAATGGCTGGCTAATCCAGTCTTGATGGAAGCCGATACCGATGCCGAGTATTTTGAAATCATCGAAATCAACATGAATGACATCAAAGAACCGTTGATGGCCTGCCCGAATGATCCTGATGATGTAAAAACTCTGTCTGATGTGGCCGACACCAAAATTGATGAGGTCTTCATCGGTTCCTGCATGACTAATGTTGGCCATTTCCGCGCGGCGGGCAAGTTGCTGGAACAACAAAAGGGTGAGCTGCCGACCCGTTTGTGGATGTCGCCCCCCACCAAAATGGATCAACAACAATTAACTGAAGAAGGCTATTACAGTACTTTCGGCAAGGCTGGAGCGCGAATGGAAATGCCTGGGTGTTCGTTGTGCATGGGCAACCAGGCGCGCGTAGCGGACAATGCCACCGTGGTTTCAACCTCTACGCGAAATTTTCCCAATCGTTTAGGCACCGGGGCCAATGTTTATCTGGCCTCTGCAGAACTCGCGGCAGTCTGCTCGTTACTGGGAAAAATCCCCACTGCACAAGAATACATGCAATATGCAGGGGTAATTGATGAAAGTAGCGCAGACACGTACCGCTATCTGAACTTTGACCAGATCGACAGTTACCAGAAAAAAGCCGGTTCTGTTGAGGCATGATTCATTGTTTGAACATAAAATGAGGAATAGATTCAAGAGCAGGGCTTAGTACTCAGATTATGTTTAAAAAATTCTTTTTGCCACCAGAGGAAGCAAAAGACCCACAGCGGAGTGTGGATCTGGCGGCTTGTTATCGCCAACTGCTTGCCGATAACAGCCTGCAGGTGGATGATGCACAATTAAGCATTATCGAACACATGCAAGTGTTAATGGATGCAGTGGTGTGGCTGGATAAATGCCAGGATCAAAGTGGATTGTTCAATCGGATTTTAACCTCAACCCCGGTCAAATCCAGTCATCACCTGTATATTTATGGTGGTGTAGGGCTAGGTAAATCCATGTTGATGGATTTGTTTTTTCGTAGTTGCCCGATACAGAATAAACGCCGGATACACTTCCACGCCTTCATGCAGGAAGTCCATCGCTTTATCCATCAACAGGAAAGCCAGGGACATGACGATGTAATGCAGGCGTTTGCCGATAAAATTCGGCAACAAACATTGCTGATATGCTTTGATGAGTTTCAGGCCGTCGATATTGCCGATGCTAAAATAGTTGAACGCCTGTTTCGGATTTTGTTCGATAAAGGCATGGTGACCATCACCACATCCAATCGTCACCCGATGGATTTATACCGTGGCGGGTTACTGGAGGATCAGTTCAAACCCTTTGTTGAATTCATGGATCGCGCCTCAACCGTAGTGCAATTAAAAGGCGATATCGACTACCGCACCACCAAAGGGAAGACAGAAGAAGCTTTGTACAAAGTAGAAAAGGATGCCTCTGCCAGCCAAGCATTTGCGCAGACCACCTTTCTTGAAACCTCCGGCGCAGATAGCCTGCAATCGGGTACTATTGAAGTCTATGGTCGCCAGGTTGAACTCACTGCCATCCACCAAGATACCTTGCTGACTTCCTTCAGCGAACTCTGCGAACAACCCCTGGCTTCTGCCGACTATCTACACATTGCCCAACAATTCAAGACTGTCATCCTGACAGATATTCCGCAATTATCCGCAAGTAAAAGAAACGAAGCGCGTCGCTTTTCCACGCTGGTCGACAACCTCTACGAACACCGCGTTAGATTCATTTGCACGGCAGCTGTTGAAGCTGACGAGTTATACAATCAGGGTAAAGGCGCATTTGAATTTAAACGGACGGTGTCCCGATTAAAAGAAATGCAGTCAGCAGGGTATTGATTTAGAAAATATACATCCTCTATTTTCAGCCTATTTTCATTGCGCTCAAACGATGGATAACCGGCTTGTTTTTCTAATCTTTTTCGTTATGTAGCCCCACTATGCGCCTCAAAAGATAAAAAAACCTTTCGATTTCCCTTTTGCCTCGCTACGATCTCCATAACCCGTCCGCCTCCAGGGGGTTTACAGATGATGTCGCGAGGATTTTCGCTTAGCCTGAAAAATCATTCACAGGCATTAAGCTTCTTACGTCGTTTGTTTTTTTAACTTGCTGATTATAAATAAGCTGGATTTTTTAATGAGCGGCCAAGCCAGCTGAAGCCATTTCTTTTTAGTAAACAAGCTTAGGGTTTTTATCATGCACCAGACTTTTGCCAGCGTGACTTCAGGGCTGTCACAGCCCATTTTGATAAACCACGTTTCTATGTAGGAACTCCAATTTGCCCTTCTGTTACCTTTAGAATCTAAAAATACAAACTTAAAGGCCCACATTTCAAGGACAGATACAAGCCACATAAAGCCGAATGAAATGGCCATGCCTCCACCGGCGAACATGACTAACACAGCAAAAGAAGGGTGTAGTTTAGTTAGCCACCACGATAAAATATCGACAATCAAAAACAAATATGGCATACCAATAGCGATACATTTATAACGGTTGCGACTGGTTTCTGAAAAGCTGAATATGATGCCGACAAACATGAAGATGAAACTGATGCCAAACAGATGTATATGTGATACCCGAGTCAACGAGCTGAAGGTTGCACCTTCATCCTGCTCTGTGACAGACGCGATACCCTCAAATTTAGAATAATCAGGAATCCCAGATGCTTCCTGGTTATGGCACATCACACAGCGTGCATTAACGATGTCTTCAACGCCAGAAACCGAATACGTTGCCTCATCGGCACCATCACGAATCCATTGGATAATTTCAAAACGCTCATGATCTGAGGCCATTGTCTTCATTGAACCATTCAACTTGGTTTCTAAGACTGTACCTGAACGGTTACCATAGTAACTGTACACAATATCATCAATAGATAAACCAAACTCACCGTCTGCCATACCATGGGTAAACAGGATTTGAATGAGAGCCATAAAATATCCTACGGCGACAGTAGTGAGGTAACCGGTAAACAGCACTTTTAACGGAAAGTCGAGTTGTCTTAAAGACGAAAATTCACGAGGCATAATAATTCCTGAAATAAAAAAACATTAACATTTTTCTGGAAAAACATTCTCGAACAGATTGTTTCTCAATTAAAAATAAATATAGTTCAGCACT
>SPJJ01038840.1_pt1 | contig 13449 bp, 3 predicted proteins | sample 3741741 | NCBI WGS metagenome assembly SPJJ01 (sample SAMN10925908, study PRJNA522277) | cold seep metagenome | isolation source: Elba SIP-enriched marine methane seep metagenome, extraction at timepoint T1 | place: Italy: coast of Elba, Mediterranean Sea | collected 2014-05 | reverse complement strand
TTCCCTGATTGCCGTCTCCGTCGAACATGCCATCGCGTACTGAGGCCATTTTATTGCCGTCGGCGGTAATTGTCGTGCCCTCGCCCACGGACGCATTGGTCGTGTCAAGATCGACCAAAATACCGACCGAGATACCGACTGATGAGCCGCTGTTCGAGAACGAGACCAGACCCGATGAACTGGCGATATCGGTCTTCGAGTTCGCTGCAACAACTACTGTGCCGTCCGCGTCTATCGTGGTAATCCCTGTTGTTGAATTCAGATCAGACGGGTCGCGTCCAATCAAAGCAACCGTGGTCGTATCGGTTACTAAAATGTTCAAGCCGCCGGCACCAGAGGTGCTATCCCCAGCACCTGCATTTATCGTAAGCTGAAAGATGTCCTCACTCGAGTTTGCATCGACAATGACGTTTCCTCCAGCGGTAATGCTGGTAGTTTCACCGTCTGCGGTTTCGATCGAGGCTTCGGTCGTTTCCGTGAGTACCGTGACGTCCAAACCGATCCCGACGCCGGACCCGCTGTCCTGGTCGGAACCTATAGTCACTGCGATGGCCCCGGTAAAGTTGATAATTTTTACCGTGCTCGACGCGGTTACCGATACATCTTCACCTGCAATAATTGTTGAACCGGCACCAATACTTGCCCGTGTGGCAGGACTAAAGACGTTAATCGTCCCTGAGCCTGCACCGGCATCACCGCCGGAGCCTATGGCGGCACCGATCACCAATGTTGTAACATCGACACCCGTCTCGACCGCCTTAACGAACGGTGAAATAATCTCAAGCGGGTTAAACGTGCTCGTGGCGCTCACATTGACGTCGCCAAACGAATTTATCGTCGTAGATTCGCCAACCTCTGCTAGCGTCTCGTAGTCCGCAACGCCTATACCCACGCCCGCGCCGACCGTGGTGTCTGAGCCACCACCGCCTCCACCACCACCGCCGCCTCCAGAGGAGATGGTGAGCGCACCGCCACCGGCAATATTCTGCATGCCGATGTCATGTCTGGCGATAACCGACACGTCGCCCGCCGAGGTTGTAACTGTAGCACCGTCAGCGATGCTGGCGCTGAATGTATTCGGATCGTCGGTAGCGGGCGAACCATAAACACTAAAGGCTACCGCACCGGCGATACCCAGACTTGAACTGTCACCACCAGAGCCACTGCCGCTTCCGCCTGTACCACCACTGGTGTTGCCACCCGTGCTGCTTTGCTTCGAACCGGCGCCTGAAATTGCCAGCGATTTGAATTCATTGACCTCGCCGGAAGTCGTGCCGGCTTCAACTGTCACCGAACCGGCATCGGTCGTGCCATTACCAAGCCGCGCGGACGCGTCCATCAACCCTACGTTGAATGCCACGGCAGCGCTAACGTTATCAGATTCGGACGAGCTTTGCGTGAACGCTATACTCACCGCTTCAGTTTGGGCATCGGTGTCGCTAATCGCCTTAACGGTCAAATCACCGCTGGAATCGATAGTGACACCATCGGCGATTTCCGCTGACACGTCGGACACGATCACCGTGCCACCGATTGATGCGGCAATTCTCAAAACACTACCGGATGTTTGCGAGCTCGACTGGTTGGCGTTGGTATTATTTTGACCACCCGGATTCGAGGTTTGATTTTGTGACGTCTGGTTGGCGTTTGCGACCTCGGTCTGGGGTGTCGGGGTTGTTAGGCTGGAGTTGGTACGAGCATTAGCAAAACTGGTTTGGCTCGATGTTTGTTGTTGCGATGTTTGTCCGCCGTTGTTGGCATTTTTCTCACCCTTGGCACTACCCGTTGCCAGTGTTGTCGCGGTAATCGTGCCTTTGGCCTCGACTTTGACATCATCTGCGGTGGTAGCATCTGTCGATACGTTACGCTCGAGCAGTGCACTGGTATCGTCCTCGGTCCACCCGAGTGCAACCGCCGCACCGACGCCAGTTTCTCCCGTACCAGAAACCTCGGCATTCGCCTCGGTGGCTTGGCGAACCGCATTGTCGGCAGTAATCGTTAAATCACCTTCGATGTTTAAGTCGGTTCCTGCTAAAACTCGCGCATCGGTCGTATTATTCGAGCTACCTAGCGCAATGGCACCAGCAACGGCGGTACCATTCGACGCGGTACCGGCGGTCGCCAGTGTGATCACGGTATGATCGGCATTTGCATCAATGGTCAGATCATCGGCTCCGGTAACAACCGCCGAACCGTCAATCTGCGCATCGGTGTCATATTCGCTGTAGCCGATCGCGAAACTGAGCCCGACACCTGTCGTTGAGCCTGTCGTCGCCGCTCCCGGCAAGCCTCGTGTCAAAGTATAGGTATTTGCTTCTGCAGCCACTTTCACAATACCGATATCAGTGTTGGCATCAGCTGTACCATCCTGCGAGCTGATAACAACACCTGCACCTAGAGTCGCAGTAGTATCCCCTTCTGCAATATTGACCGCAACACTGCCGGCAAAACCGGTCTTGCCTCCACCTGCGCCTGATTTGGACGTTGCATCTGCAGAATGTGTTTTTTCGGTTAAGGTATGATTATCACCCGTTCCAGCGGAAGTCAGTTCTATCGCCTCTCCTTTTAAAGCTTTCTCGCGATCCTCGGCAAATTTAAACTTGCCATCACCCTCAGCTATTGCAAAGTATGTTGTTCCATCGGTCAATCCGGCTATGTCTGTCCCACCGCCATTGGAGTAAACTACCGCATCACCGGTAATCAGTCCTTCCTGATCAGCTAAATTCACCTCAAAACGCGTCTCGTCGGGATCAAATGTTATGTCATCCTGGCCGGTACGAACCAGTTTATGCGCATCGCCAGACCCCTGGCTGGTCAAGTCTATGGATGTCCCCGCATTGGCATTTACTTCACTGTCTGCCAATTTGATCAAACCATTTTCGCCTTTGATGATGTAGTAAGTCGTGCCATCTGTCAGCCCGCCAATACTGGTTCCACCTCCGTTCTGGTAGTCTACCGCTTCCCCGGTTGAGAGCGCTTCAGGCTCCCCGACAAAAATGGTGTCATCAGCGACTACCACTGTTTCGAGATCTTCGGCTGCTATGTCTACCTCGTGTTCAGCCATATTGGCTTCAACAGTCACACCATCTGCATTAACTGTTGCATGTTCAATAAGCGCGTTGTTTTTGCTGTCAGAGGCATTAACCGCAACGGCCGCACCTATGCTGGTGCCATTGGTACTGGTTACCGCACTGCCATCGGCGTTTGCCGCTGCATCATGATTGGCACTGCTGCGTACGGTCACTCCGCCCTGTGCGTTTACCGTTATGGGTGTGATTGCATCACCACCCAGACGGGCGGTGGATACGACATCCTGTGCTACATTGATAGCTATGGCCGCTGCGACACTGGTTGGACCTGATGAAGTATTGCTGCTAGGTGCATTCGATGTACCTGTACCACCGGCACCTCCACTCATGCTGCGGTTATTAGCCGTTGCAACTTGAGAATCACTTTGATTCTGTACGCCCATGTCGTCAGATGTTCCATCCATACCATCATCTTCTGCAGCACCTGTAGAGCTGGCTTTAGCATTGGCCCGACCGGCATTACGCGAAGTCGCGTTAACTAATACGGCGCCTCCTGCTGTCACACTGCGTCCCAGAAATGCCAGTAAAGCGTCTTCAGTAATGGTTAGTGCCAGGCTAGCACCCAGCGCTGTATTCGATGCCTTGGTTTCACCTTTTGCCGTTGACGTTGTGTTACTGCTCTGGCTTGCTGTGACTGAAAGATCACCACCCAGTATTAACAAGTCTCCAGATAAAATTTCTGCAATTGTACTGTTCTTTGCAACTGAAATGGCAACCACGGGCGTAATTGCCGTGCCGGCTTCGGCACCACCCTCTGCCGTGGTTGATGTCGAATGTTCTGCATTCGCCGCCAATGTAATGTCCGTAGCATTAACAACCGTGCCGCCATTTTCCACAGCCGCTCGTGTCTGGTTGCCACTCACGGCTATCGCCACTGAAGCTCCAAAACCAAGATCCGTCGACGTACCCCCGCCACCTGCGGGTGTGGCCTCAGTCGTAGCATTGGTCATGGAACTGGCTGTCAGAGTCAGGTTTGCATTGTTCAGGTCGATTGAGGCACCGGTTTTAACCAGCGCCTCAACGGTCGCTGTCACCACATTGATGGCCAGTGCCCCTGCTACCCCTGTCTTGTTACTGTCACCCAGGCCGGATTTTGCTTCAACTTCATAGGTATTATCCGCATCCAGTGTCGCGTTCAGGATCACATTAGTTGCTGTCAAACTGCCTGAGCCACCTAGCCAGGCGCTGGTAGTCGGATCAATCAAGTTAAAAGCCACGCCCACGCCCACGCCAGTGCCTCCACTGCCTGTGCTTGAGCCATCCGCAGCTGAAGTCAAGGTATCTGTAGCCATCGCCGTCAATGTAATATCGCTGGCAGATACAACAGATCCAGACGTATCAAGGTAGGCTTCTGTCACCGGGCGGTAATCGGTTACCACCACAGCAGCGGCCAAACTTAGTGAACCATCGGAGGTTTGCGCCTGATCGGAGTTATCACCGTCATCATTCGGGTCGTTCAATCGCTGTTCTGACTGATTGCTACCACCACCATCATCTGCACCTTCGGCAGTAGACGATGAAGTCGTTGCTACTTCACTGGTCAAAGTGGCGCCTATGGCAATGCTGTCCGGCGTATCACCTGCATTTGCTATAATGCTGGAACTGCCAGTGACATAGGCTGATGTATCCGCCTGCACTTCGGTCACGGCTAAGGTACCGCCCGCAGTGCCGCCTGAGCCATCAGCCGTACTGTCTATATCTAACGTGGTTGTTGCATTCAGTGCTACAGCACCGGACACAGCAAGTACACTTGCGCCCTGCACAGCTGTTGTTGCATCACCGATCAATACGGTCACAGTTACGGCTGCATCTGAGGTGGTATCGGTATCACTGCCGTCAGCTGCATCATCGAAAGCGGAGGTCACAGTGACATTTGCATCAACATCCAGGCTGGCTGCTGTAAGATTCGTGTTGTCAAATTTCACTTGGGCGCTAGGCAGCAAGGTCAAAAGACTTGCATCGACTGTACTGCCCAGTGTTGAAGGTGTAACTGAAACATCCACGGTCGCGGTCGCTGATAGCACTACGTTACCGGTAACATTCAAGGTTGCACCCGTCAGATCTATTGTCGCCTCAGGTACCGCAACATAGAGCCCTTGAAAAATGCCACCCAGCAAATCACCATCTTCGTCTATAGCGCCGTCATCCTCATCCGAAGCTGTAATTGATACTGAGTTGGCTGTGACTGTGGACGAAATGCTGACAATTTCAGCGTCAATCGTCAATTCGTCTACAGTAAGGTTACCTGTTATCAATACCTCGTCCTTGCCTATACCGCCGGTCATTGCGTCTGCTGCAATCTCTCCGTCGATAATCAGGTCTACACCTGTCAGATCGACAGCTTGTATAGTCAACTGATCACGAGACAGAAATGGAATCGGTTTGTCAAAAGCAGGAGGAAGGTCATTGCTATTGCGTAGATTGATGGTAAGGCTGTTCGTAGGTTTTGCAAAGGTAACACTTTCGAAAGTAAAAATTCCTAATGGATCCGTGTCATCGACTGTTAACATTCCACCTGATTCCGACAATGTTGCCGTATCCGAAAAGTCTGACAGGTCGATAATGCGATCGGTAACATTCATGTTATCGGTGATCGGCTCCAGCCCTTCATAGTTGATCACATCCCCATCGCGATCTATGGTGCCTGAATGCGCATCAAAGGCCACATAGCTTACATTTTCATAAGTACCGCCAGAAATTTCCAGGCTATCAAAGCCACCGTCATTACCATCAATTACACCACTAAGCGCCCCGGATTCAGTAAAGACAAATGTATCTTCATTGTCTATAGGACCAGTCAGGTTCTCGATACTTAAAAAAGACTGACCATTCAGGTTACCAGAGTTAAGACCGTCAATCAGCCATTCGTTATCGCCGAGGTTATTGGCAATCAGACTATCTGAACCTAACTCACCACTGATTGAAAAATCACCGGCCCAACCTTCCAGAGTAAAGCGATTGTCACTGTCGCCACCTTCAAGATCCAGACTTTCAATACCACTCAAGGTAAAAAGGTCTGCACCTACCAGTAGTTGGGACTCATCCAGCTGAAAGTCGGCATCATTGGAGGCAACAAGCACATCGGTTCCATCCCCCAGAAAATCAATACTTAATCCCGATCCTAATGAGTCCAGGTCAAGTTCCAGCGTATCTGAAGAATCAGTACCCTGGATAGATAAAATACCATCATTGATCGCGTCACTGCCTACCGATGAAACAATGTTATTATTCAGATCCAGCAGACGATACTCATTTTGGTCATAATCCAGCATCAATTCTGTTGCTGCAGCAGAACCATAGCTCAGATCGGCAGAAAGCAGAATTCGAGGCTCTAAAGGTTCAAACAGGATTTTGCTCTGGGGTAACGATGCGGATCGTCGTTTGTGAAAGGTCTTGGAAAAAAAGGTTCTTGCGTTATTCCACAAGGAGGTCTTGTGGTTATTAACAAAAAAGGATTGCTTGGATTGCCTGAATGGATGTGCCATTTTCCCCACCTCTTTGCTTGTATTGCAAGTCCAAATTTACAATCTATTGGGCTACCCCAATCAATACAACTGAACTTGCAAAACTATTCAGCAACTTGGCTGTCTGAAAATATCTATCAGATCCTAAGCTTTCCGCCCTTCCCTCACAAAGAAGTATGGCCTTTGAACAGATTTTTTATAATAGTACTGGTATTTTTACTCCTAAATAAAATACCAGTCAATATGCTTGATTAGTTATTTTCAATGTCAAAACAAGAAGATTTATTTTTTTTGATGCATGAAACAGCGTTCAAAGCAGAAAAATGAGGCCACACATTGTATTACTAATGTCTAATGAAATACTGACCATGGCAAATCGATGGCCCGGTTTTTTTTAAAAAAAACCGCACTCTCTGCCGTGGTTTTTGGCTGCATCTCGTCTTTCAATAGAAAAAAAACAGGCTAACCTGTTTATTTAATCTATATATCATTAGCCAAGTCCTTGTTTACTGTACTGATTTCGAACAAAGCTGTCTTACATCGTTGCCCGGCATGGATTTTATAATCCGGGTTAGGTAATTCCAGTCGCACGCCAAAAGTACCACTGGATGCGTCTATCACCTGGTCGACGACTTTAACGGTTGCCGCATGGTTTAGCTTTTTACCTGAATTAACATTAATGTTAACTGTGTTCCCAACCTTAATGTCATTGATAAACATTTCCGGTACGATGACTTCGACATAGAGAGGGTTTATTTGAGCTATTTTTAACACAGGTTGGTCTTCTATATATTCGCCCGGAGATTTCATGACCTCTATCACCACGCCGTCTACCGTACTGTAAATAGATCGTTGTTTTAAAATTTCTTTGGCACGTTGCAGTTCTATTACAGCCAAACGTTTTAAAGCTTTAGCTTTCTCCAATTCATGATCAGCTACCACACTTAGGGTTTTAGCATCATCATATTCACGTAATGAAGCCATATTTTTATTGTAGAGTTGCTTAATTTGCTGAAATGTATTTTCCCTAAACAACTGGCCCGCTTTTCGACTTTTTATATCGACATCCATGCTGGCTCTGTATCTGGCTAGTCGTACACCGGCTTCTTCAACTCCTGACATCATTTTTGCGACCAGTTGCTCTTTTTTGACATAATCCCCGCGTTCTACCGAGACTGTTTCAAGCACACCTCTAGCCTGTGAACTTAACTCTACCACCATCGAAGGCTCGATCACACAGTCCTGTGTTTGTTCATTTGCTCTCAAACCTGCTGACACCAGGGTCAAAAAACTAAACACGACTCCACTTAATTTTTTCATACATCACCTATTCAGACTTTCCAGAAAATGCCAAAATATTTTGTAAATTTTCATCCATTTTAAGCAAACTGACACGAACAGCAGCATGGTGTCTCTCTGCTGTTGTTTGTGCCCAGTAAAATATCAACCTGGCGATGAACCGGAATCCAGGTTGGCTCAGACTATGCATTTTTTTTGCCATATACACCAGCCATGGATAGCCGTACTTACTGACAATTTCATCCTCCAGTGACAAAAACATTTCATAGCTTCCGGCATTGCCCTGGCGACCACACCGACCAAACAACTGTCTGTCTATACGCCGGGCTTCATGACATTCGCTGGCTATCACATGCAATCCGCCTATCTCATTTACCGGAGCACCTGGTTTTATATCGGTCCCCCTGCCGGCCATATTAGTTGCCACTGTAATACATCCCCATGCGCCTGCCTGCTTGATGATTTCTGCTTCATCTGCATCCTGTTTGGCATTCAGTATGCGAAAGGGCAAGCCTTTTTCTGACAACAAACGCCCTAAATGCTCTGATGTTTCAACTGAACGTGTCCCTATTAAAACAGGCCTTCCCTGCTGATGGATGTGGTTGATTTGTTCTACCATCGCCGTCCATTTTAGCGCTGAAGTTAAAAAATAACGTGTAGGCAGTTGCCTCCGTATACAGGGTTTATTGGTCGGAATTTTGATGACAGCCTGCCGGTAAACTGAAAACAATTCACCTGATACTTCCTTTGCAGTTCCTGTAATACCGGCCAGATGCAGATAACGCCTAAAAAAGGTCTGATAACTGATTTTTAATAGAGTCTCTTTTTGACCGCTGATTTCACAGCCTTCCTTGGTTTCTATGAGTTGATGCAATCCGCGCTCCCAGGAACGGTCTGCCATCACCCGGCCGGTAAATTCATCAATAATCAACACTTTTTCATCCTTTACCAAATAGTTCACATCTTTAATAAACAAATATATTGCAGATAAAGCCTGTATGATTAATTCATTACTGCGCCGCCTTGCAAACCATATGCCTGTGTAGGTTGCGGTTAACTGCTGTATATGTTCGACTCCTGTCTCGGTTAGTTCAATCTGGTGATTTTTGCTGTCTATTAGAAAATCACTATTCTGTTGTAGTTGTTCCGCCACCGTTAACGCCTGCTGATACAAATGCAGCTGACTAAGTGATTCATTTTCACGGGAAAGTATTAAAGGCGTTCGCGATTCATCAACTAATACGCTATCCGCTTCATCAACGATAGCAAAACACAGTCCACGCAGATGTAAATGTAACGCCCGCCCTGACTGGTTGGCATAAAGACGCTCCAGCTGAACCTGTAACCTGCCTCCCTTTTGACCAAAAACCATCCTGTCTTTAAGATAATCAAAAGTGAGTTGCTTATTACTGCAATAGGTAATGTCACAGGCATATGCTGCCTGACGTTCATTGAAATCCATCTCTTCAGTTATTGCTCCAACAGACAGACCCAACCTGTTAAAAATGGGTTTCATTAATTGCGCATCCCTTGCAACCAGATAATCATTGACTGTCACTATATGAACCGGTATCCCAGCCATTGCGGCGGTACAGGCAGGTAAAGTTGCAACCAGTGTTTTTCCTTCGCCGGTTTCCATTTCTGCTGTCATGCCCTGAATAATGACCCAGCCGCCCATCAACTGAACATCATAATGGCGCATGCCTAACTCCCTGTCTGCAATTTCCCGCACCAAAGCAAATGACTCAATGACTAGAGTATCTTCCAGACCATGTATTAATAAGTTGTGCTTTAAATTTTTAATTCTTTCAGTTAATGCCTGGTTGTCCAGCCCGTTTAACACGTCGCTATTTTGATTGACTGAATTGACAAAAGCTTGGAGTGAGCGCTTATTGAATTTATTCAAGCACTTCAAACTATGTGTTGATTTATCAACCATCCAATCCAGCAGGCCGACTGAAGAGAATTGTTTCTCCGGGTACAAACCTGAGACTATACCCGGCTTAGTCGCTAAATGAGAGGACATAGACGTTCAATTCCTGGAATTAATAACATGGTCAGACACTGAATTTACGTAAAAACAATTGTCTCAACTTTCTATACCATTGCCAGACCAGCGGTTCTTTACCATGATCAAATCGAACATAGACTCTTTCACCCAGATTACGGGCCTCAGCTTCCTGAGGCAGACCCAGCTCGACTTGAAAAACCGCTTCGTATGCCTGATCACCTTTCTCACTGGCCAGGTCTACAGGAATTTCTCCCCCTCCTTTAAATCCTAAAGCAGAACTGGGGAGCTTTTCCGATGCTGCCGGCACTTCTCTGATAATATCCACTGCATATAATTTTTTTATATTATCCACCAGCCTGACCTCTATGCCCCGGGTCTTTTCCCTGACCAGGCCGATATCATCCTGTGTCACTACCGTAGCAATAGTCGTTGCAGGAAAATCAATCACATAAGCAATTAACTCACCTTTGCGTTTAAAGCTGCCTTTTAAATCATCCACCCTGGGAATGACAAATTTACCCTGGACCTTACTATACAAACGCAGCCCTTCAATTTTCTCAGTCAACAGAGTCATCTCGGCCTCAACCGCCACAATTTGTTCCTTGATTATTTGTGCCTGTACTTGATCTTCTGCCCAGGCCTGCTTATATTCTGCCCTCAATTCTTTGATGCGATAAAGCAAAACGTTCTTCTTCGCCATAAGCAAAGGATCTTCCATTTCTATTAACAGGTCCCCACGTGCGACTTCTGTATTGGGTTGAGCATGAATATGCATTACAAACCCATCCGTCATAGAACGTACCTTGGATTGCTCAGGCAACCAGACTACGCCCTCGGCATAGGTGCTTAACGTTACCGGTAGCAAACACAAAAAGCTGAAAACCAATAATAACAGCGTAAAACTGCTCCCGATCACCCTCAGCCTTTGACGCTGGACGACAGGACTGGCAAAGATAAATTTGAGTTGTTTGCTGATGGGGACCAATATCATGGTCGAAACAGCCCATAATGCCAGCAACACCCCAATTAAAAAAAACTTGCCCGCCACAAAAATAATAATAGTAAAACTAATTAGCATCCTGTAGGCAAAAGAGGCCAGACCATAACAAACAAACCACACTTTCTCACCCGTGCAAGAGGCAGGAGATGTGGCCTGTTTTACTGCAAACAAATAGCGTTGAAATAAATAGCCTATATAGTTATTGGAACGACTGGCCAAATTGGGAATTTCGATGAGATCGGAAAAAATATAATATCCGTCGAATCGTAGCAATGGATTACCATTAAAAAACAACGTTGAAACGCCGCCGATTAACATGACATTGTAGGCTATAGCATGAACCAGGCCTTGCTCCACATTCAACCAGACAAACATGGCTATAGCAGCAAGAAACAACTCTACCCCCATACCGGCAGCACCAACGACGACTCTTTTTTTTCTATCACGAAACGACCATGCGCTTGAAGCATCGACGTAGGGAATAGGCATAAACACTAACAGCATAATGCCCATTTCATGTACTTCCCCTCCCCAGATTTTAGTGGAAAAGCCATGCCCTAATTCGTGTAAAAACTTGACGGCCGGGTAGATAAAAAACAATAACAGTAAATTATTGGGTGCCATGACCCTGTCGGCCACGCCATTTGTAAGGTCCGACCAGTGAGTCAACATCGCAAATAAAGCAAAAAGCACGGTTCCTGTCCATAACAGTTTGCCGATCCAACCAAATAATGGTTGCACCAAAAACAGCCAGCGTTCCAGGAAGTTATCAGGATCCCAGATAGGAAAACGTATAGATAGCGGACTCCAGAGTTTTTGTTTCCATTTACTGCGCTGTTTACGTTGATAACGCCGAAAAACCTCCAGCGTATCGGGCGGTACGTCACACAAGAGCAGATCCGAGCTATGCAGTTGACCCAGTAGTTTCACCATCTCGTCCTGAGTAGGGGCATCATCGCCTAATTGTTCCAGCGCCAAATCCCATATAGACTGAAAGTCACGTTTACCATCCATCAACGATAGAACAAAATAGACCTGGGGAGAAAACCTATGGTTTTGCCCACTGGACTGATCCTGCATCACATACCACAACTGGCCTCTATAGTGATGTCGGGTAATTTGTGCATGCCCTCTTAACTTAGGTTTAAGACCAGCAACTCGATACCATGAAGAACTAAATAACGATTCGCCCATTGCCTACTCCCGCTACAAGCCTTGCGGCCACCATGTCCAAAATGCAAGTCGTAACCAATCGACCAGCGTACGACTCCAAATCCAGATCAATTTACGCTCCCCGATTAAAATCTTCCCCACACCTTTCATGCCTGGCCGTAAAAACGTCAACTCCTGGTCCAGTTTCGCTTCCACCCGAAAGTAATTTCGACCTTCTTTAGATTCTGACACAGGCGTAATATGAGTGACGTTAAAATCAATCACCTTATCGCTGCGTCCGGTTAGAACCAGCTCCCCGGTCTGACCTACGACTATTTCTGAAATATCCCTTTCATCGACCTCCAATATAACCCGATAAACATCAAGAGGCGCAATTTCAAACAGAACTTCACCGCGTTGTGTAGGTGATCCCAAAGATTGACTTAAATCACCCGACACAATGATTCCATCAAAAGGTGCTTTTAACTGTATACGAGACAATTGTGCATCCAGCATTGCAAGCTGGGCATCCACCTGACCCAGCCTGGCTTTTAATATACTGATTTTACTGCGTTCTGCCCGGCCTAGAGCATCACGATACTCATTAAGCAATTGTTTTTTCTGACTTTCCCATTTCGTCCTTTCCAGAACAAGATCATTATCATCCATCTTAACCAGCGTAATATCTTTCTTTACAATATCCCCGGCACGTACATAGGCCTCACTAATATAGCCATCAAATGGCGTCACTATTACGCGTTGAATGGCACCTTCCAGATTAGTGTTAGCTGTAATACGGTAATCACCGCTAGCAAAAATAAAAAACAGGACTAATGCAATAAACGTTATACAGGCAAGTTTGAGTCCGGCATATCCCTCACCTAACACATGTTGAACAAAACTCTTGATAGATAAACCGGCTTTACTAATAAGCCATAAATCCTCTCTGCGTTTTGCTTCAAGTATGGGGCCTACCAGAGTCGCTATCGTTTCGCAGAGTTCCAACGTTTCCTTTGTAAAGAGCTTGTCGGCAGAGCGCTCCAGCGTTATCGCGCCATACACCTTGTTTTCACTGCTCAGAGGAATAGTACAAATACTGCTAATACCTTGCTCCTGCAGCACCAGTTGATGACAACGGTGAATTTGCACGGTCTCATCGTTTACCGGAGGATATAGAATGGATATGCGTTGATCCATGGCTTCATCCATGGCTCTCTCTATGCTTTGCAGCAGTTTAGATTTTTCAGCAAAGTCTGCACTGTGCGACAAGGCTCGCACCTTTATATTTTTGCCTTTTAAAAAGCCTATACTAACTCTTTCACATTCCAGCACTGTGGCCAGTTCGGTAACCACACTGGTAGCTGCCGCCTGAAACTTTTCATGCTCCAGACTGGATACGATCAGTTCCAGTACCGTCGATAACTGGTAGCTTTC
>SPJJ01041630.1_pt1 | contig 13454 bp, 9 predicted proteins | sample 3741741 | NCBI WGS metagenome assembly SPJJ01 (sample SAMN10925908, study PRJNA522277) | cold seep metagenome | isolation source: Elba SIP-enriched marine methane seep metagenome, extraction at timepoint T1 | place: Italy: coast of Elba, Mediterranean Sea | collected 2014-05 | reverse complement strand
GTTGGCGTTGACTTCCACGCTACCGGACATGGCGTCTTGCCCGGCGATGGTCACGCCGGTGATGGTCGGATTGGAAAACTGCAACGGACCGATGACCACACTCTTGAGGCCGACGAGCTCGGTGTCGCCGACGCTAACCACCGCCTGGACCAGGGCAAGATCTGGCAACGACGGCAACGCGTCGGGGGCGTTGTAGGTAACCGTGTCGCCGTTGACGTCGACACTGCCCAGGGGCGGCAGCTCGGGAACCTGCGACGACACCGACCACTGCACCTCCGCGTCGGTGACCTCGCCGTTTTCGTCGGCGACGATGATCGACAACTGCGACGACTCGCGCAACGGCACCGCGGGCGGCTCCGAGATCATCACGATGATCTGCGCGCGATCTAATTCGGCGGGGGTCGCAAAATCGTTGCAACCTGTGCTCGCCAGGATTGTCATCAGCAAGATGAGGTGAAGTGTGCGCACGTGCCTCTGGTGTGTTTCTGGATTCGTCAACAGTTTTTCGGAACCAAGTACAATCCCCGCTGTCAGACTTAGCAAGACGCAGCGGGCTTTGACAAGTCGCTGTCCTCACCGGCGGGGCCCGCCCGCCACCTAAAACCCAAGACATCTTAGCGTTTCAACGCCGGTGCTTTGCGCCGCGGGGCCAGATGTGCGCCACGCAACAGGAGGAGTGTATGAACTCAACATCTCACGAAAGCCTACAAGGAGCTACATCAGATCCAAACGGCGCCGTCGAGGTCATCACCATGCTTGGCGACTCGGTCGTCGAGGTGAAGCACCTGCAGCCCAATCGTAACCCCACCGCCAAACGCAGCACCTACATGCTGTTCGGCATCGGCGCATTGTTCCTGTTGATGTCACTGGTCGCGTTCTCCAAGGGCGTGAGCACGGCCGCTACCAATAAGAAGGACCTGACCAACTGGACCCAGGTCAAAAAGAAGTCGGTGCGTTCGTTCAACGGCACCAACCTGAGCATTGGTTGGGACTACATGGCCTTCGGTGGCCTGGCCTTCGGTATCTTCGCCATGGGCTGGGGCATGATGCGCCTGCGCCGCACGGTGGCGCCGAGCGCGTTCAACATCGATGGCGAAGCCAACCCGCTGGTCGCCGAGCGCTCCGGTGAGATGGTAGTCAACCTGCCCTCGACCATGGATGCCGAACTGCGCACCAGCGCCGGCATCACCGCGAAGTCCGAGCTGGCGTCGAGCTTCATCGTTCCGCAGCAAGGCTCGCTGCGCGTGGCCAACGGTCCCGCCAGCTTCCTGATTCGCGCCGTGCCCGCACCGCGCACCATGCCGAACCTGGTCGCGCGCTTCGACTCTCGCGTCGCCACCTTCCTCGGCGCTTCGGCTCTGGCCCACGGCCTGCTGCTACTGATCATGAACACCGTGCAACCGGATCCCCGCGCGGTCGCAACCGACCTGGGTACCCAGGACGTTCGCCTCACCATCTCCGAGTCCAACCCCGCCGACACGGATCCGCCCACCCCGGACACCGACGACGGCAACGACAGCGACCTGAAAGACCCGGCGGGCAGCAATGGCAAACCCGGCGACGCTGGCAAAGCAGGCGACCCCGAGAACAACGACAAACCCGGCAGCACCAAGGTCCAAGGCAGCGCCTCGGAAGTAAAAGTGTCCAAAGCCTCCGCCCTCGAAGACGCTCGCAACGCCGGCATACTGGACGTGGTCAAGAGCGCCAAGGTGTTCAGCCACATCGACGGTGACGCCTGGCTCACCTCGGGCATGGACGACGCCAACAGCTACGGTCCCGGCACCGAGCCCGGCGACGGTGGCGGCAACTTCGGTCACAGCCACCACGGCTTCGGCCCCGGCGGCGACGGTGAGAACGGTGTCATCCGCTCGGGTCGCTACAAGACCAACGGCCCGACGGGTCCCGGCAACAGCAAGGTGCCCGGTGGCGGCCGCGGTCCCGGCCTGGACCACAAAGCCGGTGTCCCGGATCCCAAGCCGCTCAACCCGACCACCGATGGCGAGCTCGACCGGTCGATCATCCGCCGCTACATCCAGCGCAAGATCCGCACCATCCGCAACTGCTACGAGCGTGAGCTACTGGCCCGCCCGGAGCTGCGCGGCACCCTGACCGCCCGTTTCATCATCACCGGCACCGGTAGCGTCATCGGCTCCTCGGCTTCGGGCATGAACAGCAGCGGTCTTCACAGCTGCGTCGCCAGCGTGATGTCCACCATCAAATTCCCCAAGACCGAAGACGGCGGCATCGTCAAAGTGAAGTACCCCTTCCGCTTCAACAACCGCTAGCAGCGATACCAACTCTCTCCTCCGCGCAGAAGGGCCCGCCACACCGGCGGGCCCGCTGCGGTTTCGGGGTCGGGGTCGCTGCGGAGGCGCGAATGGGGTTCGGTGACTGCCCCGCCACGACTGATGGCAGGGTAGCCTGGGCTAAAACGAGACGGTCTGCGCTACTTGAGCAATTTCGTCCGTGCGCCACGCAGCTCCCGAGGCCCCTGACCGATTTGTGACCGGCTCTGGCTAACTTATCCAACGTCGGTCGGTCCACCTTGATGTAGGATGCCCGAGCTTTGTTTTGGTATTGGTTTCTAGGCATCTTCGCCGGCATCGTTGCGCTCACCCTGGCACTGCCGCTGACCCGGCGGATCTGGGCGTTCCACTTCTACGCGTTCAAGTACATCCTGTTCTGGTTCCTGGATGTGCTGCGCTTGCGCAAGCTGTGGTTCAAGCTCACCGGGCGACGCTATGTGAAGTTGACGCGGCCGCTGATGCTGCGCCTGTTCTGCGAGGACATGGGGCCGACGTTCATCAAGTTCGGCCAGATCGTCGCATCGTCGTCGGGCATGTTCCCCGACCGCTACGTCGCGGAGTTCAAAAAGTGTCTGGACCGCGTCCGACCGTTCTCGTTCGCTGACGTCACCAAGACCATTCAAGCGGATCTGGGCCCGGAGAAGGCCGCCGACCTGGTCAACATCGAACCCAAGCAGCTAGCCAGTGCATCGATCGCCCAGGTGCACACAGCCGAGCTCAAAGATGGCACCAAGGTCGTAGTCAAAGTTCAGCGGCCGGGCATCCTCGGTCGGGTCAAACAGGACATGCGCATCATGCGTGTCATCGCGGCGATCATGGCCAAGCTGGTGAAGGACGCCGAGCTGGCAAACCCGGTCGGTGTCGTCGACGACTTCGCCCAGACCCTCAACGAGGAGCTCGACTTTCGCCTCGAGGCCAAGAACCTGGACCGGTTCAACGAGATCATGCGCGAGCTCGGCAACCAGGGCACCGGCGAAGGCAAGCGAGACATCCGCGCCCCGGTTCCGCACTGGGACCTCACGACCCGCCGCGTTTTGGTCATGGAGCGCTTCTACGGCACCCGCGTAGACCACGCCGATACCATCCGCGAGCGCGGCGTCGATGCCGAGGGCTCCCTGGTACAGGGCCTACGTGCCTGGTTCCAGTGCGTCGTGCTCTACGGCTTCTTCCACGGCGATGTGCACGCCGGCAACCTGATGATTCTGGACAACGAGGATCTCGGTTTCATCGACTTTGGCATCGTCGGCCGTTTCGACGACGACCAGCGCTGGAAGGTCACCGACTACATCCTCGCGTTCGCCTCGGGCGACTACAAAAAGCTCGCCCAGGTCATCAGCGACATGGGCGGCGTGTCGGACCAGATCGATCAGGACGCCTTCGCCGACGATCTCAAGCATGCATACAGCCCGCTACTCAAGCTCAAGTTCAGCGAGGTCAACTACGCCGCGCTACTACCGGACATCCACAAGGTTGCGACCAAGCACCGCATGGTCATGCCCAAGGAGTTCGTGCTCATCACCAAGCAGATGTTGTACTTCGATCGCTACGCCAAATTGCTAGCGCCGGATCTCAACATCTTCAGCGATCCGCGCCTGCTGTTCAGCCTCATGGCCGATATCAACAAGGCGCGCCAGGCGTTCGAAGCGGCAAACGGCTAGCTAACGCCCACCAAGCTCATGTCGCAAACTCCGCCGGAAATCGAGCGTCGCAGGACGTTCGCCATCATCTCGCACCCGGATGCGGGCAAGACCACGCTCACCGAAAAGCTGTTGCTGTTCGGTGGCGCGATCAAGCTCGCGGGTAACGTCAAAGCGCGCGGAGAACGCCGCCGCGCCCACTCGGACTGGATGAAGGTCGAGCGCGACCGCGGCATTTCGGTGACCGCGTCGGTGATGACCTACGAGTACGACGAGTGGATGTTCAACCTGCTCGACACTCCAGGTCACCAGGACTTCTCCGAAGACACCTACCGCGTGCTCAGCGCCGTGGACTCGGCGGTGATGGTCATCGACGCAGCCAAGGGCATCGAGGCCCAGACCCTCAAGCTGTTCGAGGTATGCCGGCTGCGCGACATTCCCATCATCACCTTCGTCAACAAGATGGATCGCGAAGGTCGAGACCCGTTCGAGCTGCTGGACGAGGTCGAACAGCGCCTGGCCCTGGACGTATCGCCGGCTAGTTGGCCCATCGGCCGCGGTCGCGACTTCCTCGGCTGTTACGACCTGCTCGCCGACAAGCTCGTGCTCATGGAGCGCGGTGAAGCCGAGCTACGCGGCAACAACGAATCGTTCACCGGACTGGACGACGAGCGCCTGGCCGAGTTCGTGCCCAAAAAGCACCTGGACATCCTGCGCGACGAAGTCGAAGTGGTCCGTGGTTTGTGCCCGGCGTTCAATCACCAGTCGTATCTCGAAGGCCACATGACGCCAGTGTTCTTCGGCAGCGCCCTGAACAACTTCGGTGTCCGCGAGTTGTTGCGCGGCGTCGCTACCCTGGCACCGTCGCCTCGGCCGCGCCCGGCTGTCAGTCGCGAGGTCCAACCCGGTGAGAAGAACGTCACCGGCTTCGTGTTCAAAATCCAGGCGAACATGGACCCGCGCCACCGGGACCGCATCGCGTTCATGCGCGTGTGCTCCGGCAAGTTCAATCGAGGCATGAAGCTCAAGGTGACCCGCTCGGGCAAGCAGCTCGCGGTCAACAACGCGGTGCTGTTCCAGGCCCGCGATCGCGAGCTCGCCGAAGAAGCCTGGGCCGGCGACATCGTGGGCATTCCCAACCACGGCACGCTGCACATCGGCGACACCCTCAGCGAGGGCGAGGCCCTCAAGTACACGGGCATTCCCAGCTTCGCACCGGAGCTGCTCAAGAAGGTGCGGCCGGTCGACCCCATGCGCGCCAAGCACCTGGGCAAAGCGCTGCAACAGTTGGCCGAAGAAGGCACAGCGCAGGCATTCAAACGCTACATCGGTTCCGAGTGGATCATCGGCGCCGTGGGCGCCCTGCAGTTCGAGGTGCTCGCCGCGCGCATCGCCACCGAATACGATCTCGAAGTGCACTTCGAAACCTGCCCGTTCGTCACCGCCCGGTGGATCCACGGCGATGACCGCCACGTGCTCAAAAAGTTCACCGAATCGATCCACGGCAACCTCGCCGAGGACCACTCCGGCTCCCCCGTCTACCTGGTTCGCGACAAGTGGCAGCTCATGCACGCCCTCGACAACGTCGAAGGCATCACCCTGAGCGAAACCCGCGAAATGGGCCGCTAACCGGGGCCGCTAACCGGGGACAGGCTCCCCTCCGGAGTGAGCCGGAATAATTGCGCTTTTCGGCCGTCCCGCGCAAACACTCGGCGCCGAAAGTGTTTGCGCGGGTTGGCTGAATTCGCCTGTAATTCCGGGCGACTCCGGAGGGGAGCCTGTCCCTAGTCGCAGGCGCCGTCTAGGCAGTAGCACGGCGTGGTGCCGCACTCGTGGAGGATCTCGCCGGTGGTGTAGAAGGTCTTCATTTGGCGAAGGGCGGCGGGGGCGTCGCGGGTGACGTAGTGGGCGTCGGTGTCCGGCGGCGGGGTGTTGGTGAGGGGGATGCCGGCGAGGCCACCTTCGTCGTAGATGACCAGGGCGCTCGACACGGGGCCGGTGGCTTCGGGTACGCCGTAGATCTCGTACATGGCCGGGCCGAGCACCGGCAGGCCCATGGTGCGGGCTTGATACTCGGTGGAGATGTTCGGCACCTCTTCGTCGCCGGTAGCCATGTGGATCAGCAGCTGCTTGGTCGGGCCGCCGAAGGCGGTGTTGTCGAGTAGATCGTTAGCGACTTGCACCGGGTCGGTGAGGTCCCACGCCATCTGCATCAAGCTGATCATCAGTGACACCTGCAGCGGATCCGGATAGGCACCGATCAAGATGGTCTTGTAGGTCGGCCAGTCGACGGAGCGCTCGAGCATCATCGAGTAGTTGATGCCGCCCACGCCGACGACGCCGCGCTTGAGATGCTTGTCGTAGGCCATGTGAGTGCTGCCGAAGATGTGGCCCTGGGACAGACCGTAGTAGACGATGTCGTCCGGGTTGACCAACGAAGCACCGCTGCCGTCCACGAACAGGCTGTTCGCCATCGGGCCACGCATGATGTTGGTCAGCGCGATGTGATTGATCACGCCCTGCACCAGGGTCTCGAAGATTTCGCGACCGTGATTGAAGTTGTTGAGCGCACGAGCGACGGCCGTGAGGTCACCCTCAGCCATACCGCGCATGTCGGTGCCGATCACGACCCGGCACAACTCCGCCGCCGTGCGTCGAATCGAGCCGCTGGCAGCCTGGCTGCCGGTGCCCAGCAAACCATGGCCGTACAACATCATGCCGACGGGCTCGGGCGAGCTCAGCGCACACTCGGGAATGATCGCCGTGAACGGCGCGTCGTACATGCCCTGGTACTCCGGCTTGCCATCGGAGCTTCGTGCCAGGAAGGTGCCCGGCTGAGCGCGACCGTCGTTGGTCAGAAACAGCGGCGCCTGGTAGGTGCCCTCGATGCGCCGGGCGATGTCTTTGTCACCGTGGGCCTCATCGCTCTCCACCGTGAAGGTTTGGTTGGCGCCGTCGACGCCCATCTGGGCATAGGCTCGCTCCCGGGCATCGAGCACGTCGGCGCGCATCGACGCGTCCGACGCGGTGGTGAAATCCCAAGCGACGACGAGATCGTCTTTAGAGATCCCCTGATTCTCCAGGGCGGTGAAGATCGCCGGGTAGCGCGAGCGGGTGCGTTCGAGCAACTCGTGATCCGTCGTGGTGTCGTCGAGCAGGGCTTGAAAGCCCGCCGAGATCGGCAGGTCGCTGCCATTCTTCGCCTTCAGGGATTTTCGGATCGCTACCGCGTAGCGATGGCTGCCCTTGAGTCGAACCGCCGGGCGCAAGTAGAGCGCCTGTTGTTCGGGGGTGTCCTCGGCTGGCGCGTCGAGCTCTGCAAAGTGAGCCACGCGCTCGCCGGTCTCCATATCGATGATCACCGTCGGGCTTTCATCGGTCAGGCTCTTGGCATAATCGCGAAACGATACGAGATTGGCCGCGCTCACGCCCTCGTCGAAAGCCATGAGCATGGGCGCCGCCGTCGAAAACCCGTCCCGCGTGTTGAAGAACGCCGTGTCCATGACGAAGCCATCGGCGTTGTCCGGCATCGCGCCCACGGGCACGTCCAAACGGCGTCCGGTGTCCGTTGTACTGTCATCTACCGCATAGATAGACGACGGCCAGGGGAACACACACAGTGAGCCACCCAGCGGATTGCACTCGGCGGCAATTTCGGCGGTCAGTCCGCCCTTGTCATCACTACACCCCGTCGTTATGGCGAGAACACAACCAACCAACATAGGTGCGATCACACGTCTTCGCATTCTGTCGTACCTCCTCCCGGGCGGGACCGTACCGCAAGCCGCGCGTTGGAATCTCGTGTTTTATTGGTCTGACCCGTTCCCCCGCCCATTCTGAATCGCAAGCGTAAACCCTCGTGTTCACTTGGACTCCTCCGCCGCTCTCGACGTAGACTATCCGCGTTTGTTTGGCATAGAACGCAAGCGGCTCAGCACTATCCTCGCGCTCGCCCTGCCCATCATCGGCGGGATGGAGTCGCAGAACGTGCTGAACCTGATCGACACCCTCATGGTCGGACGGGTCGGCGCCGATGCGTTGGCCGCCGTCGGCATGGGTGGCTTCATGGTGTTTTTGGCCAACGCGTTCGTCACCGGTATGGCGACCGGCGTGCAGGCGATGGTCGCGCGCCGCCAGGGTCAGGGACGCACGGACGAAACCGCGGTGCCGCTCAACGGCGGCCTGGTGCTGGTCGTGATCATCACCGTACCCATGTCCATCGCGCTGATCCTGCTGACGCCGTACATCTACCCGCTGCTCGTCAAAGACCCGGCGGTGATCGCCATCGGCGTGCCGTATGTGCAGGTCCGCTTGATTGCGATGATCGCCGTCGGCGCCAACTTCTCGTTCCGCGGTTACTGGAACGGCATCAGCCAATCGAAGATGTACCTACAGACGCTGCTGATCATGCACGCGTGCAACGTGGTCATCAGCTACATCCTCATCTTCGGCAAGTTCGGTGCGCCCGAGCTCGGTGCTACCGGTGCTGGCGTCGGCACGACCATCGCCACGTTCATCGGCAGCGCCTACTACTTCTACCTGGGTCGGCGCTACGCTCACACAGCTGGGTTCCTGCGCGGCATCCCGTCCATGCGCACCATGCGCACCATGCTGCGATTGTCGATCCCATCCGGCGTGCAGACCGTGTTCTTCGCCGGCGGCTTCGTCACCCTGTTTTCGATCATCGCCCGCGTCGGTACCGACGAGCTGTCGGCGGCGGCGGTGCTGATCACGATCATGCTGGTCGCCATCTTGCCGGGCCTCGCCCTAGGCCTGAGCGCGGCATCACTGGTGGGCCAAGCACTCGGCCGGGGAGACAAGGCCGACGCGGTGCGCTGGGGTTGGGATGTGGTCAAAGTCGCCGCGGTGATGATGGGCTTTTTCGGTCTGCCCATGCTGCTGTTGCCCGAACAGATCCTCAATCCATTCTTCAAGAAGGAGGCGCCGATGGTCCTGGCCATCGCGCCGTTGATGCTGTTCGGTGGAACCATCGTCGTCGACGCCATGGGCATGGTGCTGCTCAACGCGATGATGGGCGCCGGCGCCACCCGCACAGCCATGGTCGTGTCCATCACCATGCAGTGGGTGCTGTTTTTGCCCATCGCCTACCTCATCGGCCCCGTGCTCGGTTACGGCCTGCTCGGCATCTGGAGCGCGCAGATCGGCTATCGCAGCCTGCAAGCGGTGGTGCTCGCCGCGCTGTGGAAGCGCGGCAAGTGGGCAGATGTTAAGGTCTAGCCGGCTGTAGTACTCTAGTAGCCGTCAGCGCTGTCACAGCAGCAGGGGAGGTGGTTCCGTGGGATTCTTTCGCAGTCTGAGCACCGGTTGGCGTTTCATCAAAGAAGCATTCCGCATGGCGTTCGCCGATCGACGCCTGCTCAAGCCGTCGATCTACATGGTGCTGCTATCGGTGCTGTATTGGATCGCCTGGGTCGTGGCGCTCGTCGTCGTCGACTTCGACTGGGAAGCAAACGAAGCGTTGGGCTACGCCTTGTGCGTCATCGCCACGTTCGGTTCATTCCTCATGTTCTTCTTCTTCAGCGGCATGACCGTGAACATGGTCGATGTACACATCGAGGGCGGCGAACCCAGCATGAAAGACGCGTTCGCCGACGCCAAACAGAACTTCTGGGCCATCATGTGGATGGCGATCATCTCGACCATCGTCAACATGTTGGCCCGCGCGATCCGCGGCGATGGTGACAACATCATCGGCAATATCATCGCCGGCATCATCGAGTCGATTTGGACCATCATGACGTATCTGATGCTGCCCGCGATCATCATCGAGGACTGCTCGATGCGCGAAGCGCTCAAGCGCGTGCGCCAGTATCACAAGGACAACGTGCTGCTCATCGGTATCGGCGACGTCGGCGTACGCTTCATCACCGGACTGATCGCATTCTTCGTCATAATCTTGATCAGCTTCACCGTGTTCTTCGCCATCAGCGGAATTGGCGGTACTGCTGGAGTCGTGGTCGGCATAACCGCAGGCGGCACCATGTTGGCGATGCTGTTCGCGTTTACCAACTTCGTGCGCATGGCCTACTACACGTGCCTGTACCTGTGGGCCAAGGACGTGGCCACCAACGGGCAAGAAGCCCCTGCCCCGCTCCCCCTGGCGCGCGCACTCGGTCACAACGTGCCCGGCGCCGTCATCAACAACAAGTAAGCAACCGCTACGACGATACGTACCTCGCGCGGGGCCGCAGCATGAAGCCGGCCTCGCGCTGTTCCATCGCGTGAGCGATCCAACCCGCACTGCGTCCGATCGCGAACATCGCGGCGGCAGCGCCGCGGCGCAAGCGCAACGCTCCAGCCAGGGCGACCAGGGCCAGGTCCACGTTGGCGTACAGCTTGCTGCGCTTCATCGCGCGCTCCACGGCCAGCGCGGTAGCGACGGTCTTGTTCTTGGGCGCGAGTGCCCGAGCCTCGGCGAGTAGCAGCTGCGCTCGCGGGTCCCCATCGGGATACAGTGGATGAGCGAATCCGGGGATGGGATCGCCGCGGCGCCGGCGCTCGCGGATTACCTGGGGCGCGCGTTGGCCATCGCCACACTCGGCCAATAGCGCCTCGACCCGATCACACATGCCGCCGTGACGTGGCCCTGACAGCGCAGCCAGTCCCGCTGCGACCGATGCGTACAGATCTGCACCGGCGGACGCCGCCACACGACAGGCGAACGTGGACACATTCAGCTCGTGGTCGGCGATGACGATGAGCGCTTTGTTCACCGCGGCGACGTGGCGTCGTGTCGCGCGCCCACCCAGTCCGACGTCGACGGCGTGAGCGATGCCGGCGCCCGTGCCGCTCAACGTCGATGCCAGCAGCCCGAGTAGCCGGCGCGCGGCATCCACATCGAACACGTGACGATCCGCGTCGCGAGCGGCTGCGACGGCAACTGCGACCGCGAGCACATCGCATGGCGTAGCATCGCTGCCGACCAGCGTACCGAGCTTGGCCAGACGTAGGGGCGCCGGCCAGGTTGGCGACTCGCCCAGCTGCCCGGTCCACAACAGCTCCGCAACCGCCTCGAACTCGTGGCCGTGCCGCGCCAACTCTACGGCGACCTCGCCGCGATACATCGGCCCCTCCGGGGTGATCTGCGTGATCCTCGAATCCAGCACCGGCTCGCCCCAGCGCAATGCACCGGCGGCTACAGCACCGTGGCCGCGTCGAGCGTCGCGGCGCGCGCGCAACCGCTCCACATCGGCCCGCGAGTACAAGCGCGCTCGCCCGGTCTCCGCCGCCACGCTGCGCACGAGACCGCGACTGACGTACGCGTACAGGGTCGGCAATTTCACGTCGAGTAAACGTGCGGCCTGCCGCGCGTCGATAAAACCCGAACGTTGATTGTTGATTCTACGTTGATCAATGTTTGACACCGCATTAAACCTAGCAGCAAAGGAGATGCGAATGAACAACGAGTTGAACGCCGGACTGGAAGGCGTAATCGCGGCTGAAACCACCCTGAGCTACATCGACGGCAACGACGGCGTACTGCTGCTGGGCGGCTACAACGTGGAGAATCTGGCAGGGCACACGAGCGTCGAAGACGTGTGCGCGCTGCTGTGGACCGGAGAGCTCGCGACCGTGGAGCAACGCGCCCAATTGCAGCGCCGGCTCGCCGCCGGCCGAGCAGCCGGCTACGAGTTGCTGGCGCACATCGGCGACGCCCTCGACCACGACGATGGTATGGCCGCGCTGCGCTCGGGCCTGGCCCATCTTCGCCAAGACGATCCCGCGACCGTCGTCGGCGCAACCGCGACCATCGCCGCCGCTTGGTGGCGAGCCCGCAACGGCCAGGCGGCGCTGGCGCCGGACCAACACACCTACCACGCCGCCGACTACTACCGCATGGCCAGCGGGCGCACCGCCAGCGAAGCGACGGCCCGCGCCCTCGCCACCTACCTGGTCACCGTGTCGGACCACGGCCTCAACGCATCGACGTTCACCGCGCGCACCGTGGCATCCACCGGCTCGGACATCGTGTCCGCGGTCGTCGCGGCCATCGGCGCACTCAAGGGACCATTGCACGGCGGCGCCCCCGGGCCGGTGCTGGATATGATCGTCGCCATCGCGTCCGAGGATCGCGCCGAGCCCTGGTTGCGCGATCGCCTGGCCAACGGCGAACGCATCATGGGCATGGGCCATCGCGTGTACCGGGTGCGCGACCCCCGGGCCGCAGTATTCGAGACCGCCGCAGCAGACCTGGGCAGCGGTCGCATCGCCCTGGCCCGCCACGTCGAAGCCGAGGCGTCTCGGCTGCTGGCAGAGCGACACCCGGGTCGGCCTCTGCGCGCCAATGTCGAGTTCTACACCGCGGTGTTACTCGACGCGATCGGCCTGCAACCGGCGCAGTTCGCGCCGACGTTCGCCGTCGGTCGCGTCGTCGGTTGGTGCGCTCATGTGGCGGAACAAGTCCGCAGTGGGCGGCTGATTCGCCCCCGCGCTCGCTACATCGGACCACCGCCTCGGCGGCGCCCGCCTCAGCGCTCCGCGTCGTCGTCGTAGTACTTACGGGCGCGGCCGCGCGCGGTCTCCACCGGATACTTCGCACGGTTTTTGTCCACCTTCGTCGCCACCGCGGCTGCGAGATCAACGTTCAGCACGTCGGCCAAACGCAACAGGTAGACCAGGACGTCAGCCATCTCGTCGGCGACTGCAGTCGCCGCCTCCGGCTCCTCGGTAATGCGCGCGGACTCGTCTGGAGTAAGCCACTGAAAGTGCTCGACGAGCTCACCGACCTCTCCAGACAACGCCATCACCAGGTTCTTGGGCGTATGAAATTGCTCCCAATCACGTTCGCGTACGAACTCGCGTTGTTCGCGTTGAATCGCCGCCACATCGAGTTGTCCAGATCGGGCCAATTTCGCTCCTCCTGATGCAATAAGGTCCGCACATCCCTGGCGTGCACGCGCCAAGGCGGTAAGCTTCTTAACCGAGCTTAGATAGCCAACCGCGCCGGAAACAACGCTCGAACGACGGAGAATACGTTGCAGCAAAGACTCGCACTGCTTTCGATGGCCGCCCTGATCGCGGCAAGCATCGGCTGCTCCGGTGGCAGCAAGAGCACTAGCGTGACCAAGCCCAATGGCACCAAGACGACGGGTACCAAGACCGTCGCCGGCGGTAGCAATACGGGCAAAACCACCAACGGCACCAAAACCACCAACGGCACCAAAACCACCACAGGCAACGGCGGCACACTCACCGGGCCAGGCGGCCTGCTCCCCGCCGAAGGCGTCACCTGCACAACAGCGCCATGCATGTATCACGGCGGAGCCAACGCCTATCACACGTGCATGAACGCGGCCGCGGGCACCTGCCATCACTTCGGCACCAGCTGCACCCCCAGCGACCGCTGCATGTACAACGCGAAGGCCCGGGCCTACCGGTCGTGCAGCCAGGTTTCCGAGGGCCAATGCCTGCGATCCGGCGCCGCCTGCACGCCCAAGAACCGCTGCATGTACAACCCGGCAGACACGCTTCACCACACGTGTAAGCGGGT
>SPJJ01010907.1_pt1 | contig 13467 bp, 9 predicted proteins | sample 3741741 | NCBI WGS metagenome assembly SPJJ01 (sample SAMN10925908, study PRJNA522277) | cold seep metagenome | isolation source: Elba SIP-enriched marine methane seep metagenome, extraction at timepoint T1 | place: Italy: coast of Elba, Mediterranean Sea | collected 2014-05 | reverse complement strand
ATCGTGGCTCAGGTGCTGGACGCCGCAGGCCTGGACGGCCCGGCCCTCGTATCTGCAGCCGCGGAGAGCGACGCGAAGGCTCGCCTGCGCCAGACCACAGAGCAGGCGCTCAGCAAGGGGGTCTTTGGCGTGCCCACCCTCGACGTCGATGGCGAGCTCTTTTGGGGCTACGACGCTTTCGATCACGTCGACGCGGCCCTCGCGGGGCATGATCCCGTGGACGCTGACGCGCTGTCCCGCTGGGCAGACCTACCGGCGAGCGCACAACGGTAGCCGCTCCGATCGCGCCCCAGCCGCCGCCCGACACCCGTCCCATTGGCTTTGAGGCCCATGCCCGGCAGTCTATGGCCGCCGTGCCTGCGCCTAGCCCTTCCCCCCGACCCCGGATGGCCCGGGCCCGCTCGCTGGCCGTGCTGCTCACCTGCGCCCTAGCCCTCCTAGCCTGTGAAGAAGACCCAGGGTCCGGCAACGGCCAGGACGCGACGATCCCAGACGTCACCGTCCTAAGCGACTCCGGAACCACCCTTGACGAGGATGGCGGCCACAGCTCCGACACCGGGGTCCTCAAGGACGCGGCGACCGAAGATACCGGACTGCCCGACGCCGGCGGTATGGACGCTGGCGAGGTCGACAGCGGTGACGCGGGGCCCGGCGACTCCGGACTTGAGGACTCAGGACCAAAGGACACCGGGATTGTGGATACCGGCCCCGTGGACACCGGCGTGCCCCTGGACGCCGGCGTGCCCGTGGATACCGGCGTACCGCTAGATACCGGAGTGCCGCTGGATACCGGGGTACCGGCGGATACCGGAGTGCCCCTAGACACCGGAGTGCCCCTAGACACCGGCGTACCAGTGGATACCGGCGTGCCACCAGACACGGGCATCCCCCCCGATACCGGCGTGCCGCCTGACTCTGGCATCCCACCCGATACCGGCGTGCCGCCTGACTCTGGCATCCCACCGGATACTGGCGTGCCTCCCGATACCGGCGTGGTGGACGCGGGACCACCGGATGCAGGCACGGTTGCATGCACCAACGGCGGGGGGCGCGTCCTGTGGCGGCTTACCTTCCCAAATAACAACGGTGGATACGCGCGGGTCGAGGAGTGGGAGGCTTCGTGTGCCTACTCGGTAGGCAATCAGGCCTGCTCACTCTCGGGCGAGCCCCATAACTATGCGAACTGGGGGCCCGGCGTAGTCTTCAATAGTAGCCGAGACTTCTTCCGGGTTCGCTTCAGTGTGGCCGGCATGCAGTTCACTCAGGCCACCCTCTACATCTCAGCCCACGCCGAACTGAGCGGCATCCCCAACGCGGTACTGGAGTCGCCGATCTATGGCGCCCTGCAATTTGCGCCCACCGTGCCGATCAGCCAGCACCGCACCTACGCGGTGAACTGGAGCAACTTCCTGAGCCCCACTGACTCGCCCTCACTCACTGCCGTGACCCTGCGCTCGATGCCCATCGGGCTCGCGGTATCTGAGCTGGAGCTGTGTGTGCAGTAAAAGCGCGCCCTGTTATTCTTCAACGACAGCCCAGGCCACCGTGAAAGCCCCACCCGTTGTAACAAGGTCACGACGGCCGAGTTGAAGGGCACCCTGGTTAGACTCAGCGGATCGCCATCATGGTGAGGGAGCAACAACCGCCGGCCACTTGCCATTGTTGATCCGGGTGCGAATCGTCTTCTGAAACGTCGGCATGTCCTTCATAGCCTGCTCCCTAAAGAGCAGTCGCTCGACAGCAGCGCACAGAAGGGTCTCCTCGGCAGCGACGAGGTTCTCCATAGCATACAGAGGTCCCGTGCCCGCCAGGGACTTGATACCCGCCTTACGGACCGCGACCGCACGGCCAAGCAACTCCCCGCCCGTCGCCTTCAGCACGGTGTCGATCGCGCTGCGGTACGCAGCGGTCTTCTTTTTTGGTTGGTCATAGGGGTAGCGGCAGTGCGTCCCGAGGGTTTTGATGTCGTCGGCGACTGTGAATGGCACGGGCTCTTGCTTGAGTTGACCGGTCGCCAGCTTGTTGAGGTCGTGCACGCCGAAGGCCTCACCAATATAGTCCATGAAGCCGTCGAAGGCCCCCGTCACGAAATTGTAGAGCTGGGGTGCGCTCCAGCCCAACTTATCCCCAAAGCCATGAGTCAGCAGCGACCAGGCCGCCAGGCGCACAATATATGGAGCCGGATAGTCACCGCTGCTCGTCGTTTTCAACGTGTGCACGTGGTCAGACTTGCTCTCGCGAAGAAAGGCCGACTCGGCCTCGGTACCCTTGCCGTAGGTCGTGACAAAGACATCATGCCACGAGGTATCTCCTACATCGCGCAAGACAAATTGCTTGAGTGTGGACCCTTTGAAACCAAGCACGAAATTCTGAGCGTTCGCCGAGGTGTGAATCAGTCCGTAGTTAAGGAAGAGTCGCGCCTTAGCTCGTCCGAGCGGGTACGTGAACTGGCTGCGCCAAAAGTCACAATGGCGCTCCGCCTCGGTCTTGGCGACGCTGTCGAAGTCGAGGTCTTTGTCCGCCAGCGCCTTGCCAACCTCGCTATCGACGGGTGCATTCAGACGCAGCCGCCTTTGAATAGACAGAACCTCGCGGCTTGTGAAACCACCGTCGAAGTCGTGGCGTACGTACGGGATGGACTGTCCGGGCAGATAGACGTGTTCGGGCTGCATGCAGGATAGATCCCGGACCTGAAAACCGTCTCGAATCTCGTTACCGTGCTCATCCCGGCTCTTGTCGGCCTCGTTAACGGCGAGTGCGGTGACCGTCAGGACCTCCGTCTGGATGCCAAGCGACTTATCCAGATTGGGCAGCGTGTCCATCACCGAGGAGCGCAACATAGCCATGGTCGAGTTGGCTTCGAGACGATTCTTGTGCGCGCCCAGCTCGCTCTTGCTGCCCACGAAGCTGATACCCGTCTTGACCGAGTACAACCTCCACGTGACGCCTTTGAGCTTGAGACCCTTCGATGCCGCCTCGCCGGGGTCCTTGACGACGGTGTGAAAGCGCCGACCTCCGGACTTCTCCTGGACCGACTTCTTGAGCGCCGACCACTCGGCCATGTGCAATGCACCTTCATCTTGGCCGATCGGCTTGTCTGGGATCTTAAAGTCGTAGCGGTTCTCGGCCACCCCCTCTGCTTTGACGAGCGCGGTGACGGCTCCGCCGTCGAGCTCCTCAAGCGCATCGATGTCGTCGGGGATGAGCGCAAAGCAGCTTCGTGAGGCGGTGCTCCAACGCGGCAGGCGGCGGAAGACGATCCCCTGGCCATCAACGCCCGAAGCGACGATGGCGTCATACCAGCTCAGGCTCTTGCCTCCGCCGAGCTCGGAGTCGGCGACGTTGAATGGGAAGCGGACCACGTCAGGCGTAACGAAGAGCTTGTAGAGCGCCTTATGATGCGTCTGAACGTTGTCTGCCTCGGTGATGACAATGCCCTTTGTCTTCCTCGGGACCTGCCAAAGGATGAAGGACTTCTCGGTGTCCGGCTTGGCGTACAGCGGGTCATTGGCTAAGCACTCATAGGCGACGAGGTCGCGGTTCGCGTCGATCGCCAGCTTGACCGTGTTGGCTTGCGCCCAGGCCCAGATCTTGAGTTCATCCATGCCCGCCTTCTTCATGACTAAGTTCTGCCACGGACGCAGGCTTAACCGATAGGCGTCGGCAAGGGTTTAAGCCGCTATGATTAGCGTTAACCTGGATCTTGTGGTGCGTGACCCACACCCAGCCCCCCCGGGCCCACTAAGACTAAGTCTTAGTGAGGGCCTCGAGCAGCTCTTCCATGCGCTCAAGATGCAGCAATAACTCAGCGCGCGCTGCTTGGGGGTCGGGTTCGGGCTCCGCTTGCAATTCGGCCAACTCACCCTCCTCGCTGGCGGGCTCCACCTTCGGCGCGGCCGCAGCCGGCTCGGGCCAGGCCTGGCAGGAGAGTTGGGCGGCCATCTCGAAGAAGGCCTGCAGGGCCTCGCTCATGGGCGGAAAGCGTTTCAGGGCGAGGACCCGGGCCCGGGCCAGGATCTCGTCGAGCGCGACACGGTCCGCCGGAGCGCCTGGCGACGAAGGGCTTGGTGGGGTGGACGCATTCATCGATCAGCCGGCGTGCAGCCATCCGGCGCCAACTAAGATGGCCCCCAGGCTCAGCACGGTGGCCGCGGACCAGGCATAATAGCGAAAGGGGAACTCTACGAGGTCTACGTGAGCGTCCTCAGACTCCTGCCGACCGAGCTCTTCCTTTTCGACCACCAGGCGCATCTCAAGACGTTCGCGGTAGTCTTCGATCCGGGCCGGGTTGTCGGCGTACAGGCCCAAGAACCCGTCGCGCAGGCAATAGTAATAGACCTCGAATACCGCCGTCGGCGTATCCGCCTGGCCAAGCAGCTCTTCAAGCTTCGTGTAGAACTGTACGCCGCCATCATCGAACCCGAAGAACTCCAGCTGCAGCGGCGCCCAGGGCCCGGCACGCCCCCGGGTCGCGGTCATCATGCGCTCGTCGCCATGAATGACTAGGGGATGCATGACGTTGCGGATGTGGGGCTCACGCATGTCCTGAGCAAGCCTGCGCTCTAGGCGCTTAAGACCTTCACGAAGCTCGCTCCTCAACATAACTATGTCGAGGCCTTCGGCGCTATCCTGTGGGCCCTGGCCGTTCGTCGACGAGGTCCACGACAGCGGCTGATTGAAGCCCATCACCTCAGTGACCTCATCCCTGCGTTCGGTGCCACCCAGACCGGCCGGAGAAAGCACCGCGGTCTTCGCCTGGGCGAGCGCGGCCTGCGCGTCAAAACGACGGACAATGCTCAGCACGGGCTCGACGTGGAACCAAAAGGGAGACTGTTTATTGATCACAACGCAACTCCAAGCTCGCGGTAGGTAAGCTCAAGCTCCAGGGAAGGGACTCGGATCACGAGCTCAACGACCTCCTGGCTGCTCCAGGCCTGCAGGACGTCTTTCAAGCGTGGGCCCATGAGGTCGAGTACGGCCACCAGACCGGCGTCCAGCGCGCCGATGTCGATCTCGTAGATCTGTTTCACCCCAGCGGCCGCGTGGGCGTAGGGCGCCGAGGACACCGTGACCTTGTCCATGACACGCAAAATTTGAGCGAAGACGGTGTCCCCACCACACAGAACCTCAAGCAGGGTCTTGAGCCGGGTGCGATCCAGGACCGGCTGGTTCTTGATCGCAAGCAGATCGAGCAGCGCCTCATCGTCCCCCTCGATAGTGCTCGCCACGGGGGTTGTGAAGGCAGCGAGCGCACGCCAAGCCACGCCCTCCTGGTTGCGCTCGGCAGGACGGACTATCTCGGGCAACTCACGGTCCGAGGTGAGGTTGGGCTGATACCAATACGTGTCCACAGCAACTTGTACGGGTTCTTCAAAGGCGCCCGGTGTATCGAGAATCGCCCACGCGCGCCGACCTTGGCTGCGCCCCTCGTACTCAATCTCGTAGGTTGACGCAGACTCCAGTCCGTCGGGCAGCGGCATGGCGCCCGATAGCAGGGGAACCATACCCTCAGCCAGGTCGAGCAGGTACGCACCCACCACGCTATGGGGCTGCATCTCCCCCACAGGATCCGGGTGAAGAAGTCGGTAGCGATCCCGAGTGCCGTCACAATCGATGGGATCTGTGAGTTCCCGAGACAGGTTCACGACCGGGACCGTATTGAGTTTGAAGCTCTCCCGCGACACCGCCAGCCCGCGAGGCCAGGCCGCATCAAGCTCCAGGCAAATGGTGAACTTCTTCCAGTTCTCTTCGTGGGGCGGCATCTCCACGTTCATGAACATGTACTGCTGCGGAAGCCGAAAGAACATGCGCGCCTGCTGCAAGGGGTGCGAGACCAACTCATTGCCCGTGGTCAGGCCTGCCGGTCGACCGAAGGACACCTTGCAATCAAGATCTCCGACGCCATCTCGCACGTCGCGATCAAATGCGACGGTCGCCCGCGTCAGGTGGTTGTGAAGGGCACGAAAGACGGTCGCGGACGACTGCAGCTCGGATAGGTGATCGATGAGCAAGCCGAAGCGCTCAACCTGCCAACCACGGCGCTGCGGGCTGGTGAATTCTAGATGTAGCAGCCGCCCCCCCTCCTCGCGTCGCACGCTACGCACCGACTCCAGCTTGATCGGCAGTACATCGAGGGGGCGCAGGAGTCGAAACAGGGCCTCCGGCGCGGGCTGCAACGCGCCCTCCACCAGCCGGCTGGGCCCTTGCACCAACATATGCTCGCCCTCTTCAAGGGCTTCGGCCTGGACAAACCCGGGTTGAGGTTGAGCCTGCACAATCCCGAGCGAGGGCACCGGCGACAAGAGATAGGGCAGCTGTTGAGCGAATAGTCGCCCCGATACTTTGGACGCGGTGCGCTGGCCGGCGAGCCGCGCGCGAGCGCTCAGCACCGCCATGGCCTCGATCAAGCGCCGGACGTCGGGGTCATCCCGCTCAAGGCCGACCTCTGGGTGCAGGCCTGAGTAGCTGATGCGGAAGCGCTCGAGGCCCTGAAGCTCCTCAAGGAAACTTTGGTATAGGACGCTGTCCATCTCCATGACTTGGCTTGCAGTCAGGCTCAGCCGAGCTTGACCATCGCTCCTTCAACCTTCACCAGCTGACCCTTCACGGTCGTCATGTTCTCGCCGACGGTCGTCATCGCGCCCTTCACGTTGACCTGGGCGGAGCCCTTAATGTCGACGGACAGGCTCTCCACCGAGGCCGAGGTGCCCCCCTTCACCTTGGCCGACATACCGCCGTCCAACGTGGCGTTGGCTGTGCCCTTGGCGACCAAGTTACTCGTCGCTTGGGCATTGAGATTGGTGCTCGACTTGAGCGTCATGTCGAGCTTCGAGGACGCCGCCAACTTGGCTTTGGTAGCCAGCGTCATGTCCTTGGTGCTGTCCACGGTGTAGGTGCCCTTGGCGTTGTGGCTGGTGTTCTTGCTGGACTCCACCGTGACCGTCTCTGCCGTGACCTTGAACGACTTGACGTCGACGCTGAACAGATCCGCTTTTTGGATGAAGGTGCTCGTATCGCCCCCCTTTTTCACCTTGGTGGTGATGACATCCTGCTTCTGTTCGACGGTGCTGGTGGCCTGATCACCCTTGACGAGCATCGTGATCGCGGTGCCATCCATCGTCACCTTTTGCGTGATCTTGCCCTGGTCATCGACGACCTCGATGGTGATTCCCTTGGTCTTGCTCAGCTCAATGGAGCACACCAGCTTCTTGGCCATCGAAAGTGCCTCGTCCTTGATGGGCCCCGCACAATGAAGCCCACACAAACGCTAACAAGCGCCCCCTAGGCTGTCCATTTTCCGGCCCTCGACTGGATGAGGCCCAGTATTTGCGGAATCCAGGGAGCAAGGCTAACGTCCCGTCGTTCGCTTGAGCATCATGGCGGGTCACCACAGCACCGCAGTCGGACTGGCCCTTTGGCTAGGGCTGCTCGTAGGGCCGCAGCAGGTCCAGGGCCAAGAACCGCCACAATTCGAGCTTGAGATGCCCCCCGAGATCTCGGGCGATGACGAGGTCGAAGAGACCGAGTCGGACGAGCTGACTATCCAAAAGCTCGTCAATAGTCTGGTCCTGTCGGCATCCAACCGCGAGGAGAACGCCCTATCCGCGCCCGCCTGGGTCATCACGATCACGGGTGAGGAGCTGGAGCAACGAGGCTACCTCGAGCTCAGCGACCTCATGGATGACCTGCCCGGGATCGAGGTGGCGCGGGCCCACGGCGACACCTACTTCCGGCCCTACTGGCGAGGCTACCGCAGCACGATCGGGGCCCCCTACCTGCTGCTCGTGGATGGGCTGGTCTTCAACCATCTGTGGCTGAACGAGGCGGAGATCATGGCCGCCTTCCCCCTGTCCAACATTAAGCACGTAGAGATCTCCTACGGGCCGGCGTCTGCGATCTACGGACCGAACGCCGCCATGGGCGTCATCAACGTCATCACGCGAACCAAGCGCAAGCAGGATGGCGTGACGAGCAAGGCACGGTTCTTCCTGCGCAGCCCCCAAAGCTCCTTCGGGCGTTTTTCGGACATGACCAAGGTCGCCGATGGCTATGCATCCTACCAAGGCAGCGCGCTTCGCCTATCGCTGACGGGGCGCGTCGACTTCGGCGTGCTCGACCCGGGCTTGGCGGACCGAACCGAGTACACGCGCAACCGCTATTACACGGACCGTCGCTTCTACGGAGACTTCTTGGACCGCCCCGAGCTCGCGGGCCCCTTCCGGTCCGAGTCCCGCAAACAGGCCCTCGACGCCCGTATGACCCTGCTCGACAACACCGAGGTCGGATATCAGTTCTTCCGCATGCGCAACGGCGAAGGCGTCGTCTATCCAGCGGACCGCGTCCCGAACCGAATCCCGTACACCCAGCTTGAGCAGAGCCTGTGGGCCAGGCATCGCATTCAGATCTCGGAGAGCTTTTCCACGACCAGCCTACTTCGGTACCGACAAAGCAACATCGACTCGCCCTCCACGTGGCTGGAATTCGAGCACGGCTCACAGCAAGTTACCTTTCAGTATTGGCAGGCGACGAACTGGAGCTGGACCGCCTCTCAGGAGTTCAGCCTCTCCTTGGGCTCATTGCGGGAGTCTGGCGTAGACGAGCTCAAACTCGACTTCGGCTTCAAGTACGAACGCAAGGACCTTGAGCAGGACTACGTGCGCACAGGAGACACATCGTACTGGGATCCAACGCAGCCGTTCACGGGCAGCGGGGGCAATAGCAGCTACATGTTCCCCAACCCGACCGCCCCGGAGCGCTTTTTGGAGAACCGAGACAACGTCGACACCGTCGGCGCCTACGTCATGGCCAGCTACCAAATCTTCGAAGGCCATGTTGTCAATGCAGGGCTGCGCATCGACCACAACTCGTTCTTCGGCGGTGTGCAACCCATCTTTCGGGGTGGCTATGTCGGACGCTTCTTCCAGGACTACACGGTCAAGTTCCTGTACGGGCAGGCCATCCAAGAGCCGACCTGGCGAGAGCTCTTCGGCACGTTCTCAGCGACAGGCTCGAACCCCGATCTGCGGCGTGAGCGGTCCCAGACGTTTGAGCTCAGCCTCGCCTACACGATCGACTGGCTCGCAGTGCAAGGCAACTTGTACCTGGTGGACTACACGGACGCGATCATCAGCGTGCCCGAGACCTCAATCAATCTGGGTCGGCGGCTCGTTCTGGGCGCCGACCTCAGCGCCGTGGTGCTGATTGATGTCCCGCGCATCAAGCAGGTGAAGGTGTGGGCGTATTACTCGCCGTACTTCTTTGCCAAAGAGACCAAGTTTCCCGATCCCGACGGAGACGGCGCACTGGTCAATGTGGGGGACCTCGCCGCCCATAAGGTCATGGGCGGCGTCACGGTGGAGCTCAACTCCCGCTTCGACTCGACCTTGCTCGGGCGCTGCTTCACCGACCGCACCACGGTCGCATCCAATCCGATCCGCTCGGTGGCCGGCTACTGCGTGTTGGACCTGACGGCACGCGCTCACCTGCTCGACAATCTCGCCACCGTGACGTTCCGGGTCAGCAACCTATTGGACGCCCAATACGTGCACCCTGGCGTCTTGAACGCGGACGCTGGCGACACGCCGGGTCGTTGGGTCGATGACCAGTGGGTGGGAAGCGCCGGTTACTTCAACTCCGTGCTTCCGCAGCCGGGCCGCGCCTTCTCGCTCACCCTCGATCTCAAATACTGAGCAGGACGAATCACTGCACAAATCGCAGCGCGGGCGTGCCATCGTCTGCGAGATCGAAGACTGCAACCTGTCCTTCAACATCGTAGGTCACGTAGAGCACATCGCCCTTAGCGCGAAGGCCCCAGGGGTGCGCTGAAACGGCGCTAGCGTCCGTAGGCACCGCCGCGCAACCGCCGGCCTCATCAACGCAGACCACACCCGCGCAGACCGTAGGATCCGCGAGGCTGGAAAAAGCCGTGACGCACTCCAGCGGGAAGTGGGCGATGAACCCGCCATCGGCGGCCGCCGCGTAGACGATACCGTCGTGGACCTCGATGTTGCGTAGGCCCGCGGCAGAGGCCACGGTGGCCGTGACTGTGGCGGCCTCCCAGGGAGCCACGACGCGATACACGCCCGCGTAGTCGAGCAGGTCATCGGAACGGCGCTCGAACGCGGTCACGGTGCCCTGGCATTTTGAAGCCACCAGGAGGTACTCAGCGCCGCTTGAGGTCACGGTGTGGGCGACGCCAAAGCCTCCGATGAGCCCGGGGAGCGCGAGGTCATCCAAGAGGCAATCCTGAGGATCTGCGGCGGTCTCACAGGTGAAGGCTTGGGGCGCAGAGGCGATGCCTTGCAGAACCCGTGTGCCCAGCTCCCCCAGCCCCAAGCCGATGATCTGGGTGTCGTCGGCATCGCAGGTATCCGCGCTGCCGCCCAACACGTACAGCACGTCAGGGGTCGCGCTCGCAGTCGCCGTTGCAGTCGTCGTTGCAGTCTGCGCACTGGGCAGCGCGATGATCTGCCGCGGCGCCGGCAAGTCCGTGAACGCGCCCTGATAGGTGAGCCTATCGTCGTTCAGCCCCAACCGAGCGACCGCGTCATCGCCGTAGCCTGAAACATAGACTGCACGCCCGCTGGGGCTCAAAGCCACACCTCTGGGCCGATCCAAACCCCGCACGTTGAGGTTGGCCAGGATCTCAGTCCCGCCGCCCTCGACCGGGATCTCCAAAGGCGTCTGCTGCCCATCCACGAGACTGTCTCGGATGACCCAAGTGCCTGCGTCTTTATCTAAACGCACCACGCGATGAGACAGTCGCCCGGACACGACCGCGCTCGTGCCATCGGGGGTGAGAACGACGTCCCACGCTCCCGCGAACAGCGGTGAGTCGACGAGCGCAGCGCCCGTCTGACCTTCGGTGGGGTCCGAACCAAAGCCGGCCCAGAACACCCTCTGAAGCGCCATGTCCGCGTCATTAACTCTGTAGATCCGGAGGGTTCCATCGGCAAAGCCGGCCACGTGCAAAAAGTGCACGCCCGATACGTCGACCTCCACATCCAGGTTCCTAGGGAAGAAGGACTCCGTCGCGTAGTCAGGTTCGCTTCGACACCCAGTCAGCGCGGTGATCAGAACGCTGATTGTGACAATGACGCGGCGGTGCACTCGAAAGTCGTACCGCAGTCGGGCCGTCCTGCCCAGATGTCGACCTCAGTCCCCGCGCAGAGGGGGTCTTTGAGACGGTGCGCGCGTTCGTGGTCAAAAAGTTGATGGGCCCACAGACCCGAGATATGACGATTCTGCGGTGCCCCTAGGGGCCACCGAACGCGAGAAGCCAAGGAGACCTGATGTCCGTGAGTAAAATGCCGCACTCGATTAACGACGAGATTCCGAAGTCGAGAATCACGCTGACCTACCGAACTGCGGCGGGTGGCGAAAAAGAAAATGTCGCCCTGCCCTTTCGGCTACTGATGATGGGTGACTTCTCGAATGGTACGTCGAAGGATCGAACGGTCGACATCGACCAACGTACGATCCGCAACCTCGATGGCAAGAACCTCAATGAGGTGATCGAGGACATGGGCATGTCCTTCACATTCGATGTGGAGAACAAGATCGATACGGCCTCCTCGGATATCAAGGTGGAGCTACCCATCACCTCGATGAAGTCCTTCGGGCCCGCAGAGATTGCCAACCAAATCCCCAAGGTCAAGGCACTCCTACTCCTGCGCAAGCTCCTGCTCGAAGTACAAGCCAACCTCGACAACCACAAGGAGTTCCGGAAGCTGGTCCGGACTCTGGCGCAAACAAAGGGATCTGATGAGCTGAAGGCGGAGCTGGCGAAGCTCGGCGACTTCTCAGACTTTGAGGTTCCCACCCCGGCCGCGGCCGATGCGGACGATGCGGACGATGCGGACAATTCCGGCGAGGCCAGCGAGCCCGACGCCAAAGACGCCCCGGCGGCGAAGTAGTCGGACAAGCGAAGGGAGAGTATAGATCATGGCCGAAAACGAAACCGGTGGCGGAAGCGGAACGGGCACTGAGACCAAAGACGTGACACTTGCGCGTCTTCTCAGCTCCGTAAACATGGAGACGATCGACGCGGCGCGTCCCCTCATTCAGGACAAGCGAGAAGTCGTTCTGGACGAGAAGACAATCGAGACCCGCAAGGAAGACGAGGTCAGCTCCGAGGAGCGCTTCATCTCCAGTATGGCCGCTGTGGCCTACAACCTCGATGATTCAGAGGCGCGATTCGACAAGCAGAGCATTAAGCACCTGGTCGAGCGCCTCGATGGGATCATCGATGCCCAGCTTAACGAGGTCCTGCACAACGAGGTCTTTCAGCAGATCGAGGCGAACTGGACTTCGCTGTACGACCTGATCAAGAACACGGACTTCAAGGCCAACATCCAGCTCAGCCTCTTGGATATATCCAAGGAAGAGGCAGCGGAAGACCTAGAGCTGAACTTCACCGATATCGCGGGTTCTGAACTCTTCAAGAAGCTCTACATCGCCGAGTACGATCAGTACGGCGGGGCGCCCTATGGCGGCATCGTCGGCCTGTATGACTTCAAGAATACGCCCGGTGACATGCTGTGGCTTGAGAGTATGGGGAAGATCGCGGCAGCATCCCACGCGCCCTTCGTCGGAAATCTCTCACCGCAATTCTTTGCGGGCTGCGATACGATGGCGGACGTCGCCCAGCTGCGAGACGTCGAAGGCATGCTTGATACTCCGCGGTACAGCCGCTGGGCCAAGCTGCGCAATACCGATGTCGCAGGCTACCTCGGGCTGACGATGCCGCGCTACATCGTCCGCGAGCCGTACAATAACGACACCAACCCAGCGGATACCATCAAGTTCACAGAGAAGGTTCGGGGCGATGATCAGTCCGAGTATCTGTGGGGCCCCTCCTCGATGCTATTCGCGCGAAACCTGGTGAAGTCGTTCGCCTCGTCCGGTTGGTGCCAGTACATCCGTGGTCCGAAGGGCGGCGGTCTGGTCGATGGCCTTCCGGTCCACCCCTATAACGTGCGCGGAGAAGAGGAGCTGCGGCTCCCCGTAGAGATTACGATTCCGGACTTCCGTGAGCTGGAGCTCGCGAACTCGGGCATCATCCCTCTGATTCAGAAGAAGGGCTCGTCAGACGCGGTCTTCTTCAGCGCTCAGTCTGTAAAGCGTGCCAAGCGCCTCGTGGACCCTAAGGACGCTGAAAATTCGCAGCTGAATAGCAACCTGTCCTATACCTATTCGATCAGCCGGATCGCGCACTATCTTAAGTGCATCATGCGCGACAATATCGGTAGTACCGCGGACGCTCAGTACGTGTACAACCAGATTGATCGGTGGGTATCGGGGTACGTGACAGCCTTGGTCAATCCCGATGATCTCACCCTGCGCTACTACCCCTTCAAGGCCTACAGCCTTGAGGTCAATGAGATCGAGGGCAAGATTGGTTGGTACCACTGCAACCTGTCGATCCTTCCCCACATTCAGTTCGAGGGCATGGACGTCGACCTCCGT
>SPJJ01006236.1_pt1 | contig 13489 bp, 13 predicted proteins | sample 3741741 | NCBI WGS metagenome assembly SPJJ01 (sample SAMN10925908, study PRJNA522277) | cold seep metagenome | isolation source: Elba SIP-enriched marine methane seep metagenome, extraction at timepoint T1 | place: Italy: coast of Elba, Mediterranean Sea | collected 2014-05 | reverse complement strand
GGATAGATGCCCGCGAGAAAGAACCCGGTGGAGAAGCGCAGCGCGAGCAACGGGTAGTAGCCATCTACACCGAGAACGGCGGCATTGGTGAGCGCGCCCAACGCGCTGCACACGAAGAACACCCAGCGGGCCGGCAAGCGATCGGCCACGGTGAGCAGCGCGAAGAAAAACGTGCCTGCGATGAACCCGAGCTGAACTGCGGACACCAGGCTACTGACGGCACCAGCCGGCAGGTCGAGCGCCTGCTGCAACTCGGGAGCGACCGCGTTGACCGCAAACCACAGCGCGGTGCCGGCGAACTGGCTGGCGACGATGACCGGGAGAATTCGCCGCGGTCGCGCGACGCTCACGCGGCCTGTCTACGCAGGCGACGCCGTGCGGTTTGTCCGACCGTTGGTTCCATCAGTCCCTTCGCTCGGAAGGGACTGTACCCGATCGCTAGCTACGACGTTTGCGCCGGCGGACGAGCGCCAGGCCGAACGCGGCGAACAGCAGCATCAGCCCCGAGCCGTTGCTCGTCGTCGAGGCGCTACAACCGCCCACGATGTCCGAAGGGCTCTGATTGCCACCACCCGGGGGATCATTGGGATCGCCGCCACCCGGAGGATCGTTGGGGTCGCCGCCACCGGGCTCACCGTCCATGTTGACGGTGACGCGCAGGACGTCGGTAGCCGTGTTGCCGCGGTCGTCGGTGACCGTCAGCTGAAATTCCAAATCGTCCCGTTCCATCGGTGCCGTGAAACCGGCCGTGGCGCCGACGCCGTTGAGCTCGACGGGTGCACCCAGGGTCTGGACCCACTCATAACTCACGATCGAGCCGACACCGACATCGCTGCTGTTACCGGCATCGAGGGTGACCGAGTCGCCACCGTTGACGACTTTATCGTCGCCGGCAAGAGCCGACGGCAGCCCACCCGCGTAGTCGTCGAGCAGGTTGAAGAAACTGCTGACCCGAGCATACATACCGGGATAGTTGGGATCCGCACAGCCGATACCCCAGCTGACGATACCGGCGAGCTTGACTTCACCCGTGGCCGGATCGGTGACCACCATGGGGCCGCCGCTGTCGCCCTGACACGAGTCTTTGCCGCCAACGCCGCGGACGCCGGCTGCGATCTGATCCTGGGAAAGCTGCGTGTTGTAGTCGGCGCTGGCGTCGGCCAGGCTGACGATCGGTACCTGCACCGACTGCAGGGTGTCGGGGCTGTTGCCGCCGGACGCCAACGCACCCCAACCGGACACAGTAGCCAGAACGCCAGGAGCGGTCATGCCGGCCTGGGCATCGGCGGCGGTCACGGGACGAATCGCGCGCACGCTGGTGCCGTTGAGGGTGAGCGGCGTGCCGAGCTCGAGGAGCGCGACGTCTTTGCCCAACGAGGCATCCTGGTATCCGGTGGCCACGATGCCGCGCACGACCGGGACAGTCTGTCCGGTCGCCGCCTGGGACAAGCGCGTCGTGCCGGCGACGATCTGTGCCGGGATGCCGCCTTCAACACAGTGGGCAGCCGTGACGATCCATTTGTCCGAGACGATGGAGCCACCACAGAAATGGAAACCGTTGCCGGTCTGCAGCGACACCTGCCATGGCAGTTGGGTGATCTCGGTGCCAACACCACCGACGATCTCCGAGCTGTGGCTGTCGACGTCTTCGTCGACCTGAACGCACGCGGCCCCCGCCGTCGCGATGCTTGTGAGGGTGATCAGGAGGTGGGCATGGCGCAACGTCGGGAGGGTCATGACCTATGTCAATTAGCAACGGACATTCCAACCCTGTGGGTAGCGCAACTACCTGTATGTTCGTGAACGATCGCGAAGGTGATCGGGTAATCCACACACCGATCGGGGGTTTAATCCGCGATTGAAACTTTGGTTTTTGGGAGGTTGGAGCATCATTACCCCAAGTATCGGTGCCCAAGAATACGTAATATGTCCACTAAGATAGCTCTAGAAGTTTCCTCAAATTTACCGGGGATGACTTTTCCCGACATGTCGTATCAGGCTATGAGGACTCACGATGACCTGGAGGATGTATCAGCTCTGGTATTCCGAGGCGGGAAACCTGCGACCCGGCCCACGGTTTCGGCTGCTCAGTGACGCGATCGCGCACGGACTGAGCCAGGCGGGCGAACGTTCGTTTGCCGTGAGAACCCCGGAGGGAACCTGGCACCGGGACTCGCGGACCAGGCGGTCGATCTTCGGCCGCGGCTGCTCCAGCTCTGACGTGATCATCGAGCCGCCTGACGCGCCCGCGATCTGCCTGCCCGACATCGACGACGAGGACACCCAGCCGTTCGGCTCCGGGTCGAAGCAGCATCGCCTACGCACCTCCACCAGCTCGGGGCTGGTCGAGCAGGACGACGAGCCCACCGACGTGGTGTGGCCGCCGCTGCGCCTGGACTGAGCTCCGTCGTTTCGCCGCAACGTTCGACAAACTGCCACTGGCTCGGCTTGTAAGCCCATCGGGACAACGTTCGACAAACTGACACAAGCGCCGAACTCGCCGGTGCTGCATGCTTGGTTTGTGGCCGATACCCGCTCTGCTGCGCGCACCGCGCTTACTTGCCTGGCTCACCCCGCGTCGTTGCTCGCCCTCGCCGTACTAGCGCTCAACGACCACGTCCTCAAGGCCGCGATACCGAGCCCGCTGACCGGCAAGCTCAGCGACGTCGCCGGCCTGTTCTTCTTTCCATTCCTGCTCACCGCCTTGGTGGCGTGGCACCCTCGGCTGCGACGATTCGACCCGCTGCGCGTCGGCCGGTGGCTATTCGGTTTCGTCGCGGTGTGGTTTGCCGCGGCCAAAACGCTGCCGGTAGTTCATGCGCTGACCGTCGACCTGGCGACGGTGCTATTCGGGCCCGTACGCGTCGTTCGCGATCCCAGCGATGCGCTTGCCATCCTGGCGGTGCTGCCGGCGTGGTGGCTGTACCGGCGCGCGTTGCAGCGCCCGGTACCGGCGTGGTCGCGCGTCGCCCAGGCGCCCGCGATATGCGTCGCATTGGTGCTCACCGCGGCGACGTCGGACGTGCCCAATCCACAACTTCGGGACGTGATATCGCACGATGGAGCCCTGCACGTGCTGCTGGAACAAAGCAACCACCTGTGGCGGAGCGTCGACGGCAAGACCTGGATGTTCGAGAAGAACACACTGCCCAAGTCGGTGGTCGACAACCATCGGCGACAGTACAGATTGAAAGTCGGCGGCGATGAAACCCTGCGCCTCGACAAACACAGTGTGTGGTCCACGCGCGACGGCACGAGCTGGCACAAGGTCTGGGGCATCTCGGCAGCGCGGCGCGAATTCATGCGGGCGACGGGGTCGAGATGGGACTGGCAAGCGTACGACATGGTTCAGCTGCCCCGCGACCCACGGGTGATCGTCATCGCTCTGGGCAACCAGGGCGTGCTGGTTCGCAACGCGGATGGTGGTTGGTCCCGCCATGCGGTGGGCGGCGCGCGTCCTACGCCGGCACGCGCCAGTTTGGCCGACACCGTGAAGCATCTAGTCGCCGGTCAGTGGTTACTGGGGCTCGGCGCCGCCATGGTGGCGTGGGCGTTACTCAGCTGGCTGACTTGGTGCACCCCGCGCGGCCGCGTCCCCTCGGCCCGCGCCATCGCTGGAGGAGGCTTCGGCCGGCGCGCCCGCAACTACTTGCTGGCGCCGTGGCGCGCACTGGCGCAAACGGAGAACCGCTGGAACTTCTTCGGGGCCGTTTTTGGCGGGCTGTTGTGTGGGGGATTGCTGATCGCCATATTCAGCCGCCCATACGTCCGCCTGGACTTCCTACTGTTGTGGATGGCCGGGTTGACTCTGCTCGCGTTCGACCTGATCGCCATGTCGGGTGGTTGGTGGCTGTTCAGGAAACGAAACCCAGCTCGAAGCGCCGCCAACCGAGGCCTACGCGTCGAGGAAGCTCTGCTGTGCGGAGTACTAGCGCTGCTGCCCATGGCCCTCTGGGATCTCGCCGTGATCGAGACGTACCTGACCGCGTTCGTGGCGTCGATGGTGCTGCTGGTTGTGAGCGTGTTGTTCTTCTTCGGGCGCTTCTACCGCAGGTCGAAGACCAGCTAGCCCGCCAGGTGTGCTAATCAGCGGGCCGTGAGCGACGACCGCGACAACGAACCATTGCCCGAGCAAGTGGCGCGGATTACCGCGTTCCTCGAGGCGGTGGCCGACGATCCGTCGCTGCTCGGCGAGCTCGACGCGGACACCTACGCCCGGCTGCAAATCGCTGCGGGCAAGGTGGCGGGACCGGACGCAAAAGTTCGGCGCAAGCTAGCCCGGGCGGTGCGCCGGCAACAGGCCGCTCAGCGCAAGGCGGCCGACGATGCCCTGCTGTACACAACAGGTATTCGGGCCAAGCGCCGCGAGCAGGTGTTTGCCACGCCCCAACTCGAAGCTCCCGTGGCGGACGGGGCCGAGCTTGCCGACGAGCCGGCGCGCGAGGTCAACGAGCAGCGCATCTGTTACGTGTGCAAGCAGCCGTTTCGCGAGCTGCACCATTTCTACGATCAGATGTGCCCGCCGTGCGCCGAGCTCAACTGGCAACGGCGCAACGAGACCACTGACCTGGGTGGCCGCGTCGCCCTGGTCACCGGCGCCCGGGTCAAGATCGGCTATCAAGCCGGTATCAAGCTGCTGCGCTGCGGCGCTCACGTGATCGTCACGACCAGATTTCCGCGAGACGCCGCCGCGCGCTACGCGGCCGAAGACGACTACGCAGACTGGGCGGACCGGCTGCAGATTCACGGCCTGGACCTGCGCCACACCCCGAGCGTCGACGCGTTCGCCCGCCACCTGGACGCCAGCCTCGATCGCCTGGACTTCATCATCAACAACGCGTGCCAGACCGTGCGCCGGCCCAGTGGCTTCTATGCCCACCTGATGGAAGCCGAGCGCCGGGACATCGATGCACTGCCCGAGGCGGAGCAGCGCCTGCTCCGAGCGTATGCAGGCTCGGGTGCGCTGGCGCGAACCGATGACCCGCACGCGGTGGGCATCAGCCATGCTGCCGAGTTGTCCCAATTGCAGCTGGTGGACGAGGACCGCGACCCGGGCCCCGGCATCTTTCCAGCGGGCGCCCTGGACCAGGATCTACAACAGATCGACATGCGCTCCCATAACAGTTGGCGGCTGACACTGGCGGAAGTTCCCGCCGTGGAGCTGCTCGAAGTGCAGCTGGTCAACGCGGTGGCGCCGTTCATCCTCAACGCCCGACTCAAACCGCTGATGCTTCGCCAACCGTCCCGGGACAAACACATCGTCAACGTGTCGGCCATGGAAGGGCAGTTCTACCGCCGGCGCAAGACCGACAAACACCCGCACACCAACATGGCAAAGGCCGCCCTCAACATGATGACGCGGACCTCGGCTGAAGACTACGCGCGGGACGGCATCCACATGAATAGTGTGGACACGGGCTGGGTGACCGACGAAGACCCGGTCGAGCTGGCGGCGCGCAAGACCGAGATACACGGATTTCATCCGCCTTTGGACATCGTCGACGGGGCGGCGCGAATCTGCGACCCGATCATTCACGGCATGATCACCGGCGACCACGTGTGGGGCTTGTTCCTCAAAGACTACAAACCCACCGATTGGTAGCGTGATATCGTGCGTGGATGACGCGCGCGATCCTGGTGGGGGTGCTGGTAGTCGTCGCCGGCTGTAATTCTAACGACGGTCCGACAGGCGAATGTCCGGCCAATGCGGTGATCAATGTTGGTCATCGCGGCACCGGCACGAACGACGAAGCCAACGACTTTCCCGAGAACACCATCGAGTCGTTCATCCAGGCTCAGGCAGAGGGCGCCCAGATGGTCGAGCTCGACGTCACCCACTCGGCGGACGGTGTGCTCATGGTGATCCACGACGCCAACGTGGACCGCACCACCGACGGAACCGGCTGTGTTGGCGACTTCAGCGTTGCCGAGCTGCAGCTTCTCGACGCGGGGTTCGGCACGTCTCTCGAAGGCAGCGGCGTGTTCATCCCCACCCTCGACGAGGTGCTCGCAGCCATCGACATCGATGTAAACATCGAGGTCAAGTTCCACGACGGCGACTGCTCGACTACGGACCTGCAGCTCACCGGTCAGGATATCGCAGCGACGATCAACGGTGACACCACAGGGCGGCGGTTCACCGTCAGCTCGTTCGAGGCCGACGTTCTCACCGCCGTGCAAACCGAGGATCCGTCGATCTACCTGGGACTTCTGAGCCTGGTGCCCGACGACGCCGCCATCGCCGTGGCCCGCGGCTTCGATGCCCTCAACGTGTTTTCCCTGACGGTCCGCGAGCCCGAGGCGGTACAGGCGATTCACGACCAGGGCCTCGACGTGACGGTATGGACCGAGAACGATCCATTCAACATGGATGACCACCTGACGTCTGGTGTCGACATGATCATCACCGATGAACCCGACGTGCTCGAAACCGTGCGCGCGGAATGGTGTTCTCGCAACGGCTACGAATAGACGATGGACACCGGTCGCGGCCGTCCCTACCATGAGGCCATGGCTTCGACGCTGGACCAAGCTCACGACCACGCGTGGCAACGCATCGGCGAGCCCGGCACCTGGCTCAGCGGGGCTCAGCGGGTCGCAATTGCCCAGGAGACTCGGAACTCCCGAACCTGCGAGCTGTGTGCGCAGCGCAAGCAAGCGCTATCACCGTTCGCCGTCGATGGCGACCACGACGCCGCCGCCCACCTGAGTGCAGACATGGTCGACGCCGCCCACCGGATCACCAGCGATCCGGGCAGGCTCACCGAGAGTTGGCTTCGTAGCCTGGATGTTTCCGACGCCGAATACGTCGAGCTCGTCGGCGTCGCCATCACCGCCATCGGTGTGGACACCTTCGATCGCGCCACAGGAGCGCCGGTGCGCACACTGCCCGAGGCCCACGCCGGCGAGCCCAGTCGTCGCCGGCCGCAGGCCACCGACGATTGCGCCTGGGTGCCCATGCGCAAGTTGCCGGGCATGCCCAACGTGGCCCGAGCGCTCAGCCTGGTCCCCGAGGAAGCCAAAGCGCTGCAGCGACTCGTCGGCGTGGAGTATGTGCCCACCGCGCGCATCGTCGACATGTCCTACGATCCGGGCAAGGCGATCTCGCGCCAACAGATCGAGCTGATCGCGACCCGGGTGTCGGCGATTCAAGATTGCTTCTATTGAACTAGCTCCCACGCAACGCTGCTCCGGGCGAGCGGCCACGTAGCTGGTGACGATATCGACGTAGCCGCTCTCGCGAATGACGGGCACAGCGGTGTTGCCGACGAAGACGTACTCAGCGCATTTGCCACGGCGGCGCTGGGCGACGACGACGAGGCATTGACCGCCGCCAGAGCCGCAGTGGCCGAACGCCTGGGCGACGCCGCGGTAGCCGACTCAGCAGCCATCGTGGCCACGTTTCAGAAGATGACCAGAGTCGCCGACTCCACGGGCATTCCGCTGGATGCGGTGACCGAGATGGCCAGTCGCGATCTGCGCGACCAGCTGGGCGTCAACGAGTTCGCCAGCGCGCGCAACACCCCGGCGCCCGCTTTGTTGCAGCAACTCGGCGCAAAGGTCCTCGGTCCATTGATGCCCCACGCCATGAAGCTGATGTCGAAGCTACCCAAGCGGCTCGTGGACAAGCTGTACCGGCTGTGACGCAGGAGCGCGACCCGGGCGGGGTTAACTCCACGCAGATTCAGGTGGGGGCGGGTTTATCCCCTCCCGCAGACGCAACCCGCACGACGGCCACTACGTGAGCGCGGACTCGCGGAATGCCGCCGGGGTCTTGCCGGTCCAGCGGCGGAAGGCTCGATGGAAGGCGCTGGGCTCGGAGAAGCCGAGTAGATAGGCGACTTCGGAGATCGCGATCTGTTGATCGCGCAAGTAGTTGCCCGCTAGCTCGCGACGCAGCTGTTCGAGCAGTTGTTTGTGGCTGGTGCCTTCTTCGGTGAGGCGGCGGTGCAAGGTGCGCACACTCATCTTGAGTACCCGGGCCATCTCCTGAGATGTCGGGTTGCCACCGGCGAGCTGACCCGCAAGTAGCTCGCGTACCCGATCGCTGAAACTGCCGATGGTCGGCAGCTTGGCCAACAAATCGCTGGCGTGCTGGTCGAGAATCGCGCACAGCCCCGGCTCCGACTGCTGCAGCGGGCGCTCGAGATCCGTGGCGGCGAACACCAACGCGCGCTCGCCGGCTGAGAACGTCAGGTTGTCGCAAAACCGCTCGCGCAACAGAGCCTTGTCCTCGGGCTCGGCGTAGTCGAGGCGCACTTCCACCGGCACGAGATCACCACCGACCGCGTCCCGGGCGATCAGCAACGCGTTGCTTAGTACGAAGTCGGCGGCAACCCGAGGCAACGTGCGCCCACCCGGCAACACGTGATCGAACGCCACCCGCTCACCGAGATCGATCACGTTCATCCGCGCCACGTCATGGCCCAGGCGAAAATAACGTGACGCTCGATGAAAGCCGTCGAGCAGATTGTCGCTCTTGCGCAGAGCAAACTCGACTACGCCAAACGCGCCCGCGGGGATCGCCGCAGACACCCGCAGGCCCAGGTTCGGGTCACCGGTCAGCTCGGCGCCGATCTGCCACAAGCGAACCACGCGCTCGTGAGACACCCACGCCTCCGCGTCGGCGATCTCGTCAGTGGTCAATCCGACCAGGCCGAGGGCGTGATCGACATCCACGCCGTCGGCGCGCATCACCCCGACCAAGGGCAGCACAGCCCGGGACCGAACCTTGGCCGGATCCGCCATTGACCGACTCTACCGGCCGTGACCGATCCGGTCACCTATTGCGGCCGAGGCGGTCACTGTCAGATCGACGCTCGGGCCGTAGTCTGGTTTCACAAACACACAGGAGACCACGATGACCAACAAAACCAACATCATTCTAGCCACTTCCGCCATCCTTGCCGCCCTTGCCGGCACCGCCGCCGCAGACACCAAAGCCCCCAAGGTCAAGGCTCAGGCTGGCGACCAGCCGGTGTTCGACATCGAAATCGACCCCATCGCCTACGCCCTGAGCGGCTACTCGGTGCACGGCGGCCTGACCTGGAAACGCTTCCGCCTCGACGCCGGCGTGTTCGCTCTGGAGGCGCCGGAGTCTCTGCACGGAACCAAGGGAGTCGACGTCTACGGCAGCGGTTATGGAGCCAAGCTCGACTACTACCCGATGCGCCCACTGGCCGGCTTGTTCTTCGGCGTGCAGTGGTCACGGTTCCGCGAGAAGGTCACCGACCGCGACACCATGCAGCGCTCCGCCGCCACCCACCAGACATTCGGCGCCCGCATCGGCTACCGTTGGAACATCACGCGAGGATTCTACGTGCTGCCGTGGGTCAGCGTGGATGTGTCGGCGAGCGACCGAACCCAGATGGTTGCCGGCAAAGAGTACAAGCCGGGTCGCGTCATGTTCTTCCCGACCGTCCACATTGGTAAACGCTTCTAGCCCATCACATCGAATCTGGAGACCAAGACCATGGCCAAACACGTACGAACCGAAATCGAAATCAACGCCCCCGCCAACGTCGTCTGGAGCATCCTGTCGGACTTCGATGCTGTCGCAGAGTGGAACGACTTCATCCGCCATCTCGAGGGCGACTCCACCGTCGGCTCCAAGTTGGTCGTCGAAATCTGGCTGGCCGACCGTAAGCCAATGACCTTCAAACCCCGCCTACTGGCCTACGAGGCCAATTCCGAGCTGCGCTGGAAAGGTCGCCTGCTGATGCCTGGAGTGTTCGATGGCGAACACAGCTTCGTCATCGAACCCATCGACGACAACCGCGTCCGCTTCGTCCACTCCGAAACTTTCTCGGGTGTGCTGGTCCCCGTGATGTTCAACGGAATGAAGAAAGACGTGGTGTCATCCTTCGAGTCGTTCAACCGTTCGCTCAAAGCCCGTGCGGAAGCCGCGTCCGCCGGTCCGGAATAAAAAAAGGGGCGCAGCGAGTGCGCCCCTTCGGATAGTGCGACGAAGAAATTTACATGCGTTGCACGTTCGCAGCCTGAAGACCCTTGGGTCCCTCGACCAGCTCGAACTTCACTTGCTCCCCCTCATTGAGACTACGGAAGCCCTCGGCGTTGATCGCGGTGTGGTGGACGAATACGTCCGAACCGTTCTCGCGCGTGATGAAGCCGAAACCCTTCGCATCATTGAACCATTTAACGGTGCCTGTTTCCAAAACGAACCTTCTCTGCTCTGTCTGGTGGCTGTTTGTCGAACGCAACCACCATTTCTCAGTTGCACGCGGGGGGAATGGACTTCCAAACCGTTGAATTACCGCGTCGACGGCCCAAGGATTTGACCGGATCCAGGCGAAAGTCAACTGTTATTGCAGCCGTTCGGGGTACTTGCGTAAGCGCTGCTTTGGATCACCAAGAAAACTCCGGGGTTAGTTGGCGCGTAATGGTTGCGTGGCTCGGCTAGACCGAGCGGCATAGCTGGCTGATCGTAGCTTGCGCAAGTGTCCGAATCCTGCGCAGCAGCCGTCGAGGTTTTGGGGACCTACGGCGGCACGGCGCGTGCACAACCGGGGTGCCTAGCCTTCAGCCGGGAGAACGACATGAGCAGACGCACCTCTACACAGCCAATCCTCGCCATGGTGATCGCCATCGGCATCACTTCCGCCTTCGCCGGGTGTGGCGGTAGCAGCGCTGGCGGCGTCGGTTACGGCGCCACCTGTGACACCTCCGCCGAGTGCGGCGGCGAGACCCCGTTGTGCAATCCAGTCGGAATCTGCGTGGAGTGTACGGGTGCATCGGATTGCGGCAACGGCGATCCGGTGTGCGGCTCCAACGGATTCTGCGGAGAATGCGCCGGCGATTCAGACTGCCCGGTCGCCGAACCGTTTTGTGATCAAAGCCGTGGAGAATGTACGTCGTGCCGAACCAATGCCGACTGCGGCGTCGCGGCGCCGGTATGTACCCCGCGCGGTCGATGCGAACCGGCCTGCGTCGATCAGACCGATTGCGACGGGGACGAAGTGTGCAACCCGGACATCGGCGCATGCACCCAGTGCGCTACCGACGCGGACTGTCCCCTGGGCGAACCTCTGTGCGATCCGAGCTCGTTGCGCTGCGTCGACTGCACTCAGGCCAGCCACTGCGGGGTCGCCAGTCCGTTCTGCGTCGACAACGATTGCGAGGAGTGCATCCAGAATACCGATTGTGGTGCCGGCCAAGTGTGCAGCAACGATCTGGAATGCGAAACCCGCTGTGAGTCGGATCTGCAGTGCACCAACGGTGACGCGCCCTACTGCGATACCGAGTCCGGCAGCTGCTTCGAATGCCTGGAAGATCCGCAATGCACCGACGGCGAAAAGCCCGTGTGCATCGCGAACGGTTGCGAGGAATGCCGTATCGACATGGACTGCCCTCTGGACAAGCCGATTTGCAACAACGAGAACCAGTGCGAGAACTGAGGATTACAACGGGCGAGTCAAGGTTTCGCGGATCCGCCGCGTCTGGCCCGAGGTGATCACCACTTGCACGGTCTTGCCGACGTTCGCGACAGGGTTGGTCAACTTGACCGTGTAGGTCCCTGGCGGTAGCTCGAGGGCGCACGGGGTGTCAGCGCAGCGATGCTTCGTTCCGAGCACCTCCACCTTGGCCCACGGAGACGTGCTCACGTGCAGCTTGCCCGGGGGCTGGGCGACGCGCGCGTCGGTGACGCGGCGGCGAGGCCGACGTACTGGTCTGCGAACCACGACCTGCTTCGTTCGCGCATCCACTATTGTTGTCGCCGCGGCGTCGGAGGGCGGAGGCGCAGCGTCGATGTCGACGATGGCACGCACCACCGGACCGGCATCGGGCTGCGACAATGCGATCGCTTGTTGGGGCGCAACTCGGGGCGCGAGCGAGCCGGCCCCTGGACTCAGCCAAACCCCCGTGGTGATCAACCCGGCAGCTACGACCGCGAGTAACACGTAGATGCCAGTGCGACTCGGGGGCTCTGGGTCGGCGGGGTCGACCAACTCCTCCGACTCGTTTGACTTCGCCGGCGCAGCTGACTCCACCGAGTTGTCCCGTGTCGCGGCTGCCTCCGCCTCCGCCATGGTCTCGGCCATAGACCGCAAGGTGCCACCGTCGTCGCCTTCCATGGTCTCGGCGACCGATCGCAACGTGCCATCGTCGTCGACCATTTGTGCGATGCCCTGCTCGCCGTCGTCGAGAAACGTGACTACCGAACCGACCGGCGTCTCTCGAGCCGGCTTGCCCGCGGCTTTGACGGGATGGGGAAACAGCTCGCCCAACCACGACGACAACATCTGGTTGGGCGGAGCCAGGTCGCCGTCTTCGGCTCGGCGGGACACGACGAAGCGATCGAGCGCGCGCTGCATCTCGGTCGCGTCGGCAAACCGATCATCCGGTTCGGCCGCAGTCGCACGCGCGACGATGTCGGCCAGCTCCGGCGCCACATCATCGGCGAGCGCCGGAACGTCGGCGCGCTTTGCCCGAGCCAGCTGGCCTTTCGCGTCGGAGTCTGGGTACGCCCGGGATCCGCATAGCATCTCCCACAACACCAGACCGAGGGAGAACAGATCCGAGCGGCCATCCACCTCGCGACCGTGGGCCTGTTCGGGGGACATATACGCAGGGGTGCCGCGCACGCTGCCCGCCGATTCCGCGGCGTCCGTGAGGGTGGCCACACCGAAGTCGGCGAGTTTTACCTCGCCGGCGTACGACAGCAGTACATTGCGCGGCGTCACATCGCGATGCACGACCCCGGACGGCCCGCGTTGCTCGCGCACCCGGTGGGCGTAGTCGAGGGCCTGACAAACCTCCATGGCGACGAACGCAGCGAGGATCGCAGGCAACGGACGTTCCGCGGCCTGGTCCAGGGCCCGCGCCAGATCCATGCCGTCGACGTACTCCATGACGAAGAACAGATCGTCCCCGGCGCGACCGAAGTCGAACACCGGCACGATGTTCTTGTGGGTGAGCGTCATCGACAGTCGGGCTTCGCTGAGGAACAGACGAATGAACCGAGGGTCCCGCGCGTACTGACGACGGATGCGCTTGACCACCAACTGCTTTTCGACCCCGCCCGGACCTCGGCGGCGGCCGAGAAACACCTCGGCCATGCCTCCGCCCTTCAGCGCGCGAAGCAGCTCGTAGCGGCCCATCATCGCCATTGGTCTCAATTATATAGGACGCCTGCGCCGACTGTGCGATCATGAGCCCGATGCCGACTCGGGTCGCCGTCATTTTGGTGGGGGTACTCGGTGTGATCGGTTTCGCACCGCGCTTCGCGTTTGCGTCACCTCCGCCGCCATTGCTCGTGTTGACCGGGCCGGGCCAGTCTCCTGCGACTGCGCGCGCGCGGCAAATCCTGCGCGACGTGGGCACGCGGCGCGGCTCGGTGCTGCTGGACTTGACCACCAAGCCCGTGGCTCCCGCGCAAGCGCGGCTGCTGCTCAGCCGGGGCATCGACGCCTACGTGAACCTGAACTACGGCAAGGCGATCAAACACCTGAACGCGGGCATCGCCGAAGCT
>SPJJ01012118.1_pt1 | contig 13495 bp, 10 predicted proteins | sample 3741741 | NCBI WGS metagenome assembly SPJJ01 (sample SAMN10925908, study PRJNA522277) | cold seep metagenome | isolation source: Elba SIP-enriched marine methane seep metagenome, extraction at timepoint T1 | place: Italy: coast of Elba, Mediterranean Sea | collected 2014-05 | reverse complement strand
GGGGGCGCAGACACAGCGCTCCTTGCACAATTTCGCCATCGGTCAGGATTGTTTTGACACGGATTTTCTCAGTGCGCTCGCCCAGGTGAAGAAAGCGGCGGCCCAGGCCAATGCTCGGCATCAGGTGCTGGATGCTGCGATTGCCCAAGCCCTGGTGGACGCGGCCAATGAGGTGCTGCAAGGGCGCTGGTGGACACAGTTCCCGCTCAAGGTCTGGCAGACCGGTAGCGGTACCCAGACCAATATGAACATGAACGAGGTGCTGGCACGCCGGGCGACGCAGTTGTCCGGCCTGGCGGTGCATCCGAATGATCACGCCAATTGCTCGCAGTCCTCCAACGATGTATTCCCGACCGCCATGCATGTGTCGGCAGCACTTGCACTGGAGCAGCAGTTGCAGCCGGCGCTGATGGCATTGATCAATGGTCTGCAGGCCAAGGCCGAGGCCTTCATGCCGCTGGTCAAGATTGGCCGCACCCATTTGCAGGACGCTACGCCGGTGCGTCTGGGGCAGGAATTTTCTGGCTATGTCGCACAGCTGCGGTCGGCGCAGACGGCACTGAGCCAGGCGCTCAAGCCTTTGCTGGCCCTGGCGCTGGGGGGTACGGCGGTGGGGACCGGCCTGAATGCGCCGCCGGGCTATGCGCAGACCGCCGCGGAGCTGCTGGCCCAGGAAACCGGCCTGGGCTTTGTTTCCGCTGAGAACAAATTCGCCGCGCTGGCCGGGCATGAGGCTCTGGTGCAGTTCAGCGGGGCGATGCGGCTGCTGGCGACGGCCTTGCTCAAGATCGCCAATGACGTGCGCTGGTTGGGTTCCGGGCCGCGCTGTGGTCTGGGTGAGCTGAAATTGCCGGCCAATGAGCCGGGCAGTTCGATCATGCCGGGTAAGGTCAATCCCACCCAGGCGGAGGCCCTGAGCATGGTTTGCGTGCAGGTCATGGGGCTGGACGCCGCAGTCGGCATCGCCGGTTCACAGGGCAATTTCGAGCTCAATGTCTACAAGCCTTTGATAATCCACAATGTGCTCACGGCCAGCCGTTTGCTCAGCGACGCGATGTGTTCATTTCAGCAACATTGTGTGGCAGGTCTGCAGGCGGATGCGGACAGGATCGTCAGCCTGCGCGAGCAGTCCCTGATGCTGGTGACCGCGCTGAGTCCGCACATTGGCTATGACAAGGCCGCACAGATTGCCAAGCAGGCGCATGCGGCCAAGATCAGCCTGCGCCAGGCCGCGCTGGACAGCGGCCATGTCAGCGCCGAGCAGTTTGACGCCTGGGTGCGCGCCGAAGACATGGTCTGACCCGATGTTGACGTCCCCCAAGCGTGAGCTGGACCTTGATGCCCAAACTGGTATGATGAGTTGATGAGTTATCAAGTTCTCAGCAAGCAGTCCTTGTCCGATGCGGTGTTTGAGCAATTGCGTCAGCGCATTGTCGGTGGCGACATGAGCCCGGGTGACAGCCTGCCTTCCGAGCGGATTCTGGCGGAGTTGCTGGGGGTCAATCGGGGTGCTGTGCGTGAGGGTCTGAAGCGCTTGCAACAGGCCCGGTTGGTTCAGGTTCGTCATGGTGGTGCCACCCAGGTGCTGGACTGGCAGGCCGAAGCCGGCCTGGACATGTTGCCGGCACTGCTTCTAGACCCAAAGGGGCGGGTGAACGTGGAGGCAGCGCGTGGTGTGATGGCCTTGCGTCAAAGTCTGGCACCGACCGTGGCGGCGGCCGCAGCAAGGCAAAAGGACAAGGCACTGGTTGGTCATCTGGATGCGATGCTGCTTGAGCTGGAAGCGGCGGGCAGCGCGGCGCAGCGCCAGCGTTTGTCGCTGGAGTACTGGCAGGCCCTGGTCGCTAGCAGCGGCAACATCGCCTTTCGCCTGGCCTTCAATTCCTTGCTGGCCACTTACCAGCCGATTCTGGGTTTGCTGACTCAGGTCATGGATGTGGAGTTTCGCGATCTCGCGGGGCTGCGTGGTCTGAATCAGGCCTTGCTCGCTGGAGATGCCAGCCGGGCAGAACAAAGGGCGGCGCAACATGTCGCCCTGGGTACGCGCGCCGTAGATGCGCTGCTCGATGTCTATCAGCAACAACAAGGAGCGTCGTGATGATTGGAATACCGGCTGGTCTGCTCACTGCCAATGCAGTCGAGTGGGTGATGCACAAGCATGTTCTGCATGGTCTGGGGCGCCAGCGTGGCACCTTCTGGGCGTTTCATTTTCATGAGCACCACAAGGTGGTGCGCGAGCATGATTATTACGACCCCAACTATGAGCGTTTTCCACTCGGTGCACATGCCCAGGGCAAGGAAGCCTGGGCACTGTTGGCGGGTGCCGCCGCCGTGACTCCGCTGTTCCCGGTGGCGCCGTTTTTCGTCGGCACCCTGTGGTATTCCTCGGCCAATTACTACTACAAGCACAAGAAATCACATCAGGATCCACAGTGGGCGCGCGAGCACCTGCCCTGGCATTACGACCACCACATGGGCCGGAATCCCAGCGCCAACTGGTGCGTCACAAAGCCCTGGTTTGACTACATCCTGGGCACACGCGAATTCATGAGTGAAACCCGGCGTGAGGACAATGTGCTGGGCCTCAAGCATCTGCCGGCCTGGCTCAAGTCCCGGTTGCCTTCGGTGGCTCGGCATGGTCGCCTGTTGCCCAGCAACGGGCCGCCCCCGCGCGGGGTTGCCAGGGCGGCCTGAGTCGGGTGGCGTTAAAGTGGCAAGCACTTGATCCGGAGATTGCCCGTACATGAACGCCCATATTGATCCCGAGCGTGCCGCCTTCGAGGCGTTCAAGGCCTTGCCACGTGATCAGCCGGTGCAGATGCTGAATCTGATCCGCCTGCGTGATGAGGCGGTCTATGCCGATGGCCGCGTGCTCACGGGTGCGCAGGCTTATGCCAGTTATGGCGAAGAAAGCGGCCCCATCTTTCGTCGCCTGGGTGGTCAAATCATCTGGCGCGGCCAGCCGCAGTTGATCCTGATTGGCCCGGCGCAGGAACACTGGGACATTGCCTTTATCGCGCGTTACCCCAGCGCTGCTGCCTTTCTCGCCATGGTGACCGATGCGGACTATCAGTTGGCCGTCAAGCACCGACAGGCCGCTGTCGCAGACAGCCGCCTGATCCGTATGGCCGAAACCGACAGCGGCGACGGTTTCGGCTAGGCCCCTTGCTTTTAGCCGGTGGCAGGGGCGGCTTGCAGTGGCTCATGGCCAATCCCCAGGCGATCGGCCAGCAACAACAGCGGTGGCAGAAAGACCAGATCCAGCACCAGGGCGACGAAAATGATGCCGGCGGTGAGGATGCCCAGTTCGGAATTGAGCACAAACACCGAGAACACCAGCAGGCCGAAGTTCACGATCAAGACCACCGTCGTCACGACCAGGGCCGAGCCCACTGTGGAATAGGCATAGCGAATCGCATCCGGGGTGCTCAGGCCATCGCGTTTTTGCGCCAGACGGTATTTGCTCAGCAGATGGACGGTAAAGTCCACCACGATGCCCATGGTCAGGCCGGAAACCACCGACAGACCCAACCCAATGCGGCCGTGCAGCAAGCCCCATAACCCGAACCCGATCAACATTGGCAGCATGTTCAGCAACAGGCTGATCAGGCCGTCCCAGACCGAGCGCAGCGCAATGGCGATGATCACGGAGATGGCCAGCAAGCCCAACAGGCTGCCGTACAGCATGCTCAGCACATTGCGCCTGCCGGTGTGGGCGAACATGGCGTCGGAACTGGCGCCCGGATGGAAGAAGTGGGCCGGGGCATTGTTCTCCAGCCAGTCATTGGCGCGCTGCTGCAAGCCGAGGACAGCCAGCGTGGACGAACTGTGCAAGCCGGCAATCAGGCGGGTGGCGGATTTGTCCATATTGACCTGATTGGTCAGATCCAGGCCAAAGGGCAGGGAGAATTCGTACAGCAGCAAATACTGCGCGGCCAGTTCCCGTTGCTGTGGCAGGCGGTACCAGCTGTCGTCATCGCCATGCATGTTGCGGTTCAGACGTTTCATGATGTCGGTGAAGCTGGTGACGTGCATCACTTCCGGTTGTTCACGCAGCCAGTTGGCGAAGTCTTCCAGCGTTCGCAAATAGGCCGGATCGGCCACCGCGCCTGCTTCACCTGCGCCCAGATTGAATTCCAGTGTGTTGAAGCCGTTCAGATGTGCGCGGGCGAAATCCGAATCCTGGCGGATTTGCGTGCTGGGATGAAAATACTCGGCCCAGACGTCATACAACTGATTCTTGGGGATGCCGCTGGCCGCGCCGATGATCACGATCAGGCTGGCGCCAAACATCAGGCGCGGGCGTGCCAGCACCGCATTGGCCAGGGCCTCCATGCGCTGGTTCTGACCGCCTTGCGCGCTTTTCACCGGCATGGGCAGCGTGGCCAGCAGGGCCGGCAACAAGGCCATGGACAGGGCCCAGGCGGCAACAATCCCCACTGCCACGGTATTGCCCAGGTCCTGAAACGGCGGCGCTTCGCTGAAGTTCAGGGCCAGAAAACCGATCACGGTGGTCAGGCTGGTCAGAAACACCGGCTGGCGGTTCAACTTGATGGTGTAGGCCACCGCTTGATGATTGTCCTGGCCGTCCCGTCGGGCCTGAAAGTAGCTGACCAGCAGATGCATGCAATCGGCCACGGCCAGGGTCAGAATCACCGTGGGGGCATTGGACACCGGCGGCGACACTTCAATGCCCAGCCAGCCCGCACCACCCAGACCGATAAGCACGGAGCCGATAATCACCAATATCGTGGCCAGTGTGGCCATGGCGGCGGTCAGCAGTGAACCGCTGCTCATGTACAGGAAGCCCGCAATACAGAGCAGGGCGATGACCAGGGCCAGCGGCACGATGGTGCTCATGTCGTACAGCGCGGCCTCGGTAAAGCTCAGGTTGCCGGCCACCTTGCCGGTGATCTTCAGATCGGCGCCGGGATGATCGGCTTGCAACTGCTTGCGCAACTCACGCACATAGGCCACCGAATCCGGGATCTCGCTGGAGCGGTCGATATTCGGCAGTTCGATGGTAATGTTGATGGCGGTCAGATGCCCGCTGGCTGTAATCAGCTTGCCGCTGATCAACGGTTCCGCCACGGCAATTTCGCGGGCCCGCGCGATGGCCTCGGCGCTCATGTTGTGGGCATCTTCGACCAGCGGGCGCACCGCCAGATCATCGCCCACGGCTTCGGTGTGCTGGAAGTTGGTGACCGAGTCCACGCGGATTGCGTGCGGGGTTTGCCAGGCTTTTTCGGTCAGCTCTTCAACAATGGTCAGATTGTCGGGCGTGAACACATTGCCGTCGGCCGGCTGAAACACCAGAAACAGGTTGTCATCCCGCGTGTAGGTATCGCGCACCGCGTCGTACGCGATCAACTGCGGATCATCGTCCGCAAAGAACACTTCCAGGTTGGTGGACAACTTGAGCTTGCTCAGGCCGGTGCCGAGCGCTGCGACCAGCAGGATGGTGAGCAGCAGGACCAGATAGCGCCAGCGAATGATCAGATTGGCGTAGTTCATAATTTACATTCGTACCAGTTGGTATGTTGGCAATCATAGCAGACCAGCCATCCGGAGACGGGAAGAACAGGGCTGGTGCGACTTATTGCCGGGCGGCGCTGAGCAGGTCCAGCGGCCAGCGGATGGCGGCGGCTTCCGCCCGCTCCAGCAGCTCCTGTGCATCGGCGGGCAGCAGGTAGCCGGCTTGCACCGAAGCAGCCGTGGCGGCGGTCATTTGCGCCATGTAATCGGCGTGACTGGGGTAGCGTTGCAGCAATTCCGGCTCGCTCAGCGGCACGGTAATTCCGCCCAGCTGACAGAGTGTGGATTGATAGCGTGCCACCGGAACGTCGATCGGTGGATAGCGCAGGCCACCCAGGGCGTTGCCCAGGTCGTCGGTGGCCAGACTGCCGCCTTCGGTAAAGCGGTAGCGCGGGGGTTGTGGCGGCATCAGGCCATCACGCAGCCAGCGATCCAGATGATGAATCGCAGCGGCGACCGCAAAGCGCATCGGGAAGGCCGCGCCCGCGGCGACACACACATTCAGGCCCGGCTCGAGCATCTCGCCATAGTTGCCGGCCAGTTGATGCAGCTGATCGTCCTGCGCCAGCGACATTTTGGGCAGATGGGCCACCACACGGCGTGCCTGGCCGAGTTCCTGGTGATAGCCCACCCACAAATCCTGATGGGCCGAGCCGGCGACTTCCCAGAGCACGTAGTTGCCGGTGGCTGTGGGTTCTTCCGGCTGGGCCTCCGCATCGCTGAGCAAATGCAGCACCGGTGCGGCCGGCGCAGTGCCGAAATCCTTGCCGGCGCCGATATCGGCATGAATCAAAAAGCCGTCGATCGCATTGGCCTGGGCCTGCACCTCGTTGACGTACTGGTGCAACTGGATGGCCGACTGTGACTGGCCCATGGCGATGATGCGCTCGACCGCCAGGCCGCCCATGGGATCGATCTCACCCCCTTGTTGGCGAAAGCCGCGGGCAATCTGGCTGACCATGTCAAAGGCATAGTCGTCACCGGGATGGTTCAGGCCTGCATAGCGCACCGGGTCCCACACCTGCGGGGTCAGCGGCGTGCAGCAAAGCCCAGCGGCCTGCGCGCTCAGGTGCACGTAAGCATAGCCTTCGCGCAGGAAGAATCGGTGGGCTTCCAGCGTGTCGACCGCGTTTTCAAACTGAGCCGTGACATTGACCCAGTCGAGCAGCAGCGTGCCGTTGAACTGACTGCTGTCGGCGGGCCGGCGTACGATGACGCGGGTGGTGTATTCGGCTTCGGGCTGATCGCTGTGCGACTGCGCCACACCACTGACAAAGTATTCTTCTTCGACGTAGCCCAGCTCGCCAATGTCGTACCAGCTGTCCCACATGGCGTGTCCAAACAGGCCCGCATCGCCAACCGGCCCCTCGAAGCGGGCCACGGCGCCGTCATGATGGTGTGGACCCGTGTCTCGGCCGGCCCCCTGACAGCTGAGCAGGCTCAGCGACAATGCTGCCAGTGCGATTATTCTGATCATCGGTTCTCTCCTTATGGGGTGCAGCCTAATGCGACGCACCAGCCGATGATTCGTCCGCGCGGACGGTTTTGTCAGTCTAGATCAGGCAGATTGCTGAACTGCTCCAGCGCCTGGGCATTGGCCAGTGCGGTCTTGTTCTTGATCGGGCGCCCCTCAATTACGTCACGCACCGCCAGTTCGGCCAACTTGCCGGAGCGGGTGCGGGGCAGGTCCTGCACCTGAATGATCTTGGCCGGCACATGGCGGGGACTGGCAAATTCCTTCAGGCGTCGGCGAATCTGATCGCGCAGGCCGTCGTCCAGCTGCAGCTCATCGTGCAGGGTCACGAACAGCACCACGCGCACATCGCCTTGCCAGTTCTGGCCCACGGCCAGCGATTCGGCGATGCCGGGCACCTGTTCCACCTGGCGGTAGATTTCGGCGGTGCCAATACGCACGCCGCCGGGATTGAGGGTGGCATCCGAGCGGCCGTGGATGATGAAACCGCCCTCAGGCGTTTTTTCGGCGTAGTCCCCGTGATGCCAAAGGTTCGGAAAGGTATCAAAATAGGCGCCTCGGTAACGGGCCTGATCGGGGTCATTCCAGAAACCGATGGGCATGCTCGGGAATGGCGCCCGACAGATCAGATCGCCTTTCTCGCCAGGTGGCAGGCTGTTGGCCGCGTCATCGCAGACATCCACCGCCATGCCCAGGCCAGCACCCTGAATCTGGCCGCGTTGTACGGCTTGCCAGGGGTTGCCCAGCACAAAGCAGGACACGATGTCGGTGCCGCCGGAGATGGATTGCACCGCCAGATCCGGCTTGATGTGCTGGTAGATGTAGTCGAACGACTCCGGTAACAGCGGCGAGCCGGTGGAGGCCAGACTGCGCAGTGGGCTCAAATCCTGCCGTGGTCGGACTCCGTGGCTTTTCAGGGCGTCGATGTACTTGGCCGAGACACCAAAGAAGCTGGCTTTCGCATCGGCGATATAGTCGAACAAGACCTCGGGTGTGGGATGAAATGGCGAGCCGTCAAACAGCAGCAGACTGGCGTTGCTGGCCAGCGCACTGACCAGCCAGTTCCACATCATCCAGCCGCAGGTGGAGTAGTAGAACACCGCATCAGCCGGCTGGATGTCGGCTTGCAGCTGGTGTTCCTTCAGGTGCTGCAGCAGGGTGCCGCCGACCCCGTGCACGATGCATTTGGGTACGCCGGTGGTGCCACTGGAAAACAGGATGAACAGGGGGGCATTGAAGGCCACCCGGGTGTATTGCAGGGTGGGGGGCTGAGCTGCTGCGAGTCCGCTCCACGCGGCAAAACCCGGCGGCACGTCCGGGCCCAGCATCAGTGCCGCATCGGCGCTGTCGAGTTGCTGGCGGATGGCGGCGGCCTTGTCACGGGTATCGAAATATTTGCCTCCATAGTGATAGCCGGCACAGCTGATGAACAGCTTCGGCTTGATCTGGCCGAAGCGGTCCAGAACGCCGGCCTGACCAAAGTCGGGTGAGCAGGAGGACCACACCCCGCCCAGACTGGTACAGGCCAGCATCGCAATCAGGGTTTCCGGCCGATTGGGCATCATCGCGGCGACCCGATCACCGGGCTGCAGGCCTTGCTGCCGCATCCAGTTTGCGACACGGGCCACCTGATCTTTCAGTTCAGCCCGGCTGAGCGACTGAGATTCGCCGTCCTCACCGCGATAGCGCAGTGCCAGCGCGCTGCCGGTTCCGCGTTCCAGCAGGTTTTCAGCGTAGTTGAGCGTGGCCTGTGGGAAAAACTGCGTGCCTGGCATGCCCTGGCCAGCGGTGATGGCCTCGCCCCGATCCCCAATGACCGCGCAGAACTCCCACACGGCGGACCAGAAATCTCCCGCCTGGTCCACCGACCATTGATGCAGGGCGGCGTAATCGCGACCCAGCTGTGTAGCGTATTGATCCGTAAAACGGCTCAGCAGGGCCTGTTCGATGCGTTGCGGCGATGGGGTCCATTGGGCGGCGGTTTCAGGCATGGTCAGGCTTGTCGGGCTGGTTGTCAGGATGGGCGGCTTTAAATGCCGGCAGCTCAGCGCAAAGCGCATCGATGGCTGTCAGGCGCGGGTAGCTGTCCAGCGGGCAGTCAAAGCGGCGTGCATTGTATATCTGAGGAATCAAAAAGCATTCGGCCAGCCCTGCGTGGTCGCCAAAGGCAAAAGCAGCATCCCGTTGCTGCAGTTGTTGCTCAAGTGCAGCAAAACTCTGTGCGACCCAGTGGCGATACCAGTCGGTGCGTGCGCAGGCATCCAGCTTCAGCCTGCCCTCCAGATATTGCAGCACGCGCAAATTGTTCAATGGATGCGTATCGCAGGCGATGGCCGCGCAAAACGCCAGCACCTCGGCCTGCTCGCGTGCAGTCAAAAAAAGCAGGGCGGGCTGAGGGTGCTGTGCTTCCAGATACTGGCAGATGGCCTGAGACTGGCTCAGGTGCCAGTCGCCGTCCTGCAGGCAGGGCACCAGACCTTGCGGGTTGCGCTGTCGAAAGTCCGGCTTGTGCTGCTGGCCACCGTCCTGAATCAGATGCACCGATTGAATTTGATAGGCCAGGCCCTTCAGCTGCAGGGCCAGACGTACTCGCCAGGCTGCAGTGGAGCGCCAGTAGCTGTAGAGCGTATAGCTCATGACCGAATCCTTGAAAAAGCGTGGCGTCATCCTACAACGCGGCTGCCAGGCGCGCGCTAGGGCTGCGTGTGGTCCGCTTGCGGCAGTGAATCCAGGCCCAGTTGGATCACCTGAGCCCGGCTGGCGTCGGCCTGATGGGCTTGTTGTTTCAAGCTTTCGCTGAGTGCTTCGGCCAGATCATGGCAATCCCATTGCAATGCCAGTTCGAGGATTTCCAGTTCAAGCAGCCATTCGCGGTTTGCGCTGCCGTCCAGATGCAGCCGGCGCAGCGCCCCTGGGTTTGGATTTTCGCTGTCGCGCAGTGCGCGTAGTTGGGCGTAGGCCTGTTGCAAGTGCTTATCGGCAGCGGTGTCATGCGCGCCGGGGCTGGCTTCCAGCGAGGCATCCCGATAAAGATCGAAATGTTCGCGATCAGCGGCACCGCCCCAGACCGAGTCGATGCGCATGCCGACCGCCATGTCGTAGTCGCCCCAATCCGGCTGGAACAGCGGCTGCCCATCCGGCCCGCTCACGCTGCAATCGCGAAAGCTCAGCAACAGGTTTCGCCCGCGTTCGCGCAAGACATGCTGCAGGCGGCCGCGCACCACGACGCCGGATACGAAATCCAGTTCGACTTCGCGCCCGACCTCAATGCCTTGTGCCTTGAGCTCGTCGATGCTGTACGCCGACAGGCAACGCGGCATATCGACCAGCTGGCCGATCGGAGAGCCAAAGCCTTGCGGGTGGGCGCGGGTGCCATGTCGGTACAGCTGGTGTTGCGCAAAGGCCAATTGCGTCGGGCCTTGTGTGGCCAGATAAATCGGCTGGCCCATGGCGTCGCAATCCACCCGTGCAATCCTTCCGCTCACCTGCAGGCCACTGTTGTACTGGGCGGTGCAGACACTGCCGCTGTCGATCGCCGTGCGCAGCGCGGGCAGGCCGCCGCGCTGAAAACTCATGCCGGCGGCGAAGCTTTCCAGTACCTGGCTCAGGTGCTTGCAACTGCGTGCCACAAACAGTTGTGGCTGGGTGCTGGTGATGTCGTAGGCGGTGTTCACCGCCTCCAGCGTCAGTGGCTTTTTGGGAACTTTCTGGTCATCCAGGCAGCTGCTGCTTTCGCCCAGCGATGACAGCAGACCGGCGCCAAAAATCCGATAGTCCTGCGGTGTGCCGACCAGGCCGTATTCCACCGTCCACCAGTGCAGGCGGGCCAGCAAGGCGGCTTCCGAGCGGTTGTCATTGGCGGCCAGGGCCTGTTCCAGGCGCTTTTCGGCCTCGGCCAGGTCCTGCGCGCTGGACTGCGGGCTTTCCTTGACGATGGACAGGTGGCGGATCGCTTCATAAACGGCGAAGTCTGCCTGGGTGGCGATGGCCTTCATGCCGATCTCGCCAAACCGCTGCAGGAACTCGGCATAGTCCACGTCGGCCAGAAAAGGCGCGTGGCCGGCGGACTCATGCACGATGTCCGGGGCCGGGGTGTACAGAATGTGATCGATGTGACGCATCTGCAGCGCGATGGGCAGCACACGGCGAGCCTGGAACTCCATGAAGATCGCCGGTGGTATGAAACCATCCACCACCACAGCCGCCCAGCCCAGATTGGCCAGGCAGTGATTCATTTCGTCGATCGAGGGGATGTGATCGAGGCTGATGCCGGTGGCTTTCAGGCCATCCTGATACACCGGGTGCGCCGTGTGCTTCAGCTTGCGTAGCAACTGCCTGAGTACAAAGCGCCACACGGCATGATCGCGCGGGCTGTAATCATCACCGTGCTGGGGCTGGACAAACTGCCGCAAATGCCGGGGCAGACTGGCGATCAGTTCCTTCTGTTTGAGCGCGCGATGACGATCCATGCTTCAGGCCTGTTCGGGCAGGGCTTCCACGCGCTGATCGATGCAGCCGAATATCGAGCGTCCTTGCTCATCCAGCATTTCGATGCGGATGCGGTCGCCGGCCTGCATGAAGCCGGTGCTGGGCTTGCCATCGCGTATGGTTTCAATCATCCGAATCTCGGCAATGCAGGAATAGCCCACACCACCTTCGCTGATGGCCGAGCCATGATCCGTGCCCTGTTTGTTCGACACGGTGCCTGAGCCGACGATGGAGCCGGCGACCATGCTGCGGCTCTTGCACACATGGGCGATCAACTGGCCGAAATCAAAGGTCATGTCTTCACCGGCATTGGGGCAGCCGAACAGTTCGCCGTTGTACTGGCTGCGCAGCGGCAGGTGCAGTTTGCCCTGGCGCCAATGGGGGCCGAGTTCGTCCGGGGTCACCGCGACCGGCGCAAAGGCTGAAGCCGGTTTGGACTGGAAAAAGCCGAAGCCCTTGGCCAGTTCGCCGGGGATCAGGCCCCGCAGCGACACATCATTGACCAACATCAGCAGGCGAATATGCGACAGGGCCTCAGCGGCCTGGGTGCCTTGCGCGACATCATCGGTAACCACGGCGATTTCAGCTTCGAAATCGATGCCCCAGGCCGGATTGGCCACAATCTTGTCGTAGGGGCTGAGAAAGCCGTCCGAGCCACCCTGATACATCAGCGGATCGTGCCAGAAGCTATCCGGTACTTCGGCGCCGCGGGCGCGCCGCACCAGTTCGACATGATTGACGTAGGCGCTGCCATCGGCCCACTGGTAGGCGCGTGGCAAGGGCGAAGCACATTGCTGCGGCTCGAAGGCCGTCGCCTGGGCCAGATCGCCGCTGTTCAACGCCTCGTAGCGCTGTTGCAGTGCCGGCTGAAGCTGATGCCAATGATCCAGCGCAAACTGCAGAGTGGCGGCGATATCGCTGGCATCAACGCAGTGTTGCAGGTCGCGCGAGACCAGCAGCAGGCGGCCGTCGCGGCCCTGATTCAGGCTGGCGAATTTCATGCGTGAGGTTCCTTGTTGTGGGCGCGTTCATGCAGCCAGGCGGCATGCCGCGGGGCGCGACGGGTCTGGCTCCATTCTTCCAGCATGACCGGCGCGACCTCGTGCAGGCGCTGCATGTCCTGTGCGCTGCCGGTGTTGGCGGCCAGTTCAATGCGATGGCCATTGGGGTCGAAGAAATACAGCGATTCAAAGATGCCGTGATTGACCGGCCCGAGCACCTCCAGGCCCTGGTCCTGCAGATGCTGTTGGGCGGCCTGCAGGGCAGTGAGATCCTCGACTTCGAAGGCGATGTGCTGCACCCAGGCGGGCGTATTGGGGTCTTCGCCCATGGGCGGCGAATTGGGCAGTTCGAAAAAGGCCAGCACATTGCCCATGCCGGCGTCCAGAAAGACGTGCATATAGGGGTCGGGCTGGCCGGTCGAGGGCACTTTGTCTTCGGCAATGGCCAGCACGAAATCCATGTTCAGGACACGCTGATAGAACTCCACCGTCTGCTTGGCATCCCGGCAGCGGTAGGCCACATGATGTATGCGCTTGAGTTGCATGGTTCAGGCGTCCGCCTGCAATGTGCCGCGGCGAATCTGATCGCGTTCGATGGATTCGAACAAGGCCTTGAAGTTGCCTTCGCCGAATCCCTCATCGCGCTTGCGCTGAATGAATTCAAAGAAGATCGGCCCCACCAGGGCTTCGGAGAATATCTGCAACAGCAGGCGTGGATCGCCATCTTCGGTGCTGCCGTCCATCAGGATGCCGCGTTGCTGCAATGGGGCCACGTCTTCGCCATGGCCGGGCAGGCGCTGATCCAGCATTTCGTAGTAGGTGTCCGGCGGCGGCGTCATGAAACGCATGCCCAGCGCCTTGAGTTTGTCCCAGGCGGCCGGCAGATCATCGCAGGCAAAGGCAATGTGCTGAATGCCCTCGCCGTTGTAGGCCATTAGAAACTCCTCGATCTGGCCCTGGCCGCTGCCAGACTCCTCGTTCAATGGAATGCGAATCT
>SPJJ01049807.1_pt1 | contig 13504 bp, 8 predicted proteins | sample 3741741 | NCBI WGS metagenome assembly SPJJ01 (sample SAMN10925908, study PRJNA522277) | cold seep metagenome | isolation source: Elba SIP-enriched marine methane seep metagenome, extraction at timepoint T1 | place: Italy: coast of Elba, Mediterranean Sea | collected 2014-05 | reverse complement strand
CATGGGTGTGGAGGCGTTTCGGTTCGTCGCCCGCCGCGTGGCTGGCCATCGTCGGCTAGAAGTCGATGAGCAGTGCCATACGTTCAAGCGGTACGGCCCGGTAGTCGAAGACTTTCGCCGGCCATCGTTCGAGATCCCCAGAGTTGGCATGATGTCGCCGCCCTCCCGCACCGACTGGGGCTGGGACATCATCCTGCTCGTGCACATCGAGCCCGCCAAGAACCTCAGCTACGAGCAGGCCAAACCGGAGGTGCGCAAATTCCTGTTCGAAGCGTCACGCGGGCGCGCGTTCCTGCGCTGGAGCGAGCAGTTCGTCTCCGTGAGACGCATCAAACAGATCATCCAGCAACAATCCCTTGGAATCCTGCAGCAGATGCAGGCTGCCGATGACAAGAAGAACCTGCCGCCATTGCCGACGACCGACCCGACGTGAACAGCCCGTTTGCCCATATCCTGCGCGCGGCTGTCGAACAGATTCCGGGCGCCATCGGCGGTGCGTTCGCCGCGGGCGATGGCGAGATCGTCGACTCGTGGGTGCACGCCGACCCTACCGAGTGGGCGATCATGACCGCTCACTACGGCATCGTGCTGTCGCATATTCAGTCGGCGCTGCTGACCTTTCACTACGGCGAGGCCGAGCTACTCATGATGTCCCATGAAGGCACCGACATTCTGATGCATCCAGTCACGGAGGGCTACTACGCGCTGATGGCAATCGACCACCCTGCCCCTCTGGGCAAGGCTATCTCGGCGCTGAACGACGCTGCCATGGCGTTGCGAGTGGAGATGGGATGAGGCGGGCGAGCGCCATCATGAGCGCACTGCTGGTGTGTGCGTTGAGCTTTCCAAACACGGCGGCAGCGGAGGACTACGACGTCGACAGCGAGGACTGGAATGGCCTCGGCATGTTCGCCGCGCTGGCCAAGGGTGTCGGCTACAAGGTCGAATCCGCATCGCTCATCGACTGGTCGGACCTGACCAGCGACGACGTGCTGGTCATCGTCTACCCGACCAAACATGTGGAGCCGTTTCACCTCGCCGGGTTCCTGCAAAGTGGTGGCCGCGTGATCATCGCCGACGACTTCGGCGAGTCCAAGCGGGCCCTGCAGGAGCTGCGTATTCTGCGCGAGGCGGCCCAGGGCAACATTCGCGCGGACTACTACAACAACCGCACGTTCGCGCCCATCGCCAAGCCCAAAGCCAAGAACCACCCACTGGCGGCCGGCGTCGACGAGCTGACCACCAACCACCCGGCCGTGTTCACCGGCGTGTCCGGTCACACGGTGGTGTTCGGTTTCCAGGGCGACATGTCCGTGGTCGTCGCCGGCGATCTGGGCCGTGGCGAGTTCGTAGCAATTTCGGACCCGAGCGTCCTGATCAACAAGATGTTGACCTTCAAGGGCAACATGAAGTTCGCGATCAACCTGCTCAAGTACTTCAAGAGCTCCGACAACGAAGCGGGCCGCATCGTTTTGCTGCACAGTGGATTCACGATCACCGGAGAGCCACCGGTTCCCAAGGGCGGTTCGGTGTCCGCCCTGCTCGACCAGTTCAATCGCTGGCTGCTCGAACGCAACGACTACCTGCTGACCAACGACGCGACCCGCGGTGTCGGCATCCTGGCAGCGCTTCTCGTCGCCCTACTCGGCCTGGCGTCGCTGCCATTGCTTCGCCGCACGGGGCTGGACGGCAGCTGGACTCGTGCCCGGCCTGACGGCGGTCCCCTGGACAGCTTCGAAGAACTGGTCGGCCATTTCGATACGAAGGCGCGGCGCAAGAATTTCTTGTTGCCCGCGGCCGTTCTCCGAGACAACGTCAATCAGCGTCTCGGCGATGTGCTCGAGCGCGAACAACCGCTATTCAACATGGGCCGCCAGGTATTCGTCGATGAGTTGAACCGCGTGTGCGGTCATCAGGTGGCTCGCGCCGCGGCCGCCATATTCCCGCGACTCAAACGGCTACCGACGCGCGTTCAGGCGGCATCACCATGGACATCGATGTATTTATCGCGTCACGAGTTCGAAACTCTGCACAAGGGGGGGGATGAGCTTTATCGGACCCTTGGAGAACCCGGCAAACGGGTGTAAAAGCGAATAGATCTGACTATGGCCGTCGACGGCATTGCACATAACGTACTCGCCCAGGTTGGTGAGGTCTCTCAGGCGATCATCCGCGAGGTAGCCAAGGCGTACATCGGTCCACCGCAAACGACCGAGGCATTGCTCACCGCGCTGTTCGCCGGCGGTCACGTGCTCATCGAGGGCGTGCCCGGCGTCGCCAAGACGACGCTGATCAAAGCCTTCTCGCATACCCTCGGCTGCGCGTATCGGCGCATTCAGTTCACCCCGGACTTGTTGCCGTCGGACATCACCGGCACGTACATCCTGGACATGCGCACCAACGAGTTCGTGCTGCGAGAGGGGCCGATCTTCACCAACGTCCTCCTCGGTGACGAGATCAACCGCGCCCCGGCCAAGACCCAGTCGGCCCTGCTCGAAGCCATGCAGGAGAACCAGGTAACGATCGAGGGTGAGACTCGCCAGCTGGGCCGGCCGTTCATCGTGCTAGCCACTCAGAACCCGATCGAGCAGGAGGGCACGTACCCATTGCCCGAAGCTCAGGTCGACCGCTTCTTGATCAAGCTGACCATGCACTACCCGGCGGCCCGCGACGAGAAGCAGATGTTGATGACGTACAACAAGCCGGTTCCCGCGCTGCAATCGTTGATCAGCCCGGATGACATCCTGCGTATGCAGGAGCTGGCCCAAAACGTTCACGTCGCCGATGAGATCTTCGACTACATCCTGGGACTCGTCCAACACACCCGCCAGCACCGGCGCGTGTATCTGGGCGCATCGCCCCGCGCGGCGCTGGCGCTGCTCGACGCCTCGAAGTCCCTGGCGTTGATCCGCGGCCGCGACTACATCCTTCCGGACGACATCAAATCCCTGGCCCCGCTCGTGCTGAGTCACCGTATCCTGATGACGCCCGAAGCCGAGCTCGATGGAATTCACGCCAACGTGGTCGTCAACGAAGCACTCGAGCGGGTGGCCTACAAGACACCGAGGCAACCGAGACCCGCGTGACCCCTGCGCTGGCAAAGCGCGGCAAGCTCGCCCTGGCGAGCGGTTGTTCGTTCATCCTCGTCGGTGCCATTTACAACGCACCACCACTGGTCGCCCTGGGCGGCGTGGTCGTGTGTGCCCTGCTGACCGCGTACCTGTGGTTCTTCCCCACCGCGATTCTGTTGCGCCGGCGAAAAATTGAGTTGTCCTGGTGGGTACCGCCCGGCGACCAACCCGGCGGCGCGCTGTCGGTGGAGCGTCCATTCGACCTGCACGTGGCTCTGCGCAACCACGGCGGACGCGCATTGCGCGTGCTCAACGTAACCATCGTTGGTCACTCGTCCCTCGAGCTTCCCGACAATCTCGAAGCGTTGGTGCCCGCGGGTAAACAAGTCGAAGTGGTCGGCGACGCCCGCGCTCATTCGGCGGGCTATCACGTGCTGCACGGGGCGGTCATGGTGTTCGGTGACATCCTCGGCCTGTTCGATCTGCGCGCGTACTTCCCCCACCCGATCTCGATCAAAGGGTTTCCGCGCCAGGCCGGCTTGCGCAGCTCCGCGGCACTACGGCCCAAGGGCGGTGCCCTGCACGAGCGCGTGGGCCTGCACCACGTACGCCGTCGCGGCCTGGCAGGAGAGCTTCGGGAAATTCGCGAGCACAGCCACGGCGACCCGTTCAAGTTCATCGCGTGGAAGGCCACCGCACGCCGCCAGAAGCTGATGGTTCGCGACCTCGAGACCGAGATCGTCGTTACCCACCAAATCCTGGTCGACATCGCCGGCACCATGCGCGGCGGCTCGGCCGGTCGAACCAAGCTCGACTACGCATTGGACACCGCGGCCGCACTTGCCCGCAGCGCGCTCGAAGGCGGCGACCGGGTTGGCCTGGTCACCTTCGACTCCCGGGTGTACTCGGAGCTCAAGCCCGGCGCCGGCCATCACCACTACCTCAAGCTGATCGATCGCCTCGTCGAAGTGCACAACATCGTCGACGAAGACCTGACGGATCTCACCAACGGCGAGCTCGTGGCCGCGGTTGCCGACTACCTGGCCCACCAAGAAGCCGTCGACGTCCGCCTGCGCCGGACGCCAGCGCTCGACGACCCGATCTGGGAGCGTTTGCACGCCGGCCCGGACGGCGAGCTGTACGACCTCGGCGGCATGAACAACGTGATCTCGGCCCTGTTGAAAGCCATGGGCACCACCGCGCAGAAAGCCCTGGCTCCCGCGTGGTGGTGGTCGCGAGTCCACATCAGCCGCGAGTCCGACCCGCAAATGGCCAAGCTCCGACTGTTCTCTCGCCTGCGTGGCATCGAGCTGCCGTATCGCAGCGATCACGAGCACGGCATCCGCGCCAACGGACTGGCCCAGGCGATCCACAAAGTGTCCGCCCAGTCCCGCGCCGACAGCATCATCATCCTGTCGGACCTTCACGGCATCTCCGAGAACCCGGACGCCACGCTCAAAGCGATGGCCCGGGCCCGGCGCAGCGGCCAACGAGTCATTGCCATCACGCCATTCGGCCCCGCCTTCGCCCCCGACGCCAACTCCGACGCCGGCAAGCGCGTCGCCGACGTGTTCATGGACGACGAGCGCGACGCCGTCGAACAAGCCAGCCGCCTACTGATGCGAACCGGCATTCCCGTGATCGAAGCCGGCCCCAAAGACAGTCCCGCCGTGCTGCTGCGCAAGATGTCGCGCAGTCGGCTGCGGCGCGTAGCCTAGGGGGCGGCGCGGGTGACGCTGCGTCGGCGGGGACGCCGCACGCACCGGCCACGCCCCCGCTCCGCACCGACTCGGCCTGATGTGGTCTGTGGGTGTGGTGACAGGCTCCGGAAAACAAAAAGGCCGGGGGTTCGCCCCGGCCTTCGTCGTTGGCTTCGTTGGGCCTAGGCCGCGTAGTGTTCGATCTGCTTGAGATTCACGCTCACCAGTTTGGATACGCCGGGCTCTTGCATGGTCACGCCGTAGAGTTGGTCGGCGATTTCCATGGTCCGCTTGTTGTGCGTTATCACGATGAACTGGGAGCGGTTGGTCATCTCGCGGACGATTTCGTTGTAGCGATCCACGTTGGCGTCATCTAGTGGCGCGTCCACCTCGTCGAGCACGCAGAATGGAGACGGCTTGATGAGGAAGATGGAGAAGATGAGCGCCACTGCGGTGAGGGCTTTTTCGCCACCGCTGAGCTGATCCACCGTAGTGTTCTTCTTGCCTGGAGGCTGGGCCATGATCTCGACACCGAAGTCGAGGATGTCCTGGCTCTGGCTGTTGGTCGGCGGCGACAGCTTGAGGGTCGCACGGCCGCCCCGGAACAGGCGCGGGTACAGCTCCTGGAACTGAGCGTTGATCGCGTTGAACGTGTCGCGGAACTTCTTGCGCGACGTCCGGTTGATCTTGTCGATGGCCTTGCGCAGCTGATCGACCGCGTTCTCCAAGTCGATTTGCTGCGTGCTCAGAAAGTCGTGACGCTCGGACACCGTCGCGTACTCGTCGATGGCGGTCAGGTTGATATCGGCGCCCATGCGATGGATGAGCTGGCGCAGCTTCTCGAGCCGGGCTTCCTCTTCCTCGCCGACCAGCGGTCGCAAGTGATAGTCGCCGACGACTCGGCGCAGACTCACGTTGTAGCGCTCGGCGATCTGGTCCTCGAGCATCGTCATCTGCGTCTTGAGGTCGTACAGACGAATGTCCAGACTGCTGACTTCGCCGGCCAACTCCTCGGCCTTGGCGCGCAGCTCGCGTACCTGAATCTCGGCCATCTGCAACTCGCCGACGCGAATCTCGTACAGCTTGCGACCCTCGTCGAGCTGGGCAGCGCTATCCAGATGCCGCTCGCGCACCTCGACCAGACTGGCCTGAAGCTCCTCGGTGTCCTTGAGCAGTTGTTCGTTGCGCTCGCTGTCATCGGCGATGCTCTGCTGAAGCTTGGTGATGCGGTCGTTGAGCTCACGGTCGTTGAGCTCTAGCTGCAAAACCGCGGCTTCTAGCGACGCGCGTTTTTCGCCCAGCTGAGCCACCTGAATCTTGGCCTGGGTAGCAGCCAGCGCCAGCTCCTCGACGCGCTCGCGGCCCGAAGCCACGCGCACGGTCAGATCTTCCTGGGAAGCCTCATGGCGTTCGATATCCGCGTTGGCCTGGGTGCGAGACTGGCTCAGCTCCGCCTCTTGCTCGGCGACGCCGCGCAGCCGCTCTTCCAGCTCGAGCTGCTCGGCGTTGAGCTGGGTCAATCGCGTGCGCAACCGGTCCACGTCGGCCCGGTAACCGGTTAGGTCTTTCTCGTGACCCATGATCGCGATATCGCCATCGTGCGCTTCGGCGCGCAGGCTCTCGATGGTCTTGGTCACCCGCTGAAGCTCTGTCTTGGTGGAGACGACCCGCGCGGTGGCATCGGCCAGGTCGCTAGCCAGGCTGCCGGTGATTTCTTCGAGCTCGCGAATCTCGCGTTTCTGGGCCAACACACCGGCGCCCTGGGCATCCTGAGAACCTCCACTGACGACGCCGCGCGAATCCACGATGTCGCCGTCTAGCGTGACCAGGGTCTCGTCGCTGCCGTCTTTGTGCAGGGCAACAGCGCGATCGAGGGTCTCGACCACGACGCAATCGCCGAGCAATTGGCGGCCGACTTTGTCGAAGCCATCATCGAACTTGATCAAGTCGACCATGCGGCCGACCACACCTTCGTTGCCGACGACGCTAGCCGACCGATCCTCGACGACGATGCCTGCCGACGCCACGTGAGCGGGAGGTTTGAACGGCACGAACGACGACCGGCCCGCGGATGTCTCCTTGAGATACTGAATGGCCTTGACGCCAACGTCGTGGGTATCGACCAGAATGCCGCCCAAGCGATCGCCGAGAGCAACTTCAACGGCGAGCTCCAGCTGTGCCGGCGCCTGCACCACATCAGCGACCAGGCCCCAGATCTTCTGTTCGCTCGACGCCAGAGTCTCGGCGTTCTGCATGACGGCTCGGGTACCGTTGGCGAAGCCCTCGTACTTTTCGTGGATCTCGATGAGCGACTGCAGGCGCGAGCGGCGGCGATGCAACTCGGTGCGCAAGGTCTCGACTTCGGCCTCGTACTGCTCACCCAGCTCCTGAAGCTCGCCCTGGCGTTTCTCGAGACTCTCGGTTTGTGCGCCCAGGTCCAGGCGCACCTGCTTGAGCTCGGCCAGCTTGCCCGATACCCGCCCGGCTTCCTTGTCCGCTTCCTTGAGCTTGGCGTTGCCTTCTTCGGTGTCGGCCAGCACGCGCTCGAGGCGTTCGGATGATTCCCGCTTGCGCTGTTTCAGCGCCTGTTCACGGCTGTCCGCGGTGACCAGTGCCGCGCGTGCCTGGGCCAGACCGGTGCGCGCGTCGTCCAACAGCGACTGGGCTTCCTCTAGCAACTGTCTTGCTTCGGTAGCCGCGGCGTCCCGCTGCTCGACGTTCTGTTCGTTGGCGTCGATGGTCGACTGGAGTGAGCCGAGCTCCCCGCGCTTCTCTTCGAGCTGCGCGACCGCTTGTTCGCGGCGCTCGTGCAGGCTGCGAATCTCGCCCTGGGCCTCGGCCACGCGCTCGACCAGGTCTTTGGCCTCACGAGTCTGGAACTCGATCTTGTTCTCGGACAGCTTTATCCGGTTCTCGAGCTCGTACAGCTGTTCCTGCAACTCGGCGAGCCGGCGCTCTTCAACGGTAAGCTCGGCGCGCTCGGCGATGACCTTGGCATCCTGCGCCTCGAACTTGGTACGCGTGTCGTTGCGCCCCTCGGTGGCGACCGCCAGTGCCGCGGCAGCCTGCTTGCTCTCGGCGTCGATGCCGAGCATCTGATGAGACGCCCGCCATAGGTCGATGTCCTTGAGCTCGGCGCGATAGCGGCGATAGCGCTCGGCCTTTTGAGCCTGGCGGCGCAAAGAGCCCATGCGCTTGGCGAGCTCGGCGACGATATCCGAGACGCGTAACAGGTTTTGCTTGGTGCGATCGAGCTTGCGCTCCGCGGCCTTCTTCTTGGCCTTGAACTTGGTGATGCCCGCGGCCTCTTCGACCAGCGTGCGCCGGTCTTGCGGGCGCGCCGAGACGATCATGCCGATGCGGCCCTGCTCGATGATCGAGTACGCCTTGGTGCCGACGCCGGTGCCCATGAAGAAGTCGGTGACATCGCGCAGACGACACGGCAGCCTGTTGATCAGGTAGTTCGATGTGCCGTCGCGAAACAGCCGGCGGGTGACGGTGACTTCGGTGTACGACGAAAAGTCGATGGCGGCGGGCCGGTCGGCGAGAAACTTCTCGACGTCCTGGGTGGCTTCGCCTTTTTCTTCGACGGTCGGTTGCTCAGCGCCATCAGCGCTCGGGTCGCCCGCCGGCTTGGCCTCGGTTGCGGTGGACTCGTCGGCTTCTGCCTCGGCGGTCTCGGCGGTCTCGTTTGTCTCGGGGCCCTCAGCGGTCTCTGCGCCCTCGGCGGTCTCAGTTCTCTGTTCGGTTTGCGTGCCCTCAGCCTCCGCTTCAGCCGCTTCGTCCGTTCCGGAGTCGTCTTCGGCGACGGCGGGTACCTGGAGCTCGCTCTCCTGAGTGAGCGCCATCTCGAGGGTCTCGTGACTGAAGCCAACGTCCTCGAACGTTAGGGAAACTTCGGCCATCGCAGCCGGTCCGCGGTTCTCCGAGCCGGCGAAGATCACGTCGTCCATGGCCTTGCCGCGCAGATGCTTGGCGGATTGCTCACCCATGCACCAACGCACGGCGTCGACGATATTGGACTTACCGCAACCGTTCGGGCCGACGACAGACGTGATCGGCTCGTTGATGTTGAGAACGGTCCGATCGCAAAACGACTTGAAACCGATTATTTCGATCCGCTTTATGCGCATATCTCAGCTGACCCTGCACCAGCCCTCTGACACTCGCCGCGGTATGTAGCCTGAATCGGGGCACAAAACCAGGCTACGTGCTATATGGGACAGAATGGGTCGGCCCAAAGGGTTGGTAATACGGGGAATCGTCGTCGCGATGGCAATCGCCACGCTGGCGCAAATTCCCGCCACCCAGGCGGCGCCAGTTATTCAAGTAAAGGCCCGAACTGACATCAAGCTCGACCCGATTCTGCGCAGTGGGTCGCGACTGATCGTGTCCGGCCGACTGATCGACCGAGCGACCGACGACGGACTACGCGGTCTGCGCATCTGGGTGTACTTCGACCGGTCCAGGCGCACCACTCTCACCGACGATGACGGCAAGTTCGAGGTCCGGTTCATCGCCACCTCGGGCAAGCACAACCTGGTCGTCATGTTCTCGGGCGACGCCAGGCACTCGCCGTCCAGCGTCGAGCTCAAGGATTTCGACGCCAGCAAGAATCCACTCACCCTGAGCGTCGAGCTGCCCAAGGAAGTGCCCTACCCGCCCAAGAAGCTCCAAGCGCGAATCACGGCCAAATCCAGCGACTCGCCGGTGCGCGTACCGGTTTCGATCGCGATCATCGAAGCTTCGGGCGCGACCACGCGACCGGAAACCCATACGGTTCCCACGGTAACCACGGACGCCAAAGGCGAAGCCCTGGCCACGTTGCCCGCCGCCAAGTTGGGTAAACCGGGCCGCAAGATCGTCGAGCTCACGTTCCCAGGTGACGACTCTTACGACGCCGCCCGCGCGCGCACGGAAGTGCTGCTCGTCACCGCCACATCATTAACCGCCGAGCTCGACGACGACAGCATCGCCTTCGAATCGAGCGCCAAAATCACGGGCACGCTCAAGGACAACGCCAACCAAGGCCTGGCCTTGGGGCGCATTCTGGTCATGGCCAACGGCAAGCGCGTTGGCAACACGGTCACCAAGGCCGACGGCAGCTACGAGGTCAAAGTCGGCGCCAAGCAATTGGGTGCGGGTACCACCAAACTGGCCGTCCGGTTCGAGGCCAACCGCTCGTGGCGCAAGTCCAGCTACGCCAAGCCGCTCAGCGTTACCGTGGGCGAGCCGAAGCCGGTACCGGTGGGCTACACCCTGGCCGCGTTCGGTGCCACCGCGCTGGCGCTGTTGGCCTTCGTCGGTCTGCGCGCCAAACCCTGGCGCAATTGGGCCTGGCTCAACCGAGGCGACCTGGAAGAAGAGCTCGACGAGCGCGACGAAATCGTGGAAAGACCCCCGGTGCAAACCGGGCTCCAGGTCGCGCGTCCGAGTCTGGTGTCCACGTTACGTCGAGCAGCCGACAACGGCTTCGCGGGGGTTGTGCGCGACGCGGTGACCGGCGCAGGGCTGGCCAATGCCCGGGTCGAAATGATCGACACCGGCGATGGCGCCGCCGTGACCGAGACCGCTGGCGATGGCGCATTTACCATTGAAGACCTGACCAACGGGCATTGGCGGGCCACGGTGCGCTGCCCTGGATACTGTTCCGAGAGATTCCCCGTGACGATTCCCCACCGTGGCGAGCTGCGCGGGGTCCGCATCGACATGCTGCCGGTGCGCGAGCGCATCTTCGAGATGTACCGCACGGCGGCGCACCCACTATTGCCCGACCACAAGGATTGGGGAATCTGGACGCCTCGGCAGATCGTCGATCACGTGCGCAAGAGCCGGCCCCGCCCCGCCCTCGCCGCCTTGACCGAGTTCGTCGAGGAAACGTACTTCTCCCAACGCACGCCCGGCGAAGATATTCTAGAGCGCGCCAGCGCCTTAGTGCGCGACGCTCGTATCGAATCCGGTCGATAGTGGTATAACGCCCGCGTCATGGGCGCGGAACTTATCTACTTTATCGGCGCGCTCGCCGGTCTGGGCCTGCTGGTGCTCGTCATCCGTCGAGCTTCCAACAAGCAACTCGAACGAGGTGCTCGGGGCGTGCGCAAGCGCCTCCGCGATCGCGACGAGGACGAGACCGACAGCGCCGACACCGACGACGACGAAACCACGGCCGAGGCCGATGATGAACGCGACGCCGTCGAAGAGCCGGCGCCGGAAGACTTCGAAGACGACGAAGAAGAGGCGGAAGAACCGGACGTCAAAGAAGACGCCGAGGCCGCTCGCGCCGCGCTGCGCAAGGGCTTGTCGAAGACTCGCGGCGGGTTCGTCGCCAAACTCGGTCGGTTGTTTAGCAAAAAGAAGATCGGCGAGGACGTCCTCGACGAGTTGGAGCAAGTCCTGTTTACGGCCGATATCGGGCCGAAGACCGCCAACAAGATCTTCGAGTCGGTCAAGTCCAGCATGTCCCGCGACGAATTGACGGACGCGGAGGCGATTTGGACAAAGATTAAGCAAGAGTCGGCCACTATTCTTTCTGTGAACGCTGCGCCGCTCGACTTTGGCTCGGAGAAACCGTTCGTGCTGCTCACGATCGGCGTCAACGGCGTGGGCAAAACCACAACGATTGGCAAGATCGCCGCCAAGCTCAGCCGTGAGAATCGCAAGGTCATGCTCGCCGCCGGCGACACGTTCCGCGCGGCCGCGGTCGAACAACTCGAGATCTGGGGCGGCCGGGCAAATGCACCGGTGGTTAAAGGCAAGTCCGGGGGGGATCCCTCCTCTGTGATTTTCGACGCGATCAAAAAGGGGGTAGAGGACGAGGTGGATGTGGTGATCGCCGATACTGCCGGCCGTCTCCACACAAAGGTCGAGCTCATGGAGGAGCTGAAGAAAGTGGGCCGCGTATGCAATAAAGCGCTGGAAGGCGCGCCCCACGAAACCTGGTTGGTCCTCGATGCGACAACCGGTCAAAACGCGATCCAGCAAGCCCAACTATTCAAAGAAACAATGGATATTACAGGGATTGTCCTCACCAAGCTCGACGGCACAGCCAAGGGCGGCGTGATCCTGGGTATCTGTGACGAGCTCAAGGTGCCGGTGCGGTTCATCGGCATCGGCGAGCAAGTGGATGATCTGCGCGAATTCGACGCGGACACGTTCGTGTCTGCTCTCTACGGAGACGAGGATGGGTTCACCCAGATACAGTCCGAGGCTTCTTGATCCCAAAAAAAATGACGTGTTATAGTCCGCGAACGCTCCACACAGGGCCTAAACCGTTGGAATCTCAACACTTTCTGAGAACTTCGGAAAACCCTGCTGCCCGGCTCAACTAAGGAGGACTCTTGTTGCTCTTCGGCCAAACCAAACGTCGTCTTGTCGCACATCTAACCGCGATCGGGGCGGCTGTAGTCATGGTCTCTTTCCTCGGCATGCCCATCGCGGATGCGCAGAAAAAAGACGACGACGACATGACGTTCAAACCGGACGACGTGTCGAAGGAAGATAAGAAGAAGGATCCGGAGCCGGACGACAAGAAGCCCGATGGTCCCGAACCGGATGGTCCCGAACCGGATGGTCCCGAGCCCGATGGTCCCGAACCGGATGGTCCCGAGCCCGATGGCAAAACCAAGAAGCCGGTCAAAGGCGACAAGGCACTCGGCGATACCCGCGTGTCATGGCAGGACATCCTGGTCGTCGTCCGCAAGCCGTTCCTGAAACTGAATCGTCTCGAGTTGCTCCCGCAGTGGGGCATCACGATGAACGACAACATCATTCAGCACATTCAGTTCAACGGGCAGCTGAACTACTTTTTGACCGACGTGCTTGCCGTAGGCATCGAAGGACATCTGTTCTTCAACCGTACTCGCGAGCCGTTCGACCTGGTGGCGCGTCAGGCGCGTCGCCTGCCCACCGTGAACAAGTACAACTTCGGCGCGGCGCTGAACTTCCACTACGTACCGGTCTACGGAAAGTTCGCCGTGTTCGACGAGAAGATCGTCCACTGGGAAGCGTTCTTCACCGCCGGTGTCGGCTTTACCCAGTCCGAGGTCCTGCCTCGCGATCCGGCGCTGCAGCCGTTCAAGAACTTCCTGATCACGCCCAACGTCGGCGTGTCGATGCGCTTCTTCTTGACCAAGTTCCTCACCGTCAACATCGGCGTGCGCGACTACGTGTTCGTCGATCGCTTCGAAGCCGTGGGTCGTACCGAGGTGAGCGGTGACGCCGCCAGGGACAACGCGAGCTCCGCACTGATCAACAACGTCATGTTCCAGGCTGGTATCAGCTTCTGGTTCCCGACCTCGTTCCGTTACACCACGTTCCGTTAGGCAGGAGACGACTATGAACCGCATGATCGCTACATTTGCCGCCGGCATCATCGGCGCCAGCGCGTTGGTCGTCACCTCGGGTTCGGCCTTCGCTCAGAAGAAGAATCCGCTCGACGGTCAGCCGGCTGTGCGCCACCGCATGAAGCTGGTCGAAAAACGCTTCGAAATCACCCCGGCCTTCGAGTCGTCCTTGAACGCCGAGTTCCGCCACACCGTGGGCGCCGGCCTCAAGCTCGAGTATCACCTGCCTAACGCCAAGGGCGTTGGTCTGTCGTTTGGCGGTGTCGGCTTCTTCGGTACCAGCTTCAACACGGGGCTGGTTAGCCGCATCGTCGACACGCTGCCAGAGACCAGCGGTGGCGGTGACCCGACGCCGACCAAGAGCCAGTTTACGCAGCACCTGAACAAGATG
>SPJJ01046887.1_pt1 | contig 13525 bp, 10 predicted proteins | sample 3741741 | NCBI WGS metagenome assembly SPJJ01 (sample SAMN10925908, study PRJNA522277) | cold seep metagenome | isolation source: Elba SIP-enriched marine methane seep metagenome, extraction at timepoint T1 | place: Italy: coast of Elba, Mediterranean Sea | collected 2014-05 | reverse complement strand
ATCGCTGGCAGACCTGATGCGACGCAAGGGCATCATGCACTGCCAGAGTGGCGAACTGGTGCTGACGCTAGGGCCCGACCCTGCAGCGGCGGCCATGGCACCACTCGAGCTCGGCACCGACGATGAGACGCCCGAGGATATCCGCGGTGACGCTAGCGGCATCGTGCCTGTTGACCTGCGGAAGCTGCGGCAAGAGGCGAGCAAGGGCTGATGAATATCGAAAGCATCACCTACCTCGATGGCTACATGCGGCACCCTGCCGATGGGCGCCAGGTGACCAGCATTGCTGCCTCGGAGGAGACCGTGGCAACCATTGCCTGCGACCTGCAGAAGCCCGATGCCATCATTGTGACCCTGACCAATGGCGCTGAAGTGGTGTATCCTTTTCAGCGCTTTGCATTGATTCTTGCGCGGCAGCCCTCCGAGCCGCAACCCACAACGAGTGTGCAGGCTGTGACTGACGTTGCTGGAACCGGAAACGCAGTGGTGGAAGTGCCGCGAAGGCGACGACGACGCCGCACAAAGTCGCCTCGCTGAGTCGATCTATCAGGCTGCCTGCCGCGTCGATGAGGCAACTCTCGATCGGCAGCAGGCGATCCTCGAAGCCTACTGCCTCTATGGCAGCTTTGGCAGCTGGGGCGTCAGCTCTGCGCTCACGCAGCTCATCCCAAGCGATCGCCGCCTGGCGCGCAACGTCATTGCCAACGACGTGGATGCCCTGTGCGCCGAGCTCATGCAGACGGAGCCACGCGCCATGTTCACCAGCGTGGGCGGCACCTGGGATGACGCGCGCAAAGCCAAGAAGCTGACCAGCTACAGCGACGACATGTGCGAGTCGCTCGACGTCGATGAGCTGCGGCCTCAGTTCATCCGCGATGGCGTCATTGCTGGGCTCGGCATCCTCCGGCCCTACATCGAAGGCGACGAGATGCGTGCTGAGCGCATCTTTCCCACGAACTTCCTCATCGACGACCGCACCAGCGGCGACGTGATGCCGCGCTGCGCCTACGTGCGGCGCTACATGAGCAAAGACCACCTGCTCAGCATGCTCGAGGCCTTTGGCTTCGAAGGCGATGAGCTCACTGCGCGCAAGATGGCCGTCGAGAACGCGGCTGAGCCTCAGTTCAACCACTGGCACATCGACGATGGCGTGCGCCTGGATCGCACCTACGACGTCGTAGAGGTGTGGGAGGCCTGGCACCTGCCCAGTGGCAAGGAGTCCAAAGACGGCCGCCACGTGGTGTGTATTCGCGAGTGCACGCTGGTGGATGAGGGCTACGAGCGCGACCGCTTCCCGATGGCCTTCTTTCGGCCTGTGAAGCCCACCCGCGGCTTCTGGGGCGTCAGCATGGTGAAGCGCGCTGAGTCGGCGCAGCTCGAGCTCAACAAACAGCTGCGGCGCATCCAGAAGGCGAACCACTACCACGGCAACCTGATCGTGTTCATGCCGCGCCAGGCGGGCATCACGAAGGGCCACATGACCAACAACGTGGGCACGCTGGTCTACTACGACGGCCAGCAGACGCCGTCCGCGTTCGCGCCGCCCACCATGCCGCCCGATGGCTACCATCACCGCGACTGGCTCGAAGAGGCGATCCACAAGGAGTTCGCCATCAACGAAATGGCTGCCCAAGGCACCAAGCCAGCCGGCCTGTCGAGCGGGAAGGCGCTGCGCACCTACGTGGACACCACGAGCCGCCGCTTCATCGTGGTGAAGCGCGCTGCAGAGCGAGCCCACGTCGACTTCGTGCGTGAGCTGGTGGCCTGCGAGCGAGTGCTCAGCGAGGAGAACAAGGAGCGGGAGGTGCTCTACGAGCTCCACGGCTGCAAGCAGCGCATCAAGTGGAAGCAGATCGACCTCGACGATCGCAAGCTGCGCATCAAGGCCTTCCCAACGAGCTCGCTGCCCAATGAGCCCGCCGGACGCATCGAGGCGCTCGAGGAGATGCGCAAAGACGGCGCCATCGACCAAGAGCAGTTCTGGAGCCTTGCGGCTGGCGTGCCCGACTTCGAAGGCATCCGTGACGAAGTGGTGGCTCCCACCGAGCTCCTCAAGCGCAACTTTAGCTTGATGCTCGACGATGGCACCTACCGAGCGCCGGAGCCGTACAACAACCTCGCCAAGGGTCTGCAGATTGCAGCTCGCATGGTGCAAAAGGCTGACCTCGAGGGCTGCCCAGACAGTCGCATGCAGCTGCTGCGCGATTGGATGACGGACGCGAAGTCGCTCATGGATCGCGTGGCTGCCGGTGAGGATCCTGGCGCACCCATGGCGCCCGGCGCTGAGCCGTCGCTGCCCATTCAGCCACCGATGGATCCGTCGCTGGCTCCGCCGATGCCTGGCGGAGCTCCAATGCCTCCAGGCGCGCCGCCTCCGATGCCCGGCCTGCCGCCTGAGATGGCCGGCGCTGTGCCTCCCATGCCTATGCCTCCCGGCTTCTAGCCCACCATAGAAAAAACCCTGCAATCGGCGGCGAGTGTGCGGTTACGCCGAAGGCAGGGCCAGGAGGAAGGAGACGCAACCAATATACCGAGTTGATATATGAGCAATCAAGATGATTCGTTGACCACCGCCGTTTCTGCGCTCGAGCCTACGCCAGAAGATCGCCTCATCGAGGCCGAAGCATTGATGCTGAAGCCTGAGGAAGGCGAGGAGCCCACCGAAGAGGCCGCTACTGAGGCTGAGAGCGACGCTGAGGCGTCCACCGAGGCAGAGCCGACCGCTGAGGCCTCCGAGGAGGACAAGCCGGCTGACGACGAGAACAAGCCCAGCCCTGAGCGCTACAAGGAGAGCATCGACAGCCTCATGGCGCAGGCGCGGCGCAAGAAGCGCCAGCTGAGCAAGCGTGAGGCCGAGCTCGAGGCGCGCGCGGCGGAGCTCGAGGCGAAGGCAGCTGAGGCCGCCAAGCTCGATGCGCTGTGGGACAAGAGCCCAACCGAGCTGCTGCAGCTGGTGGCGCAGCGCAAGGGCGCGGACCTGGCGACGCTCTACGAGCAGATCGGCCAAGAGCAGGTCGACCCTGACGCCTACCAGGGCGCCAAGAAGGCCAACGGCGGCATGCTCAGCAAGGAGGAGGTCGATGCGCTCCTCGAAGCAAAGCTCGCTGAGCACACCAAGCAGCAGCAGGAGCAGGCGCAGAAGCAGACGCTGGAAACCATCTATCACGACTTCGCGGGCATCCAGCAGCAGGACAGCCTCAAGAAGGAGTTTCCCTACCTCGCCAGCATGCCGGCAGAGAAGTTCGCCAGCGAGATCAGCGAGAGCATTGGGTGGTTCGCGTCCAATGCGCCCGGTGAGCTCGCCATTGCCAATCGTCGTGCATTGGCACAGAAGCTTGAGGATGCTGCCAAGAAGGAGTATGAAGAATGGGTGGGTGCTTATGGCACCCTGCAGGACGCCACCGGTCCTGGCTCATTGAGCGAAGCAGGTGCGGGCGCAGACTCCCGGCCCAATGGGCAAAAGCCTGCCGCAAAACGCAAGCGCACTGTCAGCGACGCTGACGTTGCTTCTTCTAGCGGCACTGACCGGGAGCTTTCGCCGGCCGAACGAATGGCCAAAGCTGACCAGTTGCTCACTGAGGGAATCACTCTGAGCTACGACTAACGCGCAACCCGCCCGGGCAGTGCCTTCCACCTTGTAAGGTTCTGCCCAATGGCTCTGCTCGATACGACTTCTTTCGCGAATGCACTCAAGGTTCTGTACCCGAACGGGCTCGAGGAGCTCTGGTACGAAGAGTGTCCGTTTGCTGCTTGGCTCCCGAAGACCACCAACTTCGAAGGCGCCAGCAAGCAGATCAACCCGCTGATCAGCGGCATCCGCGGCTCCCACGGCTTCTCGACGGCGAACAGCTCCACCACGAAGAGCACGCCCAGCCACTACAAGTTCAACGTCACTCGGGCGAAGGACTACGTCATTGGCGCCATCGACAACGAGGCGCTCATGGCTACGCGGTCGCAAAAGGGCGCCGTTGCCCAGGCTGTCGACACTCAGATTCGCGCTGCGATGTACGAGTTCGGCCGCTCGGTTGCGCACCAGGTCTGGGGCAACTCGGGAGCCGCGCGCGGCCAGGTCGGCAGCATCAGCACCACGGTGGTGACGCTCAAGGATCCTCGCGATGTCGTCAACTTCGAGGTCGGCATGGAGCTCGTGGCCTCGGAGAACGACGGCACCTCCGGCTCGGTGCAGGACTCTGGCGCCAGCGCCACCATCACCGCGATCGACCGCTCTGCGGGCACGCTCACCACGGACAGCAACTGGACCACGCAGATGGCCTCGCTGGATGCCGATGACTACCTCTTCCGCGAGGGTGACTTCGGCGCTTCGGCCATGGGCGTCCTGGGTTGGATCCCGGCGACCGCTCCCAGCGGCGGCGACTCTCACTTCGGCGTCGACCGCTCCGTGGACGTGAACCGGCTCGCCGGCACTCGCGTCGCCTCGAGCGGCGACATGGAGAGCACCATCTTCGATGCGTGCGCTGAGGCGGCCATCAACAGCGCCAAGGTCGACACCCTGTGGATGAACAACGTCAAGTACGCCGACCTCATGAAGTCGCTTCATGGCAAGGCTCAGTACGAGCGTGCCACCGTGAAGACCGACCGCGCGTCGGTGGGCTTCCAGGCGGTGGTCATTCCTGGGCCGCGCGGCCCGGTCAAGGTCATGGCGGATCCCAACTGCCCGGAGGCCTACGGGTTGCTCACGCGCAAGGATGCCTGGGAGCTCTCGAGCCTCGGCGCCTTCCCGCACTTCAGCCGCGAGGATGGCCTCAAGTTCCTCCGCGACGCCTCCAACGACGGCATCGAGTTCCGCCTCAAGGCCTACTGGAACATCCTCTGTAAGCGGCCCGTCGACAACATCCTCATCACCTGGTGACGGAAGGGAGCTGACGACATGGCATTGAAGCCCATTGCAGCTGGCAAGAAGGAAGTCCGTTCGCCGGGCATGAGTGAGCACGTGCTTGCTCGCTTCACGCTCACCGCGAGCGCGACACCTTCGATCGCCAGCGACCCTGACAACGTGGTGGAAACCAGCGTCACCGACAACGGCGCTGGTGACTACACCGTCACCCTGTCGCATCGCTACTACGCGCTCACCGCGTTTGCCAACGTGCAGGCGGCCGCCGGCAACTACCACGCCTCCGTGGTGCCTACGGCCAGCCTCACCGCGGACAACACGCTGCGGATCGTGGTGTTCGATTCCGACGCTACCGCGGCGCTCGGTGATCCGACTGCCACCGTCGATGTGCTCATCTTGGGCCGTCGCAACGACGCGGGCGCCTGATGGGACTGCTTCGGCATCTCAAGGCGAGCGCCGACAAGAAGCCAAAGTCGCAGGCGTTGCCCAAGCGGGCAGCGTTTGCGGCGATGGTGAAGGCGCTCGAGGCTAAGGACTACGACAAGGCTGAAGAGGCCTTCAACATTGCTGTTGAGCTGCGGCTCAGCGACGACGACGAAGAGTAGCCCATGGCGGTCACCAAGACGCTCGCGCAGATGCGCACGAACGTCCGTGAGCTCGCTGACATGGAGAACACGGGTTTCGTTGAGGATGCCGAAGTCGATCGGCGCCTCAATGAGGCCCTGCGTCAGCTCTACGACAAGCTCATCAAGGCTCGCGGTGAGCACTACTACTCCGCTAGCGCCAGCATCAGCACGGTGGCGGCGCAGTCGCTCTACACGTTCGCGTCCGACTTCAGCGCCATCGACTGCTATCGCCTGCTGCGCGTGCTCGCGAGCGACGGCAGCCAGGTGGTGGACCTGCCGAGCTTCGAGTGGGCAGACCTGGCCGAGCTGCAGAGCTACGGCTCGAGCGGCGGCAACAGCTACCACCTGTGGCGCTACAAGCTGAAGCCCACGGGCATCGAGCTCCAGCCTACGCCGCAAGCCGCGCGCACGCTCACGCTGCACTACATCCCGGCGATGACGGAGCTCACGAACGACTCAGACACGTTCGACGGCGTCAACGGCTGGGAGCGCTGGGCTTGCCTCACCGCGGCTATCGATCTGCTCATCAAAGAGGAGAGCGATCCCAGTGGCCTCATGGCGCAGCGAGCCATGCTCGAGGCCGATATCATCAACCTCGCCTCGAGCCGCGACCAAGCGCGGCCGGAGCGCATCCAAGACACCGCGCAGGATCATGCGTGGCTCTTTCCGCTCTACCCACATGACTACCACTGACTTCCTTACCTTGGCTTCCCATGGCGCTTGAGTGGCAAAAGGTGTGGGTGCCTGCCTCGGGCGGGCTGAAGCAGAGCGTGGATGCCGATGTGACGCCCTTCCAGGCGCCCATCCAGTGCACGAATGGCACCATCGACAAGGAGGGTCGGATCCGGAAACGGAACGGCTTCACCAGCGACGTCGTGGTGCCGCTCGAGCCAGGCGAGGAGGTGCGCGCCTGCTTCAGCACCGGTGAGTCTGTCTGTGCGCTGGGGCAGCACTGGCTCTACAGCCACAGTTCGCAGCTCCTGAACTTTGCCAAGCGCGGCCCAGTTTCGCCCTTCTGTGGCTCGCAGACCGATGTGTTCCGCGGCAACGGGAGCTGGGCGCGCAGCGACATGGCCACCGCCAACGGCCTGACGATCTACGCGGCTACGCGAGGCAACACGGTCACTGGCGCAGCGGATGCGTTCGCGCTGGACTACATCATCAAGGATGGCGATGGCATCACGGTCGCCGGTCCGCTCAATCTCAACGAGAGCACGCGCACGCTGTGCTCCTCGATCCGCGCGAGCTCCAGCTACCCGGAGCCCGAGCGGCTGATCCTTGCCACCATCCCTGATGGCTCCACCACGCTCGAGCTCTATGACATCGACCACAGCGATCCAACCGCTGCACCGGGAGCGCTCACCACGCTTCCCTCGCGCTACTCGGATGACGCGGCGGGCTATCGAAGCTTCGATGTGGTGCCGCATCCCACGGGTGGCTGCATCGTGGCCAGCATCGATGTCACTACGCAGCGGCTGGAGATGCAGCACTTCCGGCCCGATGGCGTCACCTCGGTAACCACCGACACGATCACTGACTACAACTTTCGCGCTGTCACGCTGGCCACCGACACGGACAATGGATACCTCTACGCCTTCGTCTGGGCCGATGGCGACCCAACGACGACCCTGCTGCTCTACTGCAGGACCCTGAGGGACCTTTCAAGCGATCCGTGGACCGGTCCCATCACAGTTCGCACTGTGCCCGCCGACACCGTCATTCCCAGCATTGGTGTGGCGTACGGCGATGGTGCTATCAGTTGCACCTGGGGAGAGCGCTACATTCCTGCTGGGTCGCCCAGCTACTGCGAGACTCGAGCTCGCACCGCCACCGCGGCAAAAGGCCTCTTCACCAACTCGATGGTGCTGCCCAACTCTTGCCCAGTCACCCAGCCATTCTACGAGAACGGTCACCACTACCTGGTGTGCCAAACGGCGATGAGCACTGATGTGTCTCATGTTGGCGGCACGGTGTATGACATTGGCGGCAATGCGCCAGATCTCGCACCCTTTGACACCACGTTCGTTGTCGACCTCACGGCAGAGACGAGCACGGTGGCCACGAGTGATGATCACTGGCTCACCACCGATCAGAAGCCGGGCTACCTGGTAGGCGTGCTCAACGTAGGCGTTGCGCCTATCTCGAGCGGCGCAGTGGTGTTCGGAAACACGGACAACGCAGAGCGAGCAGGCATGGCGAGCTGCGGCACTGCCAACCACATTGTTCGCACCGGAGCTCTAGCAGAGTTCATGGCCCACTCGATGACCTATCAGCTGGGCGTGAACACTGCGCAGGCAGCCACTGCGGTATCACTCGACTTCGCCGCTGTGCCCACCACCGTGAGCGATGGCGCAGGCTACGCGGTGATCGGAGGCGGCATGGTGCACCTGTTCGACGGCTCCCTTGTCACTGAGGCTGGGTTCCTAGCGCCTCCGATGTGGGAGGATTCCGTCACCGAAAACGGAGGGCTCGGGCCCACCTACTTCCTCACCGGCGAGGTGGTGCAGTACATCGCACACGCCAACTACTCAGACGCCCGAGGCAGGGTGCACCGCAGCATTCCGGGTCTGCCCATGGAGCACACGGTGGTAGCCAACGAGTCGTCGCTCTCTGTGCGCATGCGCAACCTGCCGCTCAGCAACCGGAGCTTTGCGCGCGGGTTCGTCTACGACGTCTACGCCAGCTCGGATGCCAGCATCTACCGACGACACACCTTCGGCGCCAACAGCAACTACGCGTGGAGCACGAGCACCTATTCTGGCGTGTTTCTCGATAGCAAGTCTGTGCCCATCGAAGGCGAGAACCTGTACACCACTGGCGGTGAGATCGAGGCGGTCTGTCCCGAGGGAGCTCGCGTCGTCAGCCTCATCAACGGCCGTCCCTGGCTGGGTGACCTCTACGCTCGGGCGCGCGTCCAGTACGGCAAGCCCATCGCACCGGGCACCGCCACAGAGGATGCCTACGCGCCAGAGTTCAACGAGGGCTTTGGCTACGTGCTGTCTCGAGATGCGCGCGTTACTGGGCTCGCTGAGCTCGATGAGAAGGCTATCGTCTTCACCGATGCTGGCGTGCTCGTGGTGAGCGGCGAAGGGCCCGACAATGCCGGCCTCAACAACGACTTTTCCGGCCTGCTGCGGCTGCAGAGCGACACGGGCTGCAAGGATCCGCGCAGCGTGGTCAGCTTTCGCGATGGTGTGCTGTTCCAGGGTGAACGTGGTCTCTACTTGCTGGATCGCAGCCTGGCGGTGATCTTCGTGGGCTACGACGTCGTGGACGAGACCGACGCCTACCCGGAGATCACGAGCGCAACCCTGGTCCCTGGCGCTGGGCACATCCGCTTCACCTGCCTCAATGCGGCTCGGGACGCCGGGATCGTGCTCATTTTCGACTATGAGCACCAGCGCTGGTTCAAGTGGCAGCTCACCGACGGCTTTGGTGAGCAGTTGGCTCCCGTGGGTGGCTGTCTGCACCAGGGTGTCTACCATGTGATCGAGGCGGACGGCCGCCTCTGGCGAGAGGATGCGAGCACCTACTATGACGCAACGAGCCAATGGGTGCCGCTCACATTCGAGACGGCGCCGGTGCAGATTGGCGGCCAGAGCGCCTACCAGCGCTGCCAGCGCATCGTCGCCAAGATGACGCAAGAGGATCCCTGCAGCCTCACCGCAACGCTGCTGACCGGACTGCCGCAAGACACCACCGAGACGCTCACGATCGAGGCAGAGCAGACCGGCATCAAGCCGAAGGCCCAGAAGGCTCAGGCGCACGCGATCCGCATCACCGACGCAGCTACGACTAGCAGCGATAGCGGCGCAGGGTATAGCCTCAGTGGTATACTCTTCAAGATTGGCGTCAAGAGCGGCACGGTGAAGCTGCCAGACACGCAGGTTTCCTAGCGAGTGTGCAACTGGCTTAGGATTGGCAAACGAAGTAACCGTCAAGCTTTCGTTGATTGGCACCCTGAGCAATGGTGCGGCTCTCAGCGAAACCCGCACGTTCAGCGCCGATGTTGCTGGAGGTGGTGTGTTCCGCCATGTGCAGACCGTGGCCACCAGCGAAGAGGCCGTGGTGCCCGCTGGCATCGACCTCACTGCGGGCGGGCTGGCGCTGGTGACCAACCTCGACAGCACCAACTTCGTGGAGGTGCGGCCCGCTACGGGCGTCGCCGATCTCGAGAAGATCCTACCCGGTGAGTCACACCTGGTGCGCTACACGACGACAGCTCTCTACGCCATTGCCGATACATCGCCGGTTGACGTCGAGTTCATCATTCTTGATCTGTGAGGTAAGCCGATGCCGATGACTGAAGAAGAACGGATGGAGTTTGCCCACGCGCAAGCGGGAGGCATGCACGGCATGGCTCGCTACTTCAGCGGGCAGGATCAAGCCGGACCGGGCAGCTTTGCGCAAAGCTTCGCAGGCAACGAGTATGCGAACAAGGGCGCCAGCCGCTATGGGCTGCGCGACCTCATGGGTAGCGCCATCCAGGATAGCGGCTATGCGCGACAGTATCGCGAAAGCCTCGATGAGCTCAGCCGCAAGCGGCTGCAAGAGGGCTTGGGTGATACCCAGCGCGCCATGGCCTCCCAGGCGATGGCTCGTGGAAGCAGCCCGCTTGCCGCACGAGCTGCCGTTTACGCTGGTGGGCAAGCAGGAATGCAGGCCACCAACCAGAACGCGCAGCAGACGGCTCAGGCTGACATGGCCGGTGCCCAGCTTGCTCAACAGCAGAAACAGCTCGAGATGCAGGGCATCGCAGCCATCATGCAGCAGCAGCAGGCCGCGGCGCAGATGGCGAACCAGCGCCGACTCGCGCAGATGGGCATCGATGCGCAGAACGATCAGTGGTTCAAGAACACGATGGTTGGCATCGGCACCGGCGCCGCTAGCGCGCTGAGCATGGGCCTCACCGGCGGAGCGATGTAGCGATGGCCGATCCGTACGCCTGGGATCCGTCGATGGGCGGAGCTCCGCCAGCCTACCCGCCCGGCGCAGCGCAGAGCTATGCCGACATCCCGCCGGATGGCGACGGGTCTGGCGGTGGCATGCCTGGCGCACCGCAGACGCCTGCTGATGTTGGCGCAGCCAGTGGCATGGTGACGCTCCCGGTCAACGAGGAGACTGGCGAGCCCGAGGTGCCCTGGTTTGCCCAGGTGCAGAACCTACCGGAGCCCAAGGCGCCCGAGCAGCTCGCACCGCAGCAGGTGGCTCGTCGCGGCGGTGGCGGTGGGATGCCGCGGCTGCCGGACATCAAGTTTCAGAACCGAGAGAAGTTCGCCAAGCAGAGCGAGCGGCTCGAGGTGCAGCACCTGCGCGCCAAAGAGGCGATCCGCGAGCAGATGCGCAACGGGACCATTCCCATGGAGGAGGGCAACAAGCAGCTCCTGCAGATGGATGGCGACTACCAGCAGCGCAAGCTCGCGCTCGACGCTGAGATGGCGGGCTACAACGCCTCCCTCGAGGGACGCATCGAGGAGCAGCAGTACACTGGGCAGGCGATCCAAGAGAACGCGGCCGACACGGAGGTTGCTCGAGCTCAGCAGGCAGCGGCGGCAGGCCAGGAGCAAGCCCAGCTGCTCGAGCGCCAGGGTGAGCAGCTGCAGGGCGTCAATCAGCAGTTTGACCAGCGCATGGATACGGCGCAGCAGGCTGCCGACGATGCGATCGGCAAGTACGAGACCGCCGTTGCGGACCTGGCTGCCAGCAAGGTCGACCCTGACCGCATGTGGAAGCGCAAGGGAACCGGCCTCAAGGTGATGGCCATCATCGGCGCCAGCATCGGAGCGTTCGCCTCTTCGCTGAGCAAGACGCCCAACGCTGCCGCGCAGATGATCTCTGACGCCATCGATCGCGACATCCGCTCGCAGGAGATGGAGCTCGGGCAGAAGCGCGCTGCTGTCTCTGCCCAGGGCAACATTGTCGGCATGATGCGCAACCGGCTGGGCGACGTCTCGCAGGCGCGCGTCGCTGCGAAGGCTGCCGTGATGGAGCAGATCGGCAGCAAGCTCGAGGCCAAGAAGGCTACCGCGAGGAGCGCTGATGAGCTCGCGCGCATCGAAGGGCTGCAGAAGGAGATCGGCCTCAAGCGCGACGAGTTCAAGCAGGAAATGGGCGTCAAAGCTAAGCAGCTGCAGCTCCTCAAGGAGCAAGAGCGGCGCAAGCAGCTTCAGATGGCCATGGCTGCGCGCCAGCCGAAGGGCCCGGAGTGGAAGGCGCAGAAGGGCTGGGATGCCCGCTTTGTGCCTGGCGCTGGCGTGGCTCCCGATGCTGCGAGCGCCAAGGAGCTGCGCGAAAAGGTGGCAGCGAATCGCGAGGTGCTCGGCATCCTCAAGGAGATGCGCGCCCTTACCGCTCAGTCCGGGAAGAGCTGGGATCCGGCCGCGCGAGCCAAGGCAGCGGCGCTCGAGTCGCGGATGCTCACCGCCACCAACAAGTCGGAAGGCCTGGGCGCTCTCGACAATGGCACGCTCGATGTGCTCAAGCCGCGGATCCCAAAGCTCTCATCGATGACCCAGCTAGATAGCCAGACCAACGCGGCGCTCGACACCGTCGAGGCCTTGGTGAAGCAGGGCCAGCGCATCAAGTTCCAAAGTGAAGGCGTGCTGCCCACCGCTCGCCGCCCTGGCGCCAAGGGCTGGGAGTACGCGGTGCTGCCTGGTGCTGTCGAGATGCCTGGGCGCATGGGCAGACCCTCCACCGCTGGCGTTCAAGAGGGCGCAGTGCAGTGAGCCATGACTGAGCCCGCAGCGCAGCCCGCTGAGTCGCGCGTCAACGTCGTCAACGAGCACGGCCGCGTCGTCAGCATCCCTGAGTCACAGGCCGGTCAGGCGATCGAGTCTGAGGGCTACCGCCTCGCTGGCGCCGACGAAGTGAAGCAGGCGCGGCTCGAGCGCGACTATGGCGGCGCTGGCCACCAGGTCGGCGCTCTGCTCTCTGGTGCCGCCTCGGGCGCGTCGCTGGGCATGAGCGATGTGGTCATCAGCGAGCTCGGCGGACAAGACGCGCTGCAGGCCTACGAGCAGGTGCATGGTGGCTTGCGCAGCGCTGGCGAGCTCGCCGGAGGCTTCGCTGGCCTCGGAAAGCTCGGCGCTGGCGTCAAGGGTGCCTCTCTGGCCGCTCGAGCTGCCAAGGGCGCTGGCTCAGTGCTTCGAGCTCCCGCTCGAGCCGCCTTCAAGGCCGGGCAGGCAGCTGAGGGCTTCGTGGCTGCCAAGACGGGCAGCAAGTTCGCTGGTCTGATGACCGGAGCGGCCGCCGAAGGTGCGCTCTACGGCGCAGGCACCGCCATCAGCGAGAGCGCCATCTACGACACGAAGCTTACCGGTGAGCGGCTGGCGGCGCAGATGGGCAAGGGCGCTCTCTTCGGCGCTGGTGGAGCGGCCGCTATCGGCGGTGGAGCTCGCCTGCTGGCTGGCGGAGCACGCAAGGGCGCCAGCCTGCTTCAGAGGGCGCTGAAGAGCGCGGACGGCAAGCCTGGGCGCTTGGCCAAGATGGTTGCGGGAAGCTCCTCAGTGGTCTCTGGTGCGCCGCGTGAGGCCATCGAGCGCCTGTTGAGCGATGGTGACTATCGCAAGCTCGCGGTGGGTGCCTCAGACCTTGGCGAGAAGGAGTCTGCGAAGCTTCTCGATGCGCTCGAGGGCTTCCACCGCACCAACGAGCGCATGCGTGCGCTCAACTCGGGCGCTGCGAAGGCCGATGAGGTGGCGTCCACCAGCGCGCGAGGCAATGAGGCGAACCAAGCGTCTGCCTGCCGTGGCCTCGTTGACGATGTGAGCGCCAAGCTCGATGACATCAAGGCGAACAAAGACAGCTTTGCTCAGAAGGGCGTCGCCAAGCTGCGCAAGAGCATCAAGCAGCTCGAGGCGACGGTTAAGCGCGTCGAATCCGGCAAGGGTGACATCGTCGAGGCCTACATGCAGGCCGATGCGTTCAAGCGCAGCCTGGGCACCTCCGCCTACAGCAAGCTTGGCGCCAGCGTGAGCGACCCTGCCGAACGTGCGCTCTACGACGTGCTGGATGGCATGTACGAGAAGCAGCTTCGGCCCTTCCT
>SPJJ01014505.1_pt1 | contig 13528 bp, 9 predicted proteins | sample 3741741 | NCBI WGS metagenome assembly SPJJ01 (sample SAMN10925908, study PRJNA522277) | cold seep metagenome | isolation source: Elba SIP-enriched marine methane seep metagenome, extraction at timepoint T1 | place: Italy: coast of Elba, Mediterranean Sea | collected 2014-05 | reverse complement strand
GTCATCGCCCTCGTCGTAGCGGGGCTGGATGCCGCGACGGTTGAGAAGTTGGCTCACCTGCACCACATGGCTGGTTTCTTCGTGCGCTAGCCGGGTCACGGCCTCGACGATGTCCGGCCGGTCCGGGTAATTGCGCAGCAGCGACAGTGCGGATTGAGCGGCTTTGCGCTCGCAGTGCAGGTGATCGCAGTAGACCGCGTCCAGGTCGGACAGGGCGACCTCGACCCAGCGCGGGTCGGTTGGCGTGGTTGGAACGTTTAACTGTACGAAATTCATGGCGCCAAGAAAACGTGCGGAGATGTAGGACCAGGTGTGCTAGATACCACGCCTATGACGCTTCGTACGACTTTGTTTTCTTTAGTTTCAGCAGCGCTGATCAGCTGCTCTGGTAATGCCAAGACCGTCACCAAGCCCGTGAAGAACACGGACCCGGTAGACGAGTCGAAAGATCACGTCGCCAACATGGATGAGGCGGCAGTGTTCGCAGTGACCTGCAAGGAGAAGCTGGACGCCGCCAAGAAGCTGCTGGCGCCGGTCGTCAAGGCGCAGACGACGCGCACAATCGACAACACGCTGCACCCGTACAACGAGCTGCTGCGCGGCGTGGCCAACGCCGGCAACTACGCGGGGCTTCATCGCAGTGTGCATCCGTCTGACAAGGTTCGCGACGCGGCCCGCAAGTGTGAGCAGGCGGTCAGCGCGTACGTCAACGAGCTCAAGCTCAACAAGGACATCTACGCCGCGCTGGTGGCGCTCGACACCACCAACTTCGACGCCAACGCCAAGCGCTTCGTCGCCCACGAGCTTCGCGACTACCGTCGTGCGGGCGTGGACAAAGACGACAAGACTCGCGCTCGGCTAAAAGCGATCGACAACCAGCTGGTCAAGCTGGGCCAGGAGTTCTCCAAGAACGTGGTCAACGATGTGCGTCACATCGAAGTCACCGCCGAAGACCTGGCCGGTCTGCCCGCAGACTACATCAAGGCGCGCAAAGCCGATCATCGGGGGCGCTACAAGATCACCACCAACTACCCCGACTACTTCCCGTTCAACGCCTACGCCAAGTCGACCAAGCTGCGCCGCGAGCTGTACATCAAGTACCGAGCCCGTGGTGACAAGGACAACGCACCGGTGCTGAAGAAGGTGCTCAAGCTGCGCGCCGAGAAAGCCAAGCTGCTCGGCTACGCGAACTACGCCGACTACGCCACCGAGACCCGGATGATGAAAAGCGGCAAGCGCGCCGCGGCGTTCATCGACCGCATGCTCAAAGTCTCCGGCAAACGGGCCAAGAAGGACTACGCTGAGCTGCTCGCGTTCAAGAAGAACTCCGAGCCGAAGGCCACGCGCGTCGAGGACTACGAGAAGGTGTTCTTCAAGAACAAGGTGAAAGCCAAGAGCTACGCCTTCGACGTCCAGTCGGTTCGCCCGTACCTGGCGTACAACAACGTCGAGAAGGGACTGCTCGACATCACCGCCCGCATGTACGACATCAAGTACGTCAAGGTGGACATCAAGACCTGGCACAAATCGGTCAGCGTTTACGACGTCACGCGTGGCGGTAAGAAGCTAGGTCGCATCTACCTCGACATGCACCCCCGCGATGGCAAGTACAAGCACGCGGCCCAGTTCGATCTCAAGACCGGCGTCAAGAATCGCCAGCTGCCCGAGGGCGTGTTGGTGTGCAACTTCCCTGACCCGACGAAGGGCCCGGCGCTCATGGAGCACACCCAGGTCGAGACCATGTTCCACGAGTTCGGTCACCTGATGCATCACGTGCTCGCCGGCGACAAAACCTGGATCAGCCAGAGCGGCGTCGCTACCGAGTTCGACTTCGTCGAAGCGCCGTCGCAGATGTTCGAGGAGTGGGCGTGGAGCTACGACACCCTCAAGAAGTTCGCCAAGCACCACAAGACCGGTGAAGTCATTCCCGAGGCGCTGGTCAAAAAGATGGTCAAAGCCCGGACCTTCGGCTTCGGTCTGTTCGTGCGCCAGCAGATGTTCTACGCATCCATCTCGCTCAACTTCTACATGAAGGACCCGAACACGCTGAGCATGGGCGAAGAGGTCAAAGCGCTGCAGACCAAAATCACGCCCTTCAAATACGTGGACGGCACCTCCTTCCACCTCAACTTCGGTCACCTCATGGGCTACTCGTCCAACTACTACACCTATATGTGGTCGCTGGTGATCGCCAAAGACCTGCTCACCCCGTTCCAGCGTTACGGTCTCCTCGACCAGGAGTGGGCCCGCAAATACCGCGACCGCGTCCTCGCCCCCGGCGGCACCAAGCCCGCCGCCCAGCTGGTCAAAGACTTCCTCGGCCGCGACTTCAACTTCAAAGCCTTCGAAGCCTTCACCAACAAGTAGGGACAGGCTCCCCTCTGAAACTCCGCGGAATCTAAAGCGAATTCCGCCGACCCGCGCAAACACTCCCCGGCCCCCGCCGCGAACAGGCGCCCGCCTGAAACTCCTGGAAATCTAACGCGAATTAACCCGCCCCACCCGGGGACAGGCTCCCCTCTGAAACTCGTTGAAATCTAAGACGAATTAGCCCGACCCGCGCAAACACTCGGTCATGTGTTTGCGCGGGATGGCCGAAAACACCTGTAATACCGGGCCACTCCGGAGGGGAGCCTGTCCCCCGGTTAGAGGGTGCGGGTTAGGTCGCGGGCGATGTTCTTTTGGTGGGCTTCGATGGTGCCGCCGCCGATCTCGATGAGCTTGGCGTCGCGGAGGAATTGCTCGACTCGGTATTCGGTGCAGTAGCCGTAGCCGCCGAGGACCTGGACTGCGGCGTCGGCGACTTCTTTGGCCGCGGTGGAGGCGAACAGCTTGGCGGCGTCGGTGCCGAGGCGGTTGCGGTTCTGCGGAGACACGGTGGCGGCGACGCCATAGGTGAGGGCGCGAATGGCTTCGGTCTTGGCGAAGCTGTCGCCGATGTAGCGTTGGATCTGACCGAAGTCGGCGATGGACTTGCCGAAGGCTTTGCGCTCGATGGCGTACTTGGTCATCACTTCGAGGCAGCGGTTGGCGATACCGAGGCTCATGGCCGCTAGACCGAGACGCTCGATCTCCAGGTTGCGCATCATGTTGGTGACGCCGCCACCCTCTTTGCCGAGCAAATTGGCGGCCGGGACCTCGACCTCTTCCATGATCAGCTCTGCCATGGTCGACGCGCGCATGCCCATCTTGGGGATCTTGTCGCTCACGCTGAAGCCGCCGAAGCTGCGCTCGATGACGAAGGTGGTAATGCGACCTTCGAGCTGGGCGTAGACGCAGAAAATGTCCGCCTCGGGCGCGTTGGTGATGAATGTCTTGCGACCGCTGAGCACGTAACCTTTGTCGGTCTTGCGCGCCGTGGTCAGCATGCCGAGCACATCGGTGCCGACGGCCGGCTCGGTCATACCCATGGCACCGATCCATTCGCCGCTGAGCACTTTCGGTAGATAGCGCTCGCGTTGCTCCTCGTTGCCCGCGTAGTAGAAGTTGTTGACGAACAACAGCGCGTGGGCCAGGTAGGCGAGGGCGAATCCCGGGTCGGCCCAGGAAAGTTCCTCATGGACGATCACCGAGGCGGTCGCGTCCATGCCGGCGCCGCCGTCGTCGTCGGGGATGGTCACCCCGAGCAAGCCTAGCTCACCCACCTTGCGGAGCAGCGGAATGTTGAGGGCGGCCTTGTGGTCGTGTTCTTCGGCCTGGGGCTCGACTTCCTTGCGCACGAAGTCGCGCACGGTGCGCCGGAGCATTTCGTGCTCTTCGCTCGGGTTGTACAGAGAGGTGGAGAATGCGGAGGCGACGGTCATGTGGGTACCCGGTTGCGACCTAGTCCTGGTCGCTGCGTAGTTGATAGCGTTTCATAGCACGCTGGATGAATTTGCGATTGACCCCGGCCAGCTCGGCCGCTTTGGTGACATTGCCACCCGTATGCTGCAGCGCGGCTTCCAGGTAGGCGCGCTCGTAAGCTTCGGACAATTTGTCGCGTCCTACCTTGAGTGGAACCGACAGATCGACGTCGAGCTCGGCGGTGGTGATAGCCGGAACTTCGTTGGTACTACGAAAATCTACGGGTGAGCCGAGGGACAATGCACGCGCGACTGCGTTGCGCAGCTCGCGCACGTTGCCTGGCCAGCTCTGTCCGGCGAACCCGGACACGGTACGCGGCGGCAGGGTCGGTGGTGCTTGGCCGTGGCGCGCGCTCTGTTTGCAGAAGTGCTCGACCAGTAGCGGGATGTCTTCGGGGCGTTCGCGCAACGGCGGCAGGCGCACGTGAATGACGGCAAGGCGATAGAACAGGTCTTCTCGGAAGTGGCCACGGTCGACCTCGGCGGCCAGGGACCGGTTGGTCGCGGCGACGATGCGCACGTCTACCGAGCGCGGCTCGTTCGAGCCGACGCGGCGCACCTGCAAGCGCTCCAACGCGCGCAGCAGCTTGGGCTGTAGATCCAACGGCAGTTCGCCGATTTCGTCCAAGAACAAGGTGCCGCCGTCTGCTGCTTCGAACGCGCCCATGCGATCGGCGGTGGCACCGGTAAACGAGCCGCGCACATGACCGAACAGCTCGCTCTCGATCAACTGGGCCGATACTGCCGAACAATCGAACACTACAAACGGCTTGTCCGCTCGCGGGCTTTCTTCGTGCAGCGCTTCGGCGACCAGCTCCTTGCCGGTGCCGCTTTCGCCTTCGATCAATACGGTGGCATCGCTCACGGCGACCCGCTCCAGCACGGCGAACAGTTGGCGCATGGTCGGGCTGCGTCCAAGCAAGCCGCCAAAGCGATCGCGGGTGGACAGCGGTAGCTCGACGACATCCGACAACAGGCGCAGGCGCAGGCCGGTGGTGCCGATGACGATCTGTGAATCCGGGCGGGCGTAGGCGTCGCGCACCCGGGTGCCATCCAGGCTGGTACCGTTTCGGCTGCCGGCGTCGATCACGCGCAGGTCAGCGCCGTCGATGCGCAGGCTCAGGTGATGGCGGCTTACGGTCGTGTCGGTGAGCTGAAGGTCGCAGCCCCGACCGCTGCCGATACGAGCTTCCGGCCCCAATAGGTCGACCACGCGGCCGCTGTCCGGTCCATCCACGATCTCGATACGAATCTTGCGAGAACGCAGCTTGAAACCGCCGTCCGTGCGTATGACTGCCTCGGTCTCACCCGAGTCGCGTCCGCCCGCGCTCATCGCCCACAAGCTACCACACGGCACCGCGACAAACGCGTCGCAGGCTCTGACCTGCACTTAATCACCGATCGGCCCATGGACGTCGCACGCCGAAACTCAAGCGGTCGATTTCACAGGTGAAACGACTTGGATCGGCCCGTGCACTACCAGGCGGCACCTACCCAACAAGGAGCTTTCGCTAATGACCCGTATCCGACATACCTTCGCCGCTGCTTCCGTCCTCGCCCTCGCCCTGGGTCTGACCGGTTGTATGGATTCCAACGATGAGGGCCTCGTGCTCTCCGACTCGCAGTTGCTTCAGTCTGAAGCGTGTGACCCCGAGCGCGGCGATGCCCGCGACGACGCCACTGATTGTGAGCGCACCCGCGACGGCCGCGCCCATGTGCGCGTCGCTCGGGATGTTCGACCCGACCGCGACCTCGACTGCTCCGACCTGCGCGGCAGCGATCGCTACATCTTCCGCCGCTTTGCCCGCCGCTGTGTGGTCGTCGATCGGGTCGGTCGCGACAGCGTGACCTGCGACACCGTGCTGTGTGCCGAGGGCACTATCTGTGTCGATTCTCGCGATGGCTTCCCCATGTGCCGCGACAACCCCCGCATCGACTGCACCAGCGACCGCGACTGCGGCGACGCGGTGTGCATCGAGAACATGTGCGCCCGGCAACCACATCGCGACGACGTGGCCACCGACCGCCGCATCACCCGCGATCGCCCCAACGTCCGCGACCTCGGTGACGACGTGCGACGGGACCGTCGCAGCGACCGGCCGTCCGACCGCCACACCGATCGCCGCATCACCGACGAGCGCCCCCGGGTCCGTGACCTCAGCGACGCGGTGCGTGATCGCCGCCGCCGTCACCACGACCGGGTGACCGACCGAGCCCATGACCGCCGCCGGGTCAGCGATGTTCGTGACCGGGTGTCCGATCGCGTGACGGATCGCGTTACCGACCGCGCCGATCACGACTAGTATGAAAGGTATCGAGAGTCTTAGCGAGTGACGATTAATCCGCTTAGCTTGATTAGACCGACGAGGACCGCTACGCGCACCCGGCTCTGGCTGGGTGCGCTTTTCGTCGTAGCAGCCTGTGGCGACTCCGAGCCGCCACGGGTCGTGGTCGAGGGCGGTCCCCAGCTCAAGGTCGCCGAGGGCCAACGCTTCGAGGCTGCGGTGACCGTCGAACCGACCGGCCGGGACCGGGTGACCTTTGCCGCCGACGTCGACGCCAGTGCCCAGGCGTTCTTCGCCGAGCTCGCGGTGGTCGAAGGCGCGGCCGGGTTGCCGGTCTTGCGGGTGACCCCAAACTGCGACCTGGTGGACGCGGGTGGTAGCGTGACCGTCCCGGTGACCGTTCGCGCGGTATCCGGCGCCACAGCCGAGCCCGCCAAGCTCGCCGTGCAGATCGAGGCACAGCCCGATGGTAGCTGCCTGCCTCAGTTGATCGTTTGGCGCGACCCCGGCGACGGCTGTGCGGTGGAGGGGGAATCCCTCGATCGAGATGTCGTGGCGTTGACGCCCGGGGACACGGCAACGATATGTGTCGTCGCGCGCAGCCTCGACCCGAGCGTCGAGTCGCTGTGGTTGCGCACCACCACGGACGCGCCGACCACCTTGATCAGTAGTGTGCCCATCGCCAGCGATGTGGATGAGCTCGACGAGTCGTTCGATGTGTTGTCCAACGCCCACGTGGTCGGCGAGTTCGCCGTCGATTTGGCCGTGTACCGCACCGACCCGGAGGACCGAGACGGCGGCGAAACGCCGACGCCGGCTGTACAGCGCACGCTGACATTGCAAATGGGCGCGCGCGGAGATGTGGCCATCGAGCTGATCGGCGATGCCGTGGAGCCGATCAATGCGCCGGAGTTCGACGCCACCGCGGTGCCGTTCCGGCTGTGGCAGTACGGCGATATCGAAGGTGGCGCGTGCGTGTGGGCCGAGCGGCTGAACCCGCCGGGCGATGCGCTGCCGCGCACCAAGCCATTTCTTCGCGTCTACGATGCCGAGGGCGACGTAAAGGATCCCGGCGAGGCGTTGTGCGGTCCGGGACCGTATACCCTGCGGGTATCGCCGCCGATCGACTCGAGCGCCACGGAGCAGGTACGTTTGAGTGTGGGGCCGGACGTCGGCACGACCGTGGCAAACCGCGATGTGCAGTTCGCCGTAGTCAGCCTGGCCGAGGAGCTGTCGTGCGAGGACATCAGCGATACCAATCCGCCGCCGCCGCTGGTCGCCTGTGCGGACCTCGCGTTCGACTCGACCCCTGAAGTGTTGATTCGCAGCGCGACCAATTCCCGGCGAGCCTGCGTGTTCCGCGGGACCGACGGCAGATTCGTAGCCACGCCGCTCACCTGGGTAGGTGACAACAGCGCGCCGGACGCGATTCTGTCGTTCCGTTGGAACAACGGTAGCGGGCCCCAGGATGTCGTACTCGGCGAGGTCGGCAGCCCGTCGACCCTGGCGCAATTGACCATCGATGAGGCAGCCCAAACCGTGACCTGGGCCCCGGCGCCCGTGGACATCGCGTTGCCCGCCGGGTTGCCATTGGCCCACGTACGACCGCTGGCCCAGCAGGTCGCTGCACCGGCGACGCACCTGGTGTACGCGGAAGCCCGGGCCGGTCAGTGGTCGATTTCGGTGGACTGCATTTCAACGGCCACTGGCTGCACGTCGTTTTCGATCGACGATCTCGCGCCGACCTCGGTGATCTCCGAAGCCAGGGTCGGCGTTGCCGACATGAATGGCGATGGTGACAATGATCTGATCTTCTTCGGCACCATCGAGCAAGGGGACGGTAGGCGCAGTCTGCAGATCGCCGTGGTGCAGCCGGACTGGTCGAGCGCGTCTGCGACCTGCGCCACGTTGGCGTGCGTAGCCTTCGCCCCCGTGGCGATTACGGCGAACCTGGGAGAGATGGCCACGCTCGGCGGTGGCGCGCCTCAGGATCTGTATGCGGTCACCGGAGATAGCGATTTCGACGCGTCGCTGCTGCACCTGAGCGGTGCGTCCAACTACTTCACCGCGCCGCCAGCTGGCGTTGGCGGATTCTTGGTCACGCCGGGCCCGGCTCTCGATTTGGCGGTGAGCGGTGGCATGTTGATCGCCGGTCTATCCAGCGGTGTGTGGGAATACGACGACAGTGGTGCAATCGCGACCTGGACCCTGCGTGACCCGGTATTGCAGGAGGACGCCGCCGTGGGCGCGATTCCGACCACCGCCACCGGGTATGGCCGCGCCCTGGCCCCGTGCTTCCGCGCCGACGGTCTGCCCCGGGCGGTCGTGTTCTCCTCGTCGAACATCAGCGTGCGCTACACCGAGGTCGATGTCGTCGTCGTCGAGCCGTAGCGACGGACCCCTGCTAAGATCATCCGTGGTGACGGGGGATCCGGGAGCATCGCGCCTTGGTAAGTATGAGCTGTTACGCCGCCTGGCGGTGGGCGGCATGGGCGAGGTGTTTCTGGCGCGCCAGCGCGGCATTGCGGGCTTCGATCGGTTGGTCGTGGTCAAGCGGCTGCTGCCAGAGATGGCCGAGAAGCCGGAGCTGGTGTCGCTGTTCATCGACGAGGCCAAGATCGCCGCCAACCTGTCTCATCCCAACATCGTTGGTGTGCTCGACTTCGGCTTCGAGGACGGCTCGTACTTTCTGTCAATGGAGTACGTGGCCGGGCAGAACCTGGCGCGTATCGCGGACCGGCTCGACAGCGCCGACACGCAGTTTCCGATATCGACATCGGTGTTCGTCGTCGCCGAGGTGTTGCGCGGTCTCGAGTTCGCCCACCAGGCAAAAGATGCGGACGGACGCCCGCTCGGCATCGTGCATCGCGACGTGAGCCCTCACAATGTGATGGTGTCGTTTGGCGGCGACGTCAAGCTCATGGATTTTGGCATCGCCAAGGCGGCGAACAAGTCCCATCGCACCGAAGCCGGTGTGATTCGCGGCAAGCTCAGCTATATGTCGCCGGAGCAAGCGCGGGGCGACGAGCTCGATGCGCGCAGTGACGTGTTCTCCATGGGCATCGTGCTGTGGGAGATGACGTTGGGCCGCCGGTTGTTCGATGGCGATGGCCTGGTCGAGACCATCGGCATGATCACCAGCGAGCCGATTCCCAAGCCGACCGATATCGACCCGGACTATCCAGTCGAGTTGGAGTGGATCGTCATGTCGGCTCTGGAACGAGATCTGAGTAAACGCGCCACCAGCGCGGCGGAGCTCGAGTCGGCGTTGCGGACGTTCTTGGTGCACAGCGGCGCCCATATCGATCGTGAACGCATCGGTGCCGACGTCGCCGAGTCGTTCCCCAAGCAGTTCGACGAGCTCAGTGCCGACGAGTTGTCCGCGGGCACGTCGAGCGACGCGATCACCAGAGCGCTGGACGGGACGGCGTCGGTACCGGCGGTCGCCGTGGCCGATACACAGCCGGAGCCGGAGCCGGAGCCGGAGTCGGAGCCGGAGCCGGAGCCGGAGCCGGAGCCGCAGCCGGAGTCGGAGTCGGAGTCACAGCCGGAGCCAAAGGAATCTCAGGCAGACGACCGTAGCGGCCCCGCACTGGCGGAATCCGCGGAGCGGGCGGCTCGCCTTGCACGCGCTCCAACACGCTGGCCTCTACTCGCCGTTGCCGTACTGGCAGCGGGGGCCGGGGTGTATGCGTTTACCCGAGGTGGCGACGACCCGCCAGCCCAGCGGCCGGTGGTGGTGGTCCAGGCTGATGCTGCGCCGCCCCGGATCGTGAGAACGCCCGTGGACGCCTCGGTCAGCGTTGCCGATGCGCGGCCGATCGACGCTGCGACGAAGGTGGCGCGTCGCAATCCGCGGGTTCGTGTCACCCCGCGTCGGGTTCGGCGTAAACGTCCGCTAGACGCCGGAATGCGTCGGACGCCGCCGCAACCACGGCCGGCCGATGCGGCTCCCGTCGCGGTTAGACCGAAACCGAAACCGCAGCCGGGAACGTTGATCGTCAACGCAAAAGATGGCTGGGGCACGGTGCTGATCGATGGCGGCAAACGAGGTCGCACTCCGTTCGTGCGCGCGCGTGCCGCCGGTCGCTACACCATCAAGGTGATCATGGCCAAAGGCGGCGGCAGCTTTAGCGCGAGCGCACGCGTTGCCCCCGGCAAGCGCACCAAGTGCATCGTCGATGCGGGGAGGCTGGCATGCGCACTGCCGCGCTAGTCATCATCGCCATGGCGATGGCGGTGTCGGCGACGGCCCACGCCCAGTCGGTGGGGCAGGCATCGTTGACCCAGGCCAAGAAACACTGGAGCGAATCTGACTTCGATCTGGTGGTCGGTGCGGCGGACAAAGCCTTGGCGGCCACGACCTTGACCAAAGCAGAGCGTGTCGAAGCCCTTCGCTACAAGGGAATGGCGCTGACAGTGCTGCAAAAAAAGCTCGAAGCCACCAAGGTGTTCGAGGCGTTGTTCGACATCGCACCGGACTACGAACTGCCGGCGAACACCTCTCCGGCGATTTTGGCGGTGTTTCGCCCGGCGCGTGCTGGTTGGCAGGTAAAGGTAGAGGCGCGGCTGGCTACCGAGTTGGGCAAGGCGTACGCTGCATTGCGGATGACCTTGCAGCTGCCGCCGCGAACCAAAGGTGGCCGCAGCTTGGCGCTGCCCATCGATGTCACCGATCCCAAGCGCATCGTGGACAAGCTCACGTTGAGCTATCGGCGGCGAGGCTCGCGCTATTTCGCGACCCAGACAGCCACCGGCAAACCCGGGCGCACGACCCTGCGCATCCCCGGTACGTTCACCGCATCCAAGACGCCGTTCGTGCTCGAGCTGTATCTGCGCTCGCTGCATCGCAGCGGTGGCATCTTGCGCCGGCAGGGGGGCCCGGACCGGCCGCTGCTCATCCAGGTAGACGCGGGACAGGTTCCGCGCAGCCGGCCTATCACCAAGCGCTGGTGGTTCTGGCCCAGCGCCGTCGCGCTCGTCGCTTCGGTGATCGCCGTGCCGATCTTGATTCGCGCCGCGTCCGACGTGGGCCCGCAGAACATCAGTGTCATGGAGAAACCATGAGGCTTGCCGCACTGCTGGTCGTCGCGCTCGCCGTGGTCGGTTGCAAAGACAAAGGCACCGCGAGCATCGATATCGAGTTTGGCGAATGCACTGGCCGGGACGACGCTAGCCTGGTGCGTATCTACGTCATCGCAGGTGGTAACTGCGTCGGCTGCGACTGCTCCGGTGGGTGCTTCGACCAATGTAACGACGACAACTGCGTCGTCGCGTGCGACGGTGAGTTCTGTGACCCGGCCCAGCTCGAAAGTGGATTCAATCTGCCGCAAGTGTCCCCCGGGTTGCACGCCGTGGTGTTCGAATATAGCTACATCGATGCCGCCACCGGGCTCGCTCGGGTCGGCGCAACGGCGTGTGCGGAATTGGTGCTCGACGAGGATGGCACCAAGAATTTCACGCAGTCTGCCGAAACCGACTGCTGCACCGACGCCGTAGACGCGGGTGTGCCATGATGGCCCCGTGGCCACCACGGTATTGTTCGCAAACCCGACCGCGCAAAGTGGCAAAGCGATGGCGGCGATCGAATCCGCCCAAGAGCTGCTAGCAGCGGCCGGCTTCGAGCACGAGTTCATTCCGACGGAACCTGCTGGTGGCACCGTCGCCGTGGTGCGCAAAGCCATCGACGAGGACGGCGCGCGTCGGGTGATCTACATGGGCGGCGACGGCACGTTCGCCGATGTCGCCAAAGGCGTGCTCGCATCGGCCAATCGCGACGACGTGGTCATGGGGATGTTGCCCACGGGAACCGCCAACGATCAGGGCAAGTCGTTCGGCTTGTCCGCCGGCGCAGCTGCGCTCAAAGACAACGTGGCGGTGATCAAGGCGGGCATTACGACCAAGATCGACGTCGGCCACATTCAGATTCTCGATGCGGAAGATCGGGTCAGCCATTCGGATTTGTTCTTCGACTCCGCGTCCATCGGTTGGGGGGCCGCGGTGCTGGAAACTCGCAACCGAGACCGGGAGACCGTCGCCCAAATTCCCGTGGTGCGTTCGCTGTATCGCGACCAGCTGGTGTACGCCGGGGCGATGGTGCGCCATCTGGTGAAAGCTGTGTTACCCAACGCCAAGTTCACCCTGGAGGCCGAAGTCGACGGCGAGAGCCATCGCTTCGAGGGCTTGATCGACGTCATCCTCAAGAACACCCACGTGTTCGGCGGCGAGTGGGTGCTGGCGCCCGACGCCGAGGTCGACGACGGCTTGTTCGAGATGATTCCGGTAACCGGTACCCGCGAGTTCACGTCCAAGATGCTGGCCACGTTTCGCCACAGTCCCATCGACGAAGCGGATCTCGAAAGCGTCGGCATCAGTTACTCCAAGCCCGTACCCGGGTCGTCGTTCGTGCTCACGATCTTGCATCCCGGGGAAGACGCTCCGGCAGCGCAGATCGACGGCGAGGAATTTCCAGCCGGCGACAAATATCGAATCGACGTGATGCGCCGCGCGTTGTGTATCGTGGTTCCGCGGGAAGCTGCTCGGTGACTAACGCGGCCAAAGTTGCGTGGACGTTCTTGCTCGTATGCCTGTTGGCGTGGATGAGCACGTATGCGTTCTTGCAGACGCGGCCGTGGGTAACGCTGATTCGCCACGCGCTCGAGGGCGCGTTCGTCGGCGGCTTGTGTGATGCGTTTGCGATCTGGCGCATGTACACGGCGGTCGAGAAGGGCTACGAGCCCCTGTCCGAACAGGTGTCCCGGTTCGTTGTTCAGGAAGTCATGAAAGCCGACAACCTGACCCACGATATTCGCGAGACCCTTGATTCGCCCGCGACCACCGACGGCTTGCTCAAGCTGATCAACGAAAAGATCCCGACCAAGCGCCGGCTCGAAGCGGTGTGTCTCGACTTTTGGGACAGCGATCTACGCGAGCTTGCCCTCAACCGCATGGTCAACGCGGACCTCACGCCGTTTCTCGACGACTCCGGCAATCTGAGCAGCGTGCTCGACGACCTGACCGTTCGCCAGGTGCTGCGCCACTGTTTGTCGGCCGCTATCGACAGCGAAGAACGCACCTCCAGGTTGCGCGACGTGTTGCCGATTCCCGGGTTCTTCAAGGCCGTCGGTCTGAGCAAGGGCTCGTTGCAGAGCAAGCTTTCGGATCTGGTCGAGGAGCTCGGTGAGCCGCCGAGTCCGGGGAACTCGGAAGCCGGCTCGCTGCTGCGCGAGTACGCTCAGAGCTTCTTCAACGCGTGGTCTCAGCTCACCGAGGAGAAGCGCCGCGAGACTGCGAGTATCGTGCTCGATCATTTGGGCGAGCCCGTCGTCCGGCGCCTTGCCGATGTGTTGTGGGACGAGCGAAACGACATCGTCGAGTTTCTCAGCCGCGACGACGTCGGCT
>SPJJ01017405.1_pt1 | contig 13549 bp, 12 predicted proteins | sample 3741741 | NCBI WGS metagenome assembly SPJJ01 (sample SAMN10925908, study PRJNA522277) | cold seep metagenome | isolation source: Elba SIP-enriched marine methane seep metagenome, extraction at timepoint T1 | place: Italy: coast of Elba, Mediterranean Sea | collected 2014-05 | reverse complement strand
TTTTTTTTAATAGCGTCAGGGGGGTAAAAAAGTGATCCAGCATGCCTCTAAGTCCTTGTCAGCAAAGAAAGAAATATAAACCCAAACATCCTTGACTTGACTTTGCATGATAATTATAGTGGTCTAAAATTGAGTAAAAATGGAATAAAGTGGTTTAAAGTGGAGTTTTTTTCTCTTGGGGTGAATATAGTTGCGTGGTTCCTGTTCATTAAATTTAGATGCCAAAGGGCGCATTGCTATTCCAACTCGCTATAGGCAGGGGTTGGAAGAGAGTTGTGAGCGGCAGTTAATTGTGACACTGGCGGCCAATGAAAACATCCGGGGTATCAAAGGGTGTTTGTGGATTTACCCGTTGCATGAATGGGAAAAGCTTGAGAATGCGATTGATAAGCATTCTTCGTCAAGCAAAATGGTGATTCGGTTCCAACGATTTTTACTGGGGAATGCGCATGAATGCGAAATGGATAAACAGGGACGGATACCCATTCCCGAGTATCTGCGGTCACTGGTAGGCATGGGCACGTCATATACGCTGAAGGGCGTAGGCAAAAAATTCGAGTTATGGAATAAGGACGTTCTGGAAGAAAGCTTTGATGACTTTATGAGTCAAAGTCAAGATGATGACGACGAAGAAAAGGTTGATTTGCCTTTTTAATGGGGTGTTGCTGAACGGAGAGGGAAGATGGATATTCAACGATCGAATGTTTAATTGATATGCAGCATCTTCCGGTTTTATATGAAGAAGTGCTGACACAAATGGATATTAAACCGGATGGGGTGTATCTGGATTGTACATTTGGCAGAGGCGGTCACAGCAAAGGAATTCTGGATAGTCTTGGCAAACAGGGACGGTTGCTTGCATTTGACAGGGATCGTGCGGCAATAGAGTCGGACAATGCAATTGAATTAAAAAAAGATCCGCGCTTTTCTCTGTTTCACGCCAGTTTTTCCGAGTTAAATAGTGTGGTAGAGCAAGAAGGGCTGGTCGGAAAGCTGGATGGCATACTGATGGACATTGGAGTGTCTTCACCTCAGCTGGATGATGCAGAGCGCGGCTTCAGCTTTACCCGTGACGGGCCGTTGGATATGAGAATGAATGCAACGTGTGGGCCGACAGCCGCTGAGTGGTTGCAGGGCGTGGAAGAAAAAGAGCTGGTGCAAGTGCTGTTTGATTTTGGTGAAGAACGATTTGCCAGAAAAATCGCCCGAGCCATCGTCGAACGGCGTGAAGAGGGTGCGTTACAGACAACCGCGCAATTGGCAGCGCTGGTTGCAGCAACACTGCCTTATAGAGAAAAGCACAAACATCCGGCGACGCGGACGTTTCAGGCCGTGCGAATTGCGCTAAACCGGGAACTGGATGAATTGATGCAAGGAATGGAGCAGGCAGTAAACGTGTTAAAAGCGAGAGGAATTCTGGCGGTCATTTCATTTCATTCATTAGAGGACCGGAAGGTAAAGCAGTTTTTTAAGCGGGAATCTGGGATCAAACATAACCCTGGCAGATTGCCAGTTCGGGAGGATGAACTGGAAAGAGGCCGGCTGGAAAAGGTCAGCAGGGCAATAAAGCCAACGGCTGATGAGATTGAACTGAATCCGCGGGCTCGCAGTGCAGTGTTGCGAGTTGCACGTAAAGGCTGATGAGCAGCATCAAAGTGATGGCAGTGGCTATCTCATCTGCATTCTTGCTGGTATCCGCATTGGCGGTGGTGTACAGCAAATATCAGGCGCGCCTGTTGTTTATAAAGATACAGCAAAAAGAAAAGGAATTGAACGAGTATGAAGTCCAGTGGGGGCGGTTGCAGTTGGAAAAAACAACCTTGACCGAGGAATATCGGGTTGAGGCAAATGCAATCAGACAATTAAAAATGAAAATGCCGGAGCGAGAGAAAACCGTTTACATCAAACCTTAGAATGTTGATCGATATAAAAGATAACAGCCAGGGAGAGCATATAAATGATGGGCGTGTGCGTCGAAAGTTGTTACTTGGCGCTATCTTACTGGCTATGGTGGTACTGGCCGGGAAAGCGGTGTTTTTGAGTGTTTTCATGTTCAAGAATCAGTCGTTGAAAAAATGGGCGGCCAATCAGCATGTAACGAAAGTCAAATTACCTGCGTATCGCGGGGAAATTACTGATCGTTATGGTGATCCATTGGCCATCAGTACGCCCGTGAAGACAATTGTGATTAACAGCACGCTGATTAAGCCAGAGCAAAAAGAAAAAATCAAAGTGCTGGGGCAACGGTTAAATGTCAGTGCTAAAAAAATTCAAAATATAGTTGATGGAACAACCGGGTTGATTGAAATCACCTTAAAACGGCGGGCAAATCCTGATCAGGTGGCATGGGCTAAAAGCATGGATATTTCAGGCGTGCAATTCAAATCTGAATTCAAACGATTTTATCCTGCGGGTGAAGTAGCCAGTCACTTGGTGGGATTTACCAATGTTGAAGATCATGGGCAGGAAGGATTGGAGCGACTGTACGATAGAAGCTTGCGTGGAGTGCAGGGCACCAAACTGGCCGTCAAGGATGGGAAGCGTCGTGTGTTTCGTGATGTTGAATACATCGCGCAGCCGGAAAATGGACGTTCGCTGAACTTGTCTATCGATAAGCGTTTGCAATACCTGGCATACCGTGAATTGCACAAAACCTATGTTGAACATAAAGCGAATTCGGCTTCATTGGTTGTGTTAGACGCAAAAACAGGCGAAGTGCTGGCGGCGGTTAATCAGCCAGGATTTAACCCAAATGACCGAGCCAATCTTGATATGCGGCATACGCGGAATAGAGCGATGCTGGATAATTTTGAACCGGGCTCAACGGTTAAACCATTTGTGGTCGCTGCGGCATTGGAAAAGCGCTATATCAGTGAATATGACGTGTTTGAGACCCATGGGTTTACTCGTGTTGGTCGAAATCTGGTGAAAGACCATCGGAATTACGGGCCATTGTCGGTGACAGATGTATTAAAAAAATCCAGCAATGTGGCGACCAGCAAAATTGCATTGCAACTGCCCAGAGAATACATGTGGGAAACCTATTTGAAACTGGGCTTTGGCAGCTCTGCCGGCGTGGGTTTTCCGGGCGAGGCCAGTGGCATGGTGCAGGACTTTCAGCAATGGAGCCGATTTGAACAGGCCACATTGTCATTCGGTTATGGCATGTCGGCATCATTACTGCAGTTGGCCAGAGCTTATACCGCGTTGGCAGATGACGGGGTCGTGCATTCGGTCTCACTGTTAAAGCGTGACGAAGATGATTATTCACGCCGTTTGTTCAGCAAGGAAACTGCCGTTGCGGTCAGGCGTATGCTGGAACAGGTGGTGAAAAAAGACGGTACTGCGCAATTGGCCAGTGTTGATGGATATCGTGTTGCGGGTAAAACGGGCACTGTCAAAAAAGCGATTGCCGGAGGCTATGCGGAAGATAAATATTTATCGTTATTTGTAGGTATGGCACCTGCCAGTCATCCACGTTTTGTGATTGCGGTGATGGTGGATGAGCCGAGCATGGGTGAGTATTACGGCGGGCTTGTGGCCGCGCCGGTATTCTCAAAAGTTATGGCTGGCGCATTAAGAGCGTATGGCGTGGCACCGGATCAGGAGCAAACCATGCCGATATTGTTAAGCGGGAAAACTGATGAGATTGGCTGAGTTGATGCGTGATCTTGTGCAGATTGAAAGCGCGTGTGAAATCACAGGTATGACGCTGGACAGTCGCTGTGTAAAGCCCGGGTTTTTGTTTGTCGCATTGAAAGGGGCATTGCAACATGGGATGCAATATGCCGAAGCGGCATTGCAAAAAGGGGCCGTGGCGATAGTGTATGAAGCGGATCAGGAAGGCAATACCATCGCACAGAAATTGGAAGGTCATCTGTTGATTCCAATGAGGAATGTGACAGAGAAAATGGGTGCTTTGGCGGTACGTTTTTATCAAACACCTTCAGAAAAAATGGATGTTATCGGGGTGACGGGGACTAACGGCAAAACGAGTTGCAGTCAATATCTGGCGCAAATACTTGGGAATTGCGGGGTGATCGGTACCTTGGGTTGGGGAGATCAACAGCAAATGTTCAGCACTCACAACACGACGCCCGATGTGATCAGCGTGCATAGTATGTTGGCGCAATTGAAACAACGTGGCAATCAGACGGTGGCAATGGAAGTGTCTTCACATGGGCTGGATCAGGGGCGGGTAGATAACGTGCAATTTAAAGGCGCGTTATTTAATAATCTGACCCGGGATCATCTGGATTATCACGGCACCATGCAGGCCTATCTGGCAGCAAAAATGAAATTGATGTGCTGGCCGGGGCTTCAGTTTGCCGTGGTCAATCGTGATTGTGAATATAGCGAACAGGTGTTGAAACAATTGCATGATGATGTCGACGTGTGGGGGTTTTCTCTGCAAAAAGCATCATTTGGAATTGGCAGACAGGTGACAGCCAGAAATGCTGAATATTTCATCGATGGCACGCAGTTTGAATTATGTGTCGAGGATCAATGCCGCGCGGTAAAAACAGCGTTGGTGGGGCGCTTTAATCTGGAGAATATATTAGCGGTATCAACAGTGATGTTAGCGATGGGGCATACATTTAATGATGTTACGCAAAAGATTATGAGTTTACAGCCCGTGGCAGGCAGGATGATGCGTTTTGGGGGGCGGGATTTGCCCTCCATTTTTGTTGATTATGCCCACACGCCGGATGCATTGCAAAAGCTACTGGCCGGACTGCGCGAGATCAGCGGTCGAAAATTAACTCTGGTCTTTGGCTGCGGAGGTGACAGGGACCGGGGAAAACGTAGCGAAATGGGCTCAATTGCAGAGCAATGGGCAGACGAGATCGTGATTACTGATGACAATCCGCGTGGAGAAGACCCGCAACAGATCACTGACGATATTCTGCAGGGGTGTCGTGAAGCAAATGTTACCTTGATCCATGATAGAAAATCGGCCATCAGGCGTGCCGTCATCAATGCACAGGCAGGCGAGTGTGTGGTGGTAGCCGGAAAAGGTCACGAGCAATACCAGGAACGGCAAGGGCAACGCCAGTTTTTCGATGATAGCGAAGTGGTAGAACAGGCGCTGACCGACTGGAGGGCGGCATGAAATTAATGCTCGATGAAATTGCCGAGGCTGTCAATGGCCGCTTGTCCGGAGATAACCTGGACATAAGTTCGGTCAGTATCGATACCCGAACCATACAACCGGGTGCGCTCTATGTGGCTATTAAGGGTACACGCTTTGACGGTCATGATTTCGTAGAGCAGGCCGTTGAAAATGGAGCCGTCGCGCTGCTGGTCAGTCAAACCGTTGCAGCAGATATGCCTCAAATTGTGGTGGAAAATACACGTCTGGCATTGGCTGAACTGGCCGGCGCCTGGCGGGATAAATTAAAGGTAAAAGTCATCGGGGTGACGGGCAGTAATGGTAAAACCACAGTCAAGGAAATGATTGCCAGTATTCTGTCACAAAACGCCAAGGTTCTGTATACGCAAGGCAATTTCAACAATGAAATCGGCGTGCCATTGACTTTACTGCGTCTGAATGAAAGTCATGACTTTGCCGTTATTGAGATGGGTGCGAATCACCCGGGAGAGATCGGTTTTACCAGCCAATATGCCAAGCCGGATGTATCGGTCATTACCAATGTTGGCGCTGCGCATATTGAAGGCTTCGGCAGTCTGGAAGGGGTGGCGAAAACCAAAGGCGAAATTGTCAGCAATCTGAAGCCAGAGGGGGTGGCGGTATTGAACAGGGATGACCCGTTTTATCAATATTGGAAGACATTGCTTAACGGTCGTCGAAAAGTCTGTTTTGGTCGGTATGCCGATGTCTTTGCCCAAAATATTGAATATAAATTTACCGGTCAGCGGTTGTGCATGGTGTTTGACTTGATGACGCATCTTGAAAAGGAAACCATGACCTTACAATTGGCAGGTGAACATAACGTAAAAAATGCGCTCGCTGCGACTACAGCCTGTATGCAGTTTGATATTGATTTACAGCAAATCAAACGGGGGCTGGCGGTGATGGTCCCGGTTAATGGTCGATTACAGGCAAAGAGCGGTCAGCATGGCAACCTGGTTATTGATGATACCTATAACGCCAATCCGGATTCACTAAAGGTTGCATTGGAAGTGCTGGGGCATTGTGAAGGCAGGCGTTGGCTTGCATTGGGCGCTTTCGGTGAGCTGGGGACGGAGAGCGAGCAAATGCACCGTGCAATGGGTGCCTTGTGTAAAAAATTTAATGTAGAACGCCTGTTTGCGACAGGACACGATGCGCAATTTTGTGTCGAGTCATTCGGCGATAGCGGGTGTTATTTTGAGCAACAGCAGGACTTGATTGCATCGCTCAAACAACAATTAACCGGGCAGGAAACCATATTGGTCAAAGGTTCCAGGCTACAAAAAATGGAAAATGTCGTCACCGCCCTGACAGAGCCACAAGGAGAATAGTCATGTTGTTATTTCTAACAGAATATTTAATGCAGTTTGATGCCAGTTTCAGGGTCTTTCAATATCTGACGTTCAGAGGTATTTTGGGCGCCTTAACAGCGCTCCTGATTTCATTCATGGTCGGGCCGTGGATGATCAAGCGGTTGAGCCGCAACAAAATTGGCCAGAGTGTGCGTGAAGACGGGCCAGAGTCGCATTATGAAAAAGCTGGAACGCCAACTATGGGCGGCACGTTAATTCTGGTCTCTATTGGCTTGAGTACCTTGTTGTGGGCAGATTTAAGCAATCGCTATGTCTGGGTCGTGTTATTGGTGACGCTGGCCCATGGTGTGATCGGCTTCGTTGATGACTATAAGAAAGTGGCGCTGGGTAACAGTGCAGGGCTTGCGGGGCGCTACAAATATCTATGGCAATCAATCACCGCACTGGCTGCGGGTATTTTCTTGTATATGACCCGAGAAATTCCAGCAGAAACCCAGTTGCTGCTACCGTTTTTCAAGGATGTCATGCTGGATATGGGGGTGTTCTATATCGTAATGACCTATTTTGTCATCGTCGGCAGCAGTAATGCCGTCAACCTGACGGATGGCCTGGATGGTCTGGCCATTATGCCAACGGTAATGATCGCCGCCGCATTGGCGATATTTGCCTACGTGTCAGGCCATTATAAATTTGCCGAATATCTGGCGATTCCCTTCCTGCCACAATCAGGAGAGCTGGTGGTGTTTTGTGCGGCACTGGTTGGATCCGGCTTGGGTTTTTTATGGTTTAACGCCTACCCCGCGATGGTGTTTATGGGTGATGTGGGTGCGCTTGCTCTTGGCGCAGCATTGGGATGTGTTGCGGTTTTGGTCAGACAGGAAATTGTATTGATGATTATGGGCGGGGTGTTTGTGGTGGAAACCGTGTCCGTCATTATCCAGGTATGGTCATTTAAGACCCGGGGGAAACGGGTGTTTTTAATGGCACCGATTCATCACCATTTTGAACTGAAAGGCTGGCCGGAACCGCGCATTATTGTGCGCTTCTGGATTATTACGGTCATTCTGGTTCTGATCGGATTGGCAACGCTGAAACTGAGATAACAGTGGAAAAACAGGAACAATTAAACAGCCTGGAAAGCAACTTTGCGATAAATCGCGAAGACAGTAAGCTATTGATTGTCGGTTTAGGTGCAACAGGGTTATCCGTGGCAAATTTCCTCACTAGCATGGAGATTAAATTTGCGGTGGTAGACAGCCGGGAAAAACCGCCGCTGGTGCAGGAGTTCAGTGAACAGTTTCCTTATATTGGCGTGTTTACTGGCGGGTTTGATCGTGCGGCGTTTGAAGTGGCAACGCATCTGGTGGTCAGCCCCGGTGTGGATATTAAAGAGCCTTCAATTCAAGTGGCATTGAAACAGGGTAAGGCACTGGTCAGTGATATTGATTTGTTTGCCGCCGTGAATGACAAGCCCATCGTCGGCATCACCGGGTCTAATGGAAAGAGCACTGTAACCACCCTGCTGGGCAGGATGGCGGAAGCGGCAGGCATTAATGTGGCCGTCGGTGGCAATTTGGGCATGCCGGCACTGGATCTGCTTGATCAACAGGCTGATCTGTATGTGCTTGAATTATCCAGTTTTCAATTGGAACGAACCCACCTGCTGCAAGCGACAGCAGCGACCGTATTGAATGTCACCGAAGATCATCTGGACAGACATCAAAACATGGATGTGTATGCCCACGAAAAACAGCGTGTTTTTCGTGGGCAGGGCGTCATGGTGTTGAATGCTGATGATGCCATTGTGATGGATATGCGCGAGTCCGGACGCAATATGATCAGCTTTTCTGTCACCGATAATCAAGCCGATTACTGGCTTGATCAACAGGCTAGAAAACTGATGCACCGGAATGAGGAAATCATCAGCAGTGATTTTGTGCCGCTGGAAGGTGTGCATAATCTCTCCAATGTGCTGGCAACCATGGCCCTGGGAGAAGCGATCGGCATTGAGAAACAAGCCATGATTGATGCATTGGAAAGCTTTAAAGGTTTGGATCACCGTATGCAGAAAGTGGCAGAAAAAAACGGGGTGATCTGGATTAACGACTCCAAATCAACCAATGCGGGGGCATGTATTGCTGCATTAAAAGGGTATTTTCATAATGTGATCCTGATTGCGGGGGGCGATGCTAAAGGTGCCGATTTAAGTGAGTTACGGCCTGCAATACAACAGGCGTGCAAACAAGTTATTACGATGGGCAAAGATGCAGGAGAAGTCGCAGCCGCCGTCAGTGAAACAGTTCCGCTGGAGCATGCAGAAAATATTCAACAGGCGGTGCGTTTGGCGGCAGGTTGTGCCAAAGAGGGCGATATCGTGTTGTTATCCCCCGCCTGTGCAAGCCTTGATCAATTCAAAAATTATGTTGAACGGGGGAATCGTTTTACTGAGGCCGTGTTGGGGGTGGTGACATGAGCCAAGAGCCGTCAGTGCAAAAACCCATTCATTATGATCCGCTGCTGCTCAGTGTGTGCATCGTATTACTAATGATGGGGTACATCATGATGTTCTCCTCTTCGCTTCATTTAAAAGAAGGCATGGGCTGGCAGATATTACATTACCCGATCAGGCAATTACTGTTTATCGGCTTGGGGCTTGGTCTGGCATGGGCCGTTACCATGATCCCAATGAAGTTCTGGCAATGGGCAGGGCCATATTTGTTTGTCTTTGGGTTGGTGTTGTTACTGTTAGTGCTTAACAAAAATATGGGCGTAGAGGTCAACGGCAGTCGCCGATGGCTGATGGTCGCAGGAATTCGTGTCCAGGTATCTGAATTGATGAAGCTGTTTGCGGTTTTATACATGGCTGGCTATCTGGTCAGGCATCAAGTGGAAATGCGTGAATCACAGTGGAGCATGTTCAGGCCATTGGTGTTATTAAGCATTGCCAGTGGGCTGTTACTGCTTGAGCCGGATTTCGGGTCAGCCTTTGTGATTATGTCGATAGCCATGAGCATGATGTATTTAAGCGGTGTTCGCTTGAAGCAGTTTCTGGTGTTACTGGTGTTACTAACGTGTGTTGGGGCTTATGTCCTCACCATAGAACGTTATCGGCTTGATCGCTTACTGGCGTATTTGAATCCGTGGGCAGATGTAAGTAACACCGGATATCAACTGGTACAGTCACTGGTGTCATTCGGGCGCGGAGAAATATTTGGCGTGGGCATAGGCAACGGGATTCAGAAATTGTTTTATGTGCCGGAAGGGCATACTGATTTTATATTTTCCATCGTAGGTGAAGAGCTGGGCCTGGTGGGTGTGCTCACTATCATCGTGTTGTATTCCCTGCTGGTGTGGAAGGGCTTCAACATTGCAAGAATGGCGGAAAACCAGGGTCAGCATTTTTCTGCCTACACGGCTTACGGCATCAGTATATGGATTGGCTATCAGGCGTTTATCAATATGGGGGTCAACATGGGCGTGCTGCCCACCAAAGGGATTACCCTGCCATTAATGAGTTATGGCGGCGGCAGCATGATTATTGTCTGTATGGCGATTGCCATAGTGTTCAGAGTGCAGCTTGAAGCACAGGCAAGACACAAACAGCAGGAAGAGCAGGTGGCATCATGGCTAAGCGCATTGTGATCATGGCCGGTGGCACCGGAGGGCATGTTTTTCCTGCATTGGCGGTAGCCGAAGAAATGCGTGAGCGTGGCTGGGATGTCAGCTGGCTGGGCACCCAGAGAGGTATTGAAAGGCGCGTTGTACCGGAAAAACAGTTCGATATTGACTGGCTCTCGGTAGCAGGATTAAGAGGCAAGGGCTTGGCAGGTAAAGTCAGTGGCGTATTCAATCTTGTCAAAGCCTGTTGGCAGTCATTGCGTGTACTGATGAAGCGCAAACCGCATGTCGTATTAGGCATGGGCGGGTTTGTGGCTGGGCCGGGCGGGTTGATGAGTTGGTTGACGGCTACACCGTTAATCATACATGAGCAAAACCGGGTGCCGGGGACAACCAATCGGTTGTTAAGTAAAAAAGCAAAGAAAGTTTTGGAAGCCTTTCCGGCAAGTTTTGATGCAGGGTGTTCGGCGATTGCAACAGGAAATCCATTGCGTAAGACATTTCAACAAATACCGGAAAAGAAAGCTTGGGATAACAGCCTGGGACGTGCTTTGAATGTGTTAATCGTCGGTGGCAGCCAGGGAGCGCAACGCTTGAATGAAGTGATTCCCGAAGCCTTGTCTGATATGCACAACATCACGCTAAAACATCAGACAGGCACAGCAATGCAGGTGCAGGTGCAACAAATCTATGACGACAACAGCTGCCAGGCAGAAGCCGTCGCATTTATAGAAGATATGTCAGCCGCTTATCAATGGGCAGATATGGTGATATGCCGTGCGGGGGCAATGACGGTGAGTGAAGTGGCGGCTGCTGGATTGCCTGCGGTGTTCATTCCATTGCCGAATGCAATTGATGACCATCAAATGGCCAATGCGCATTTTTTGGCTGATGCAGGTGCGGCGATTATTTTGCCGCAAATCGAATTAAATAAGAGTGGTCTTCAACAGGCCATGAACACAGTGATGCAAAACATCCGGGAGATGGGAGAAAAAGCAAAAGCAATGGCACGAATCAATGCAACGCAACAGGTCGCGGATATTTGCGAACAGGAGGCAAAAGCATGAACAGACCCGATTTACATCCGGCACAGATGATTGGCAATGTGGAAAAAATCCATTTTGTCGGCGTGGGCGGCACCGGGATGAGCGGGATTGCAGAAGTGCTGGCAAATCTGGGATATCAGGTCTCCGGCTCCGATATCAAGAAAAGTGCAGTAACCCGTCGTCTGCAGGATAGAGGCGTGAAGGTCTTTTTTTCGCATGCCGAAGGCAATATTGAAGGCGTTGATGTGGTGGTCGCATCAACCGCTGTAAAAAAGGAAAACTCGGAAATCAGAGGCGCGGCATTGCGCAGGATTCCTGTCATTCCGCGTGCTGAAATGCTGGCAGAATTAATGCGCTTTCGCTTTGGTATTGCGGTGGCGGGTACACATGGAAAAACCACAACGACCAGTCTGGTGGCCAGTATTCTTGCCGAAGCGGGGATGGATCCCACGTTCGTGATTGGTGGACGGCTCAACAGCGCGGGTACCAATGCAAAACTGGGTACAGGACGATATCTGGTGGCTGAAGCGGATGAGAGCGATGCGTCATTTTTATACCTGCAGCCGATGATGTCCGTGGTGACCAATATTGACCAGGATCACATGGAGACCTATGACGGCAGCTATCAGCGCTTGAAAGATACATTCATAGAGTTTCTGCATCACTTGCCGTTTTATGGCCTGGCGGTATTGTGCCTGGATGACTCGGGAGTACGTGAAATATTGCCGATATTATCCAAGCCGATGACTACTTATGGCGTACATGCGGATGCCGATGTGCGTGCAGTGGATATTGAACAGGACGGTATGCAAACGCGATTTACCGTATTACGCCGGGGTGATTATGACCCCTTGCCTGTGGTGCTGAATATGCCTGGCTGGCACAACATGCTGAATGCGCTGGCGGCAATAGCGATCGCGACAGCACTGGATATTGGCAACGACGCAATTGAAAAAAGTCTGGCAGAGTTTAAAGGAATAGGCCGGCGCTTTCAGATCAATGGCGATATCGAGTTACAAGGTGGCAGTCTTACATTGGTTGATGATTATGGTCATCACCCGCGCGAGCTGGCGGCGACGCTTGAGGCGTTACGTCAGGCCTGGCCGCAAAGACGGTCTGTGGTGGTGTTCCAGCCGCATAGATACACTCGTACGCGAGACCTGTTTGAAGACTTTGTCGATGTGCTGTCAACCGTTGACGTACTGGTGATGCTGGAAGTGTATTCCGCAGGTGAAGACCCGATCAGCAATGCAGATGGTAAGACATTATGTCGCGCTATTCGGATGCGTGGCCAGGTGGAGCCAGTGTTCGTAAAAAATCGTGGTGATTTGGCAAAAATTCTGGCCGGTATCGTACTTAAGGATGACGTGGTGTTGACAATGGGGGCAGGCAATGTCGGGCAGATTGCCACAGAATTGCCACAGAAACTGAGTGAGGCCTTACATCATGGTTGAGATGCAAGGTAAATTGTTGAGCAATGAGCCGTTGGCAAAATACACCAGCTGGCGGGTAGGCGGTCCGGCAGACAGGTTGTATCTGCCTTCCGATAAGTCTGATCTGATCAATTTTGTTAAATCACTCGCGGATGATGAGCCTCTGTTCTGGCTGGGCCTGGGCAGTAACCTGCTGGTGCGCGATGGCGGTATTCGCGGCACAGTGATCAGCACTAAAGGAAGGCTCAAAGAAATGCGCTTGATAGACAGCACCGTGTTGTATGTCGAGGCAGGAGTGCCTTGTGCGCATGTGGCGCGTTTTTGTTCCGATCTGGGGTTGACCGGTGCAGAGTTTCTGGCAGGCATTCCCGGAACCATGGGCGGTGCATTGAAAATGAATGCCGGTGCTTTCGGGGGTGAAACCTGGACTATTGTGGGTACAGTGGAAACGTTGGATAGCCAGGGAAATGTGAAGGAAAGAAGCAAGCAGGCATTTGATATTGGCTATCGTTCACTCAAAGGGTTGGCTGAGAATGAATGGTTTTTGTCTGCACTATTGCATCTGGAACCGAGTGACCCGACCAACAGCCTGCAAAAGATCAAAGGCCTGTTGGAGAAAAGAGCAGATACACAACCGATAAACAAACCTACCTGCGGTTCGGTGTTTAAAAACCCCGAGGGTGATTATGCTGCGCGCCTGATTGAAAGTTGTGGTCTCAAAGGGCATCGCATTGGTGGCGCATGTGTCTCGGAAAAACATGCCAATTTTATTGAAAACCAGGGCGATGCAAGTTCCAAAGATATTGAGGCCTTGATCGAGTTGATCCAGATATCCGTTGAAAAAGAGCATGGGGTTCGACTTGAAACTGAAGTTTGCAGGGTTGGGACGCAAGGATGAAGCCCGTAAGGATTACTTCGGCAGATGCCTTCGGAAAAGTTGCCGTATTAATGGGCGGGAGCGCGGCAGAGCGTGAGATTTCGCTGAAGAGCGGCGGAGAAGTGTTC
>SPJJ01023405.1_pt1 | contig 13553 bp, 10 predicted proteins | sample 3741741 | NCBI WGS metagenome assembly SPJJ01 (sample SAMN10925908, study PRJNA522277) | cold seep metagenome | isolation source: Elba SIP-enriched marine methane seep metagenome, extraction at timepoint T1 | place: Italy: coast of Elba, Mediterranean Sea | collected 2014-05 | reverse complement strand
GGCGATCATCGTCGGCCATGGCACCGGCGCGAACGAGTACAGGGTCAACTGCGGAGGTCAGAGCCTCGCAAATCGCAGCATCGTCATCTTCGCTGAGGATGCCTCGGCCGGAGTGTTCACGCCCGACTGTGATGACAGCGACCCGCTGAACTTCCCGAGCAATACAGAGGTCTGTGATGGCCAGGACAATAACTGCGATGGCGCGGTGGACGAGGGCCTGCTGCAGACCTTCTATCTGGATCAGGACAATGATGGGTACGGCCAGCAGGGCGCGGCCGTTGAGGCCTGCAGCGTACCAGCGGGGTACGCAGCGGGCGGCAGCCTGTGCACCAATGGCAGCCTCACGGACTGCAACGCACCAGGCACGACGCACCTGTCCGCCAGCCGCTACGTGGACCCGGCCCCGCCCCCCGGCTGGAAGCAGTGCGCGGGCTTTTTGAACACGGCCGCCGACGATGTGAGCGGGCACTTTTTGGACAACTGTCTGGGGCAGACCAGCTTGCGGGTCATCGTGACGAATGCCGCCACGGGCCAGGTTGAGGAGGACATCGAGTCCACCAACCTCAGCGGTATGACGAGCTGGCCCAGCTTCGCCTACCTGGGCGGCAGCATCACGGCGCACACCCGGACTTATTGGGGTACGACCACCTTCTTTTCTACCGTGGACGGTCGGGACGCCTGTGGTCACTCCGTGAGCGGAGGCGGCGAGCCGACATTTGGCAGCGGCAACGGCAGCCGGGCGATCATCGTCGGTTTTGGCACCGGCGCGGATGAGTACCGGGTGAATTGCGGCGGGCAGAGCCTCGCGGGCCGCACCGTGGCGATCTACACCCAAAGCACCAGCAGCGCGGCCGCCTTTGACTGCGATGACACGGCAGCGACCGTACATCCGGGGGCCACCGAGATGTGTAATGGCGTCGACGATAACTGCGATGCTGCTGTGGATGAGAACAACCCGGGCGGCAACGTGGCCTGCGGCACGGGTCTGGCGGGCATCTGCGCCCAGGGCGCGACCCAGTGCATCTCCGGCGCCTTGGCCTGCGTGGCTGTGCAGGCTGACCCCATCGAGATCTGCAGCGACGGCACCGACAATAACTGCGACGGTCAGATTGACGAGCCGATCTGTAGCACTGTGGTCTGTAGCAACGGCTCTGGTGCAGACTGCAACCCAGCCGGCACATCCTTGATCACCAGCAGTCGTTTTGTGGACCTGACGCCGCCCTCGGGCTGGACCCAATGTGCGGGCTTCATCAATACGAGCGCCAATGACGTGACGGGTCGATTCATCGACAACTGCCTCGGCAGCCAGCGGCTGCGGGTCATTGTGACGAACACTGCGACCGGCCAGGTCGAAGAGGACATCGAGTCGAGCAATCTGAGCGGCCTGACGAGCTGGCCGAGCTTCGCCTACCTCGGCGGCAGCATCACGGCCCACACGCGCACCTACTGGGGCACGACGACCTTCTTTTCTACCGTGGACGGTCGGGATGCCTGCGGTCACTCCGTGAGCGGTGGCGGTGAACCCACATTTGGCAGCGGCAACGCGAGCAGGGCGATCATCGTCGGTTATGGAACCGGCGGGAACGAGTACCGCGTGAACTGCGGTGGACAGAGCCTCGAAGGCCGTAGCGTCGCCATCTACCGCTGAACTTCGGGCACCATTCGCGCAGACATCGCGCGTTGCGCGCAATACCTACATCGTGGGGCGCACCACGGGGCCAAATTGAGATGCATATCTGAGGCGCGTCTCAGTCGTCTCATATGGCACACGTCTCGCATTGAGCGGAGGCTCACTGCGGAGGCCCGCGCCTTCGCCATTGCCCGCTTAGGAGCGACTCGATGCAGATTGCATTTCGAACCGGTCTCGGACTGGTGGCCTCGATGCTCACCCTCGGTACCGCCTGTACCCTCAACCCCAATGGCACGACGGTGTCCGGCAACCCGATCGGCCGCACAGTCTCCCTTACTGGGTTTGTGTTCACCGCGAACCAGAACATCCGGATTCAGGTCCTGGATCCGGCCGACCAGGACCCGGATGATTCCGCCGCGACCTGGACCACCCTGACCACGGTGCAGTCGGCGGCCACGCCTCTAGTTTGGCAGGGTGACGACATGTTCGGCTGGTCCGCCTCTGTGGTGCCGGTGCCCAACGCGGGCGAGATCAACCGCTGGAGGGATGGCGGGTTGGCGCGCTTTCGAGCCCTGGATCCGAGCAACAATCGACTGGCTACCTTCGATGATGATGGCTGTTTGAGCGCCGGTATCTCGGCCGGCGACAGCTACGTGACCATCTTCAATAACTGTAAGAGCCACGACATGCCCGTGCTGACCTTCGTCGATGAGGACCCCGTGGCGGCCAGCTCAGAGATCTACCTGACCCGTCGCAGCAATGCGGCGGTGGAGGGCGGGCAGTACAACGCCGCGATCTCCGCCCCGGCAACGCTCGCCGCCTACAAGGCCACGCGGGGCTTTCCCGCCGGCGAGATCGTGGCCAAGTATTATAACAAGGGCGATCTAGGCATTGGTCGGGAGATGCACTGCCGGGCCCGCGGCGCAGGCCGCGTCTCCTGCTATGTCACCAACTACGGTGACCCCACAGACGGCCTCGCGGACGCTAGCTCTGCCACCACCGACACCATCAATGGCGTGAACCACTTCGCCACGGTGGCGATGGATTATTACCCAGGCCCTGCGACGAATCAGGTTCGCTTTTATACATATAACGGCGCAGACAACATCGTGACGGCGGCGGAGCTGGACTCCGAGGGGGCCAAGCCCACGCCCGGCCTGTGCCTGTCTTGTCATGGCGGCAGCTACAACGCGGCCACGAATTCAGTGACCGGCGCCAAGTTCCTGCCCTTTGATCTCGACGCCTTTTCGTACAGCGGCTCGGCGCCGTGGCGAAAGAGCGACCAGCAAGAGAGCTTTCGAAGGCTGAACGCGTTGATCAAGACGGCCAATCCTGGAGCCTCGTCGACAACCCTGATTGACGGCTGGTACGCGAGCACCGGCGGCGTATCGACCGTCGGCGCGACCCAAGACTCTGATTGGGTGCCTCCGGCCTGGACTTCCGAGAAGATCCTCTACCTCAAGGCGGTCAAGCCGTATTGCAGGACCTGCCATGTCTCCGTGGGTTTCCCAATGGACACACCCGCGCAATTCAAGGCGTATGGCATCGAAAACGCGGTGTGCGACGGCAAGTACATGCCGCACGCCGAGGTCACTCGTAAGTCTTTTTGGCAAAGCTCTGCCCGCGCACACATTGCCGGCGCGCTCAACCTGAGCACCGACTGCGACTGATCGCGGCGCGTGGGGCCTCGGTCTACAGGAACAGGCCGAGGCCCATCTGAAGGTCGAGTCCGTAGATGGCCGGACCGGCGCTGGCCCAACCCAAGCGGGCCCGCGCCCCGGTGTGCAGGAACATCGGGCCGTCTTGGCTGACCCGGTAGATCAGCGAACCACCTCCATAGATGCCAAAGCGGTACAGTCGTTGATCGCTGACGATCGTGTTGGGCGCCGCATCGAAGGTCCAGATTTCGGCGAAGGCTCCGCCTGAACCCTGAACGAGCAGCTTCGGAGTGAGCACAAAACTCTTGCCACCACCCATCTCGAGGCCTCCCAGCCGCGGCGCACCGACGCTGATGCTCACACCTCGATGATTGGGGTCTCCGGCGTTCCGGTCGGGATTATCGATGAAGTAGGTCCGAGAGAACTCGTTGGGCGCAAAACCCAGCGGCACCCCCACCGAGAAGACGAAACCGCCCGTGGACTGGTATCCAACCCGGGGAGTGAGCCGAAATACGCCCAATGGCGCCAACGCGCCGGCGCCCAGGCTGTCGATCACCTCGCCATCTAGAACGACATCGAGACCTGCAGACTCAATGCTCCAGCCGGCATCCAATTGCAGGATGAGGTGCCCATCATCCAAGAAGGACTGACGCGCCTGCTCTTGCTCAGGGTTCAACTCAAGGAGCGCGGTGCGCCCAGCCTCGGTCCCTTCATTGGGCCTCGGTAACGGCGCCAGGATGGCCTTCGTGAAATTGGCTGCGGCCTTGGCGGCCTTGGCCTCAGGCATCAACGCGGCTTCGCCATCCGCTCGCACGTAACCATAGTTCAGGAGCGAGGATTTTGGGGTGAGCCGTCCATCCTCAGGGAAATCAGGCCGCTGGCGGGACCACAGCCGAAGCCCGGTACGACGGTCAAAGACGAAGACCTGACCCAGCAGCAGCCGACCGGAGCGAGGAACGGCCCGCCCATCCACCACTTGCTGTCCGCCCGAAATACCGCCGCTTCCCGGCTCCTGAATGAGGCGCTCGTCGCTGCGGTCGAAGAAGTAAAAGGCGTCGACCACGACGGCGCGCACCACCATCACAGCGTCCGCCTCACTCGAATCCAGCACGTCGCGCAGGCTGGTGCCTTCTGCAAGATAGCTTTCACCAAATAGCGGGGCAGGGGGCTGAGGCGGGGAGGGGGCTTTGGCCCCGATGCTGATGCTGGACGTGCCCACCACGCTCATCGCGGCGGTTGAGGTCTCAATCAGCGGCTGAACAGCCGCCACCGGCAACTCAGCGCTCGCCCCGGCGTGACGAATCTGCGCTTGATACCCCAGCGCCGTGAGCTCACGCCCCAGGCTCGCGACCAGCGCTTGGCGTGTTCCGAGCTCCTCCTCAGGGGCTCTCAATACGGTCGCCCAGGTCGGCGCATCGAAGCTCGGCACGGAGAAGACGGGCGGGCTCGCCAGCACTGGGCCGGCCACGGTCACCACCACATCCACCGACTTCATGCGGACTTGCTTGAACTCTGGCCGCTCAAACTCGCGGGCGCCGCTGCGCGTACCGGCGCAACCCGCCAACAATACTGCGAGGGCCCAGCCCAGATTTGTGAGCTTCAAGCCATTCACGCTTCGTCCTCGACACAGTAAAAGCCACCGAAGACCAGCTCACCGTAGAACAGATCGATCTGTTGGCAGGAGAAGTTGGCGCCTACGTTGGAGCAGTCCGCACCAAAGCCGCCGCAGGAGCGCGTGCAGACCTGGCCGTAACAAAGCCCATACTGGCACTCCGCATCACCTTCATCCGGTTGATTGTTCGAACAGGCGCCACCGAGGGGCGTGAGTTCCGCGTCCAGTTGAGCACACACTAGATGGTGCGCCGGAGCGGATTGAAAGACGTCCCGCCAAACACAGCCCAAACTGTCAGGGCAGTTTCGGTCGGTGCCGCAAGTCATCTGACACTTGTTATGCTTGGGGCGGCTCGCGGTGCCGACCGACCGTGCACACACGGTCTCACGATCATCGTTGTCCACGAAGATGCTCGGGCAACCATCGGTGGGCCTGCAAAAGGCTGAGCAATAGCCGGTCTCACAGACACCATTGGTGCACTCATCATCTTGTGTGCAGCGTGCGAAGTCTGACTTGCCGTCGGTCAGACCGGGGGCGCACACCGCATGAGGCTGATTCTCTGGCGCCTGACAGACCCAGCCGCCGCAGGGGGCGTCGTCTAGGCACTTATCGATCAACTCGCAGCTGGCGCCATCGGTCACGCCATCACAGTCGTCATCGAGCCCATTGCACAGCTCTTGCTCGCCGCAGGTGCGCACACGGTCCACACAGATCTGCACCGACAGCGACGCTTGCTCGACCGTTTCCGGCCGGGCGATCTCACACGTTTGATGGATGGGGCAGTCCGACTGGCTGATGCAGGTGTCGACGCAGTACGAGGTGTTGCGCTCGATATCTACAAGACAGGTCTGCTCGGCGGTGCAGTCTGAATCCTCAGCGCAGGACCCATCTTCGTAGGCCTGTGTGCATTGGGTCGTCAGCAGGGCGAAGGCGAGCGACGCGAGTTGGTGGTGGTGTGGCCTCACTCCATGAGCCAACCGCATCGGTGCCCGTGGGTAAAGCAGGGCCGCTGTATGTCTTCACATCCCGAACGAATCCATTTTTGACATAACGTCTATTATCGGACATTAGGCTAAAGGCGGGCGAGAGGGCTACTTCGGCTTGTTCGGGCCTGTAGCACGGGATTTGATGGCCTCGACCAGCGGACGGTCTGCTGGTGGCATCGGCAGATCATCGAGTTCATGCAACGAGAACCAGCGGATGATCTCCACATCCACGGCCCGCGGTTGGCCGCGCAAGACGGCTTCGTAGAGCACCAAGGTTATCTCCACATCCCGACTCACGTCGGTCGAGCGCGCGACCTCTCGGCCGACCGAGGCTTCGACCCCGAGCTCCTCGATGAGCTCGCGGCGCAGCGCCTGCTTGCCGGTCTCACCCGGTTCAACTTTGCCTCCCGGAAACTCCCAGTGACCGGCGAGCGGCCCTTCGTGGCGGCGGTCGAGCAGCACTCGGTCGCCCTCTTGAATGAGCGCCGCTACAACATGCAGCGTGAACGGTTGTCGATGGCCTGCGCTCACGCTCAGTTTGCCTGCGTACCGAAGAAACGAATCCGTGGCTGTCGGCTCATCGGGTCACAAATGACGGCGATCTCAGCGCGACCATCTCCATACAAGTCCGGCGTCACAAAGCTCTCCAAAGGCGCGCACCGCGATGCTGGTGTCAGGCTCAGCGGGCAGTTTTCGAGCACCAGCCCTTGTTCAATCTCACCCATGGCTCGATTGCTGGCGCCCAGCCAGACGTGAACCTCTTCGCTGGCTTTGTACAAGACCGCCATGTCGCGGTGCCCGTCCGCGTTGAAGTCGGCAAGGTGTGCGCTGCGTGGGTCCTTGGGCTCGTCGCGATCGGGCAGCGCCGACGGCACAATCTCCATGCTGACGCCCGGTGACTCCAGCACATCGTCGCCGATGGACAAGTCCGTGCTGGTACCGAAGACCGCCAAGATGAGCCCGGGCTCCTCGACGTTGCCGCCCGAGACGCCCTGGGCCGACAGAACGATGACGTCATCGTAGGCCGAGCACGATGTCTCATTGATGAGGCATGACAGTGAGGTTGCCTTCACGTCGCGCACGCTCATGTTCTTTCCCAGCGGCGACGAGAACCCGCAGGTCAGCTCGGGGCGCCCGCTCAGGCTGTTGGAGTATTTGAGGAAGGTGCCGCCGGCGGACCCCACGACCACATCGCTGACCGCGGGATTTGGTACTAGGCCGCCGAGGTTGGCCATCGCGAAGGCGTTGGGGGCTTGCCCAAAGCGGCGGCATTCGCAGCCCTGCGTCACGTACAGCGCATCGCCGGTGCTTTGGCCGGAGTAGAAAAACGCGATGGGATGCTCGCCGCTATTTCCGATCGCGATGTCTGCAAAGCCGTCCTGATCAAGGTCGCGTACATCGATGCTGACTCGGCTTTGGGGTTGGATGTTTGGCCAGCATTGTTCGCGCAGTCGGCAACGCATCATGTCGTCACAGACCTCATTCATGTTGGCGCAGGTGGCCCCAGGCGTCGGGCAGCTGCTGTTCGAATGACAGGAGTCCAGCCAGGCGCAGCTGCCGGTTAAGGGCACGTCTCCATCTACCAACGCGCCATCCTTCCAGCGATAGCTGTAGAACTCAGCGCCCGTTTGGGGGTGGCTGAGGGCCACAACCAGCGCCGGTTCGCGGCGCCCGTCAATGTCGTAGAAAAAGCCACGTAACGCGTGGGCGCGCCGCTCGGGATAATCGAGGACGACGGGCGTGGCGCGCTCGGGGTGAATGACCTCGAGCCGGCTGCCGTCGGAGCGTTCATAGAGCACCGCGACCTGATCACATAGCTCGGGGCGCGCTGCGCTGCATTGGCCGCTTTCGCCGGGGATGGTCGTGATGTCGATCGCCTCATAGTCCGCCGCAAGCAGTCGCTCATCCACACACTCAAAGCTCTCCACGGGCTCTACGCAGCGCACGTTGAAGCGGAAGGTCTCGTCGGGTCGGCCTAAGATGTGCGCCGCGATGGCGATCGGTTTGTCACAGTTGTCGACTTCGATGGACGCGCTCGCGAAGCCTTCGCGGTCCGTCAAGACGACTTGCGACAGCGGCGTAGACAGGCCGCCGGGCTGCTCCACTTGAAAGACCACCGGCGCATTGCTCAGGTCATTGAGTTCATCACAGCGTTGGCTCTCGCAGCGAAAACAATCCGTAGGCGAGGCCACGTTATCGCATCGGTTATAGGTGATCTCGACTTGGGGGCCGGGTGCCATCAGCGCGTTCTTGGGGGTCGTGAGCTCCGTGCTGCCTTGCACCGTGCTGAGGTGGAACTCGCTGGGCAGGACGGCTTGCAGTTGCAGCACCCTCTCCGCTTCGCCCTCTTCTTCTCCAACCAACGGACACTGCTTTCGAATCGTCTTGTCGAGATCGGCCAGCGCGGGGTCCGAAAAGCCCTCATCACGGGTACGCAGGCAATAGCAGCCCGAAAGCAGGGTTGCGGCGACCTGCCCTGCCCCTCGCTCTGAGGCCCTGGCGTCTCCCCGGGCCTCAACGTAGACCATCAACGCGCCCCAGGGGTTGCTGTCGCTCGCCGCGTCCGGCGCGTCGAAGGCGAGATTCCAGTCTCCGTCTAGAGGGAAGGTTTCGCTTTCACGCTCCAAGAGCACGGGGCGGATGAGGTTGGAAACGGCGATCGTGTCGGGGTTGATTCGCCGGACAGGGGGAAACGGGCCAATGTCCTCGCAGCCGACAAACTCCAATAGCTCCGAGTCTGCCTCGCGAACGATGGGCTCAAAGGTGGTGACCGAGATGACGCTGGTATGACCCAACGCCGCCGCGCTGGAGAACTCCAAGGTCACCTGATCTGTGGCTTGACCACACCCCGCGATCCCCACAGCGATGCCCACACTCAAGATGGGCGGCAGACGTGTCTTCACAGTGACAGAATACCACCAACTACCGGTGGTCCCAGAGGCGTCTGATCCAGGGGCCTAGGCGGCCTCACGTAGAAACTCATTCTCATCGAGCACTCGACGCTCGCGGTAGATGGCGCGCGAGCGCTCGAACATGGCCTGCTGCTCGCTGGGGTCGCTCACGCGCCGCACGATGGCGGTCTCGCTGCGCATCTCAAGGTAGCCGCTGCCTCGCGCGTGGCAGAGGAAGTCCCGGCGCAGGCGCGCTTCGAGTTTGCGAACACGGGCTCGATTCCAGCCCATGCGACGGGCGGTATTCTCTTGGCTGCACTGTCCGAGGAAGCGAAACCGGAAGAACTGGGCGGACTCGCTGTCCAGAGCCTCGATGAAGCCCATCAAGAGCCCGTATATCTCCAGGTTCTCGATGCGGTCCTGACTGCACGGGTCGTTATCGTCGGCGAAGGTGGAGCGCTGGGACAAAACCCAACTTTCGAGCGGTGACAGGTCGTCACTGGGCGCGTCCCGGATGAGGGCCTCACCGACGGGAATCTGGCGCCGCCTCGAGGACATGTCGGTGATGACGGCGTTGCGAGCGATCGTGAACAGGTAGTTCTTATAGGGGCGGACGCCATCGAAGGACTGACGGGCGCGGTGCCCGAAAGCCCGGCGAAAGGTCTCTTGGATGATGTCCTCAAGGTCGTGTTCGGAGTGCAGACCACCGAAGTACAGCTGTCGTCCTTCGCTCTTAAAGGCGAAGCCGCGCAGCACGAAGTTCTTCAGCGGACGCTCGAAGAAGCGGTAGACCGTGTCCAGCGCAGCTGCAGTGCCCTCTCGGAATCCAGCGATGAACTCGGGGTCTCGTTGGAAGGGGTCTAGAGGGCCGGTGCGTGCAACGTTCGCCATTGACCATGAACACTCCAAGGCGCGTGCCAGAATCTGGGGTCGCGCGGAGCAGTGTCAAAAGCTCTTTGGTTTTAGGTGTTTATGGAGGGTTGGGGCGCGTGCCAGGTTTGGGCCCTGCAGCTGCGCCCTCAAAACTAGGACATCTGCGTCATGCCCCTCAGTGGATGATCGCGGGGCGCAAGTCAGCGCGCGCGGGCCGCGCCCACGCCTTCACCATATCGTAATACCAACAACATGCCCTTGTTGGTCAGCAGAACGAGATCGGAGCCTTCGTGGGCGGGCGGCACGGAGACGCCCCCCGAGCCCGGCGTCAGCAACTGCACGGGACGGCCCGTGCCCACGTCGAGCACCGTCATCGGACCCTGGCTGATGCCAAAGGCCACCAAGCCGTGGCCCACAGGCACGACCTGCGTCGGGTAGCCCTTTTTCGCCTTGTAGCGCCAGCGCACCTTGCCGTTGGCGGCGTAAATGCCGGCGACCTGACCATTGCCGAGCGTGGCCATGAGCAGTCCAGGTTCCGCCTGGCTGAGGGCCGAAATGCGCTTGAGGTCCTGTTTCCAGATCTCTTTTCCTGTCTCGGCGTCGAGCTTGAACAGGCCGCCATTATAACTGGCGGTGATGAGGGCCTTACCGCCGTCCACCAAGATGGGCTGCGCGTCGACGTCGGCGAAAAAGTCTCGGCGGATACCCAAGGTCGCCAGCCAGACGGTCTTGCCGGTGGCGATGTTCACGGCCATGACCGTGCCGTCCGAAAAGCCGAGGTAGGCCCGGTTTAGGCGCTCATCGATGGTGGGCGCACATTGTCCGCGTACTGTGATGCCGTCCGGCGTAGGCCGTTTGACGCGCCACAGGACCTCGCCCTTGACCAAGTCCACCGCGACGACCGCGTTGGGACGAATGGCCGCGAGCGCGACGGTGCCGGTCACCGCCAAGCCGGCGGCGAGCTTACCGTCCAGCTCCACCTTCCAATGATCACGGCCGAGCTGCTGGTCCACGGCGACGAGGCTGGAGTCGGAACCCAGCAGCACGTAGCCGCGGTGTTCTGCCAAACCCCAACCGATGGCACCCATATCCCGGCGCTTCCACAACGAGTCACCGGTGGCGAGGTCCAGGGCCTCAAGGACCCCTGAACGCGTTCCGATGTAGACGCGGGCACGGTCGGCGCTGATGAGAGGTTGGGTCCACTCCTCTGCGTTGGTCTGCAGGAGCTGGAACTCAGAGTAGTCTCGGGTGTAGCGCACCCCGAACACACGCTTGAGCGTGCTGGCCTCGGGCTCCACCCACGTAGAGGGCGCATCCCCCGGCGCAACCTGGGCTGCGAGGGCGAGCGATAGAAGCAGCAGACTGCTCACGGCTGGGCTTACTGAACTGCCTTGAGGCGGCTCTGCGCGAAGCTCTTGAGCGGAGACTCGGGGTCCATGTCGACGATGGCCTTGTAGGCCGTCGCGGCCGCGGCCTTGTCGCCCTTGCTCTCAAGGATACGAGCTTGGTGCTTGAGGGCGTAGTCCTTGTAGAAGTCCTGGGTGCTTTCAAGGGTCTTGAAGCGCTCCAGGGCCTCGTCGGGCTTGTCGGCGGCTTCCAGGGCGTAGCCCACGCCCTCCAGCGCGAAAAAACGCAGGGAGTCATCAGCCGGGCTGCCTTTGAGATAGATGTCGTACAAGCCGACGGCGTCTTCGTACTTTTCGAGGCGGCGGGCGAGATCGGCCTGATAGAGCGCGGCGACGATCGCAGGACCGCCTTCGGGATGCGCCGTCCGGAGATCTGCCAGCTGATCGTGCACCTTTTGATAGGTCGCCTTGAGGCTCTCCGGTGCTGTGCTGGTGAGCACGGTCTGCAGGTCGGTGGCCTCGCGGTAAGCCTCGACCGCCTCGTTGAGGCCGGTGGTGACCTCTGCGGCCGCACGCGCTTTGCTCGCGGACATCGTCTGAAACGCAAATACAGCGATCAGCGCGGCCGCAACCCCGCCTAGGACCACCTTGAAGTTCTTTTCGAACCACCCGGCGCCCTGACCCGCGTTCTCAAGGAAGGCGTCTGGCGCCAGCAGCGCCTCGTCTTCAGCCTTCTTCTTCTTCTTCCGGCCAGCCATGACGGCGCCCTTTTCCTAGGGCAACCCGGCCAAGTCAAGCGGGACCTCACCGCGGTTGACCCTCGCTCGCCGCTTGGCGACCTTCGAAGGGCCCATGCGCGGCCGAGCTCCCCTTGTGATCACCCTTTGCCTCATGGCCCTCACCACGCCCGCGTGGGCGGCCGAGGATGAGGTCATCGTGGCCATTGAGCCGGGCTACGAACGCTTGGCCTTCGACGGTGGCGGCAGCCACGCGCTCGGCGCCACCCTCAGCGCGTGGTGGGGCCTGTCCGATATGGTCTGGCTCATGGGCTCGGCGGGCGCCTTTCAAGCCCTACAGGACCAACCCACACGCACTAAGGCCCTGCGCTACGAGGCCTTTGGTGGGATCGTCGCCGCGCTGGATGTCTTTCGGGTGATCCCGTCCGTCGAGGTGGGCCTCGGCGTTGCCGGAGTGAAGAGCACCATCATGCCCACCGTGCGCCTCGGCGCAGGCCTCGACTACCTGCTCAATCCGCAGTGGGGTCTGGGCGCGGTGGTGCGCTACCGGCCACTTCAGCAAGAAGACCTCGCCAACGCAGCCCTCACCGTACAGGTCCGGCTGAGCTACCGCTTTGAAGGTTGAGTCCGAGCAGCCCTTTGGCCACCGAACAGCGAAGATCGACGGCCCCCGCGGGCGGTGGGCGGGCTCGTGGCAGCCTACGATGCGGGCGCTGTCGCATGCACGTGTCGCTGTGCTTGTGTCCGGACATCACGCCCATGATCACCGAGACCGAGCTGGTCCTGCTCACACACGTCACAGAGCTCGATAAGCCGACCAATACCGGGCGCCTTGCGCAGCTGTGCCTGCCGGATAGCTGTCAGATCATTCCTCAGGGGGGTCCGCGTCCCGCGCCGGCGCCGACCCTCGGCACCCCGGAGCGCCGCACCTATCTTCTCTATCCCGACCCTTCGGCGCCAACCCTTGATGCCGTCTTCGCGCACCATGATCCTCGCCCTTTGACCTTGGTCGTTCTCGATGGCACGTGGCCTCAGACCCGCCGCATGCTCCGCCGGACCGACTCCCAACTGCCCCGGCTGAACCTGCCCAGCGGCGCGCGCTCACGCTTTCGGCTTCGCAAGGCGCAGTCGGACCCGGACTACCTCTGCACGCTCGAAGCCGTGGCTCGTGCTCTGGGGGTCATCGAGGGTCAGCTCGTGCAAGACAACTTGCTTGATTTGCTCGACAAGATGGTGCAGCGAACCCTCTTTTCCCGAGGGCTGGGGCCTAAGCCGGCCACCACTTCAGGCCTCAATTGCTTTGGGCAAACAGGAACGGATAGCTGACGATGACCACACCCCCGCCGCGGGGTTTGGGAAAGCGCAGGGTACCGACCACATTCTGCACGCAGCCTTCGACGTCCGCGTTGTGCAACGTGGACTCCTGCAGCGCGACCTTGGCCACACGACCATCCGGCGCGATCGTAAAGCGAAGGGACAACTTGCCCTGCAGGTTGGGGTGCCGGTTGAGCTGTCGCTCGTAGCAGTACTTGGAGCGGGCCCGGTTCCTGCGCATGACTCTTGCCACGTCGGTTCGGCCCAGCCCCTCACCCAGCACGGTCCGCGGTGACAGCAGACGCACGCTCTTGTGCCGGCCCACCCCCAACGAGGCCGCCGGCAGGCCGGAGCCAGAGCGCGTATGCAGGCTGCCAATGGCCACCGAGCCGTCGCCTCCGCCGGAACCCCCGCCTCTCGAGCGCAGTCCGCCCATGCCTCCAGCCGCGAGCGAGCGTGGCCCTTGCAGTCCGGCCATGGCCGCTTGGAGCTCTCCGCCCAAGGCC
>SPJJ01006339.1_pt1 | contig 13567 bp, 9 predicted proteins | sample 3741741 | NCBI WGS metagenome assembly SPJJ01 (sample SAMN10925908, study PRJNA522277) | cold seep metagenome | isolation source: Elba SIP-enriched marine methane seep metagenome, extraction at timepoint T1 | place: Italy: coast of Elba, Mediterranean Sea | collected 2014-05 | reverse complement strand
GGCGAGATACCGGCGATCCTCCTGGTCGTCGACCGGGCGCTCGGTGGGTTTCTCCACGTACCAATTGCCAAACGACCCAGAGTCGAAGAACACCAGGCCGACGGCAGCCGCCGCGATGGCGGCCTTGGCGTTGCCCTTGAGGAACACGATGGCGATGCTCAGCCCAGCGCCGAGGATGATCGCGATGAACGTCATCGACCAGCCGGCGGCCGCTCGGGCCAAGATGCCCTTGGCTGGTGGCTTGCCGGATTTGAGCACGAGTGCTGTGATCAACAGCCCGCCAAAGATCACGCCAGCGGTGATGAACAGCCGCTTGCGCTGTTCGGCCTCCGCCCGAATGAACGCATCCAGACCGTGGGCTGCGCCGATCGCCAACAGCATGGCCGCCAGGCACTTATATCGGTTGGGTTCTCGAAACAGCTCGAACCCGGGCAGGTTCTTGACCAAAAACGGTAACAACGGTGAGTCGCGGCCGAACGTGAGCGACATCGCCGCAGCGGCGGCAACGAAGAAGAACACCGGGGCGAAGCCGTCCTTGCGCGGACGCATAGCCAACGCGGTGAGCGCCAGCGCCAACACGAACACCCCGCAGTAGGCATCCACCTTGCCCGCCCGTGGGGCCACCACCGCTTTGATCGTATCTTTGACCGGCAGCGCCGTGGTGTACGGGTAGTTTTTGGACCGCTTGGACCGCTTGGATAACTTGAGCGCGTTCATCGCGGGCACGACCATGACCGCCAGCAACATGAATGTGACCACCGCGGCCAGACCGATGGTCATGGTGTGGCCCAGGGCACCGCGCTTGAGTCCCTGCTTGCCCTCGGCCCGGTGGCGATACAGCTCCTGGCCCACACGCATCATCCCGTACGGGATGGCGACGATCAGGATGTAGAAAAATCCGTAGGGCGGACCCGCCGAGCTCGACAACCACATGGCCGCGGCCAACAGGGCCGCCTTGCGCCACCACGTGCGCCGATCGCGCGCCCCTTCGACGGCACGGTCCACGGCGAACAAAATCAACGGCCCCCACACCAGGGGCCACTCGAGGGCCGATGCTTTGTGCACGATCATCGGCACCGAGACGATCCACGCCACGCCGCCGAGAGCCGCCGCAGCCGCGTGAATACCGCGCGAGCGCAGGTACAGGTGCATGCACGCGCCGGCGATCATCAAATGCACGAGGGCCTTGGCCTTAATCGTCCACCCGGGCATGGACCCGAACAGCGCGCCCAGGCCGACGAACACCCAGGTCACCGGGTAGTACAAGCCGGTGTGGGTATCGGCGTAAAACGCGTAGCCGCCCCGGTCGTATGGGTTCCACAGGGCGAAGTCGCCGTTGCGCAGGTTGCCCGCGTAGTAAGCGATGTCAGGCCAGTAGTACTCGATGCAATCCCAGCCGAACCAGCGCAACTTGCCGTCGATGCCCCACCAGACCTCTTTGTAGAGGACCATGACGACCAGGACGTAGAGCGCGGGAGCCCAGAACCACTCCAGCCGCTGGCGAACCCATGTGAGCATCAGCAGCCGGCATCATACACAAAGCCAAACTGCGGAGCGCGAACGCCCCGCCACGAAGGCGAGGCGCTCGTCACTCATCTCAGCCGACCGGCTCACATGCGATCGGGCGCCGCATGAAGTTCCCCCAAACTGCCGTCATCGAGATCCGCGCTCTGGCTACTTGTGGAGGCTGCCATGGATGAGCGCGGCACAGATCGTACCGGGGATGCATCTGCATGGGATGACACCTGGCCGAGCCGGTTTATTCACCAAACCGCGTGTAGAACGCGTAATGTGCGGAAACAACGAAGGCGGCCGAGTGCCGCCGCGCACACTACAGCTCGTCGACCAGCCAGCGGTGGACGGGCAGCATCTTCTTCCACCGGGTGACGCAAAACGAGACGAATGCCTTGGTGCTCACACTCGCCGGCAATTTGTCGTCACTGCCCAACCACAGGCCGTTGTGCAGAATCAGCTCGCCGGCGGGTCCGTCGAGGTCGTAGCCTTTGGGCGCTTTTTTGTAGTGCTTGCCGTGGACCTCGTAGCCCGCCTTGGTGACCTTGGCGACGGCCTTGGCCAGGGCAGCGCCCTTGCTGGCGTTCCCCGCGGCTTTGCGGAACCGGCCGAGCCCCGCCTTGTCGAACATGTGCGCGCCGACGCCAATGCCGACGGTTTTGTGATCCATGCGCAGGTAGAACCCCGACTTGGCTTTCTTGCGGTCGGCGCCTTCCCAAAAACGCAGCATCAGGTGCGTCTTGTACGGCGTCTTGTCTTTGGAGAATCGAATATCGCGATTGATTCGAAAGATCGATCCGTTGACCCGAGGCTCGTAGCTGACCGGGGCGATCTTCTCCAGCGCGTTGCCCGCAGCGACCACGAACTCCTTGGCCGCCTCGACGTAGTACTCGTCGTAGGCGTCGCGGTTGGCCTCGAACCAGTCTTTCGAGTTGTGCTTGGCCAGTCCGCGCAGAAACGTGAACGTCTGCTTGGGAAAGCCGCGGAACGCGCTCATTGGTCCGACTTCTTGGGCCAGGTCCAGTTGACCTTGATCTTGGCGCCGGCTTTGGCGTCGCTGCCCGGCTTGGCCAGCTCGAACCGGAACCCAGTGCCCGGGATGGTCACACCACCGAACGGTAGCTTCTTGTTCTGCCAGCGCGACGGATTGCGATCGGCGAAGCTCGACACGGCCGGGTACGACTTGCTGCCGGTCTTGATCAGCTTGCGGCCGTTCTTGCTGACGTCGTAGTAGATGATGCCGTCAGCGAACGCGTCCAGGGAGAACGGCGAGTCGCTGGTGTGCATGTGGCGCAAGCTGCGATCGCGCATGCGGTAGCTGATCGTGTTTTTGCGTTTGCGCGTGTCGATCAGCTCGCCGACCTTCTGGTAGGGCTCGCGCGCCTTGCCCGGGAGCAGGAAGTTGACCACCTCGTAGCTGTAGCGCAGGGTCTTGCCGTCGACCTTGATCCGGCTGACCGGTGCGTTCTTGGGCCGCATGCATCCTCGCGGCGCGTACTTGAGATCGACCCCGGCCTTGGCCGCGCGGCGATAGCGACGACCGCGCACGAAGCAGATGGTCCGGGCGTAGGCCTTCTTCAACATCGCCTGCGCTTGTTTGGACTTCACGTTGTAGTGGGTGTCGTACTTGTCCGCGCTGCCCTTGAAGTTGGCGTCCAGGCCGGGGATGTGCAGCTCGTTGGGGTTGGAATCGACGGCGAGCAGGTAGCCTTTGCCCGCTCCATTGGTGGACGGATCGTTCTCGCTCCAGGCAAACGCACCATCGTAGTACCAAAGCACGACGCCGGGGCGCGTGCGCACTTGAATCGCCTTGAGCTTCTTGGCGGCGACGTCGTAGTAGAACGAGAACCCGGCCTTGCCCAGCGCCGAGTCGTAGCGATGATCGCCGGCGATCTTGCCCGCGTACGGGTCGCGATATTCGACCAGGTAGAAGTGGGGCACCAGGATGTCGTGCTTGCCCGGGCTGCGAGTGAAGCCGTCGAGCTTCCATCCGGCCGCATTGGCGGACTCGAAATCACCGGCAACGTTGGCGCCGGTGACCTTGACGTTGTCGATGAGAATGCCGCTTTCGACCGCCGCGCCGTCGGTGAAGTAGCGCAGACGAATATGGGCCTTCTTGCCGGCCAGGTCGGACAGGTCGAACGCCGGGCGCACCCACGTCGGGATCAGGCACGCGGGCGTTTTGCCACCGGCCTTGTCCTCACCGTGGGCGATCTTCTTTTTGGGATCGCATCCCTGGCTGTTTTCGTTCTTGCCGTCGCCATCGTAGTCACCGGAAATGCCGGTGAACCCGGGCAGCGTGGTCTTGCCGTCGTGACCGTGCTTGGCGGGCATGAACTTTTTGTCCGTCGGCACGCGGCGCTTCCACGATTTGCCACCGTCGGTGCTGGCCTCCAGATAGGCAAAGTCCCAACCGCCTTCGATCTGCCACCAGGCGTCGAACGACAGCTCGACCTTGCCCGACACCGCACCCAGGTCCAGGCTGAGCGTGGCCTTGCGATTCATGTCATTGCCCTGACCGCTGTACAGGGCCCAGCTGCCCGACGCCGCGGGCAAGTTGGTGAGCTCGATCTTGCGCGCCTTGGGCGGCAGCACCACCATCAACGCGCGAGACGCGCCGGCACCGGGGGCATCGTCCAGGGTGCGCAGGTCGATGGATCCCGCGTTCTTTCCGCCATAGCCCGGGGGGACGATCACGTCGGGCTTGAGCCAGCCCAGCTGCAACCGGGACCACGCGGACAGGTTCTGTGGGCTCGGCGACGACGTCGCGCTCATGACTTCCCAGCCACCGGTGGAGTTGCTACTGGTGCGGGCGTAGACGTCGGGCAGGCCCAGCGAGTGGCCAAACTCGTGAATGAACGTGGACGCCGAGATGTACTCGGACTGCATGTTGTAGTCCTTGATCCACAGCGACTCGGACAGGGGCGCGCCGCCGCCGGGGTTGGACACGCCGCCGATTTTCGGCCCCTGGGCCTCGCGCTTCTGGATCTTGAACCGGTGCGGCCACATGCGGTTGACGCACTCGGCCTGGACTTTGCTCAACTTCTTGAGCGCGTCCATCTTGGCGTTGGGCGTGATCACCTCACCCGCTTTGCTGACCAGCTGGCACGACGCCTGGCCGCCGCCGGCGAACACCAGGACGAAGTGGTCGAGGTAGCCATCGGGCTCGTTGAGATTGCCGTTCTTGTTGAAGTCCTGGGGGTCCCACTGGTCGTACTGCTTCCAGTCCAGGGTCGGGTTGGATTTGAAAGCCAGGCGCAGCGCTTCTTCGACCATGCCTTCGCTGTCGCGATCGTTGCGCCACGAGCCGCCGGCCGGCCGGGTTGGGCCGCCGTAATCGACGCGCCTTTTCGACAGGGTCACCGGAGCGACCACCTTGCCGGTCACCGCGTACTGGCCGCCGCTCTGGTTGTAGTAGTAGTGAGACAAGGTGTCTTTGCGGGTGTACGTGTCGTCGAACAACACGTTCTGGTAGTGCTTGACCAGCTTGTTGGCCTGCCCCTTGGACTTGGCAAAGCGATCGAAGCGGCGATCTTTGAAGTTGACCAGGACGACCAGCAGCCGGTGGGGCTGAGCCTTGGTCGCTTTGACCGGTGGGATGTGATCCCAGCGCAACACCGGGTGACCGAGCTTGTCGAACTTGAGCGCGGCCAGGTTCTTGACCATCTCGGCGCGCTTATCGACGGGCGCTACCTTCACCGGCGGCGACTTGATGTCGCCGACCTTGTTGCCGCCACCACCAGTGGTGCCGTCGCCCGTCGTATTGTTGTTGTTCGTGGCCTTCGGCGTGGAGCTGCACGAAGCCAGCAGCGCCGCCGCTGCGATCCAGGAAAACCGTCGAAAACGCATACGGGTCTGTAACACGAGGCCCGTTCGGACGCACGGGGCCGGTGCTAGGTTTTCTGCGAACGCACCGTGGAGGATCGACTAGTTGCCCAGGTGGATGTGGAACGCACCGATCCGCCGCGGCGAGTTGCGACCGAAGTTGGCCCCAAGCTCGCTCTTCAAGTTCACGTCGTGACCCGGATGGCCCGACCCGCCCTCGAAGTTGACCGACACGCGCACGAAGCCGCCCCTCATGCCGACGCGCAGGACCTTGACCTTGTACAGCCGGCGTTTGCCGATGCGCCGTTTGTGGGGCAAGTCCTGCACGCGCATGCACCGCGCCGCGGGGGCGCCTTTGCGCGGGATGTAGCCAAAGCACACTTCCTGGTGGCCGCCGCCCGCGTACTTGTCCGTCGTCACGATGACGAACTGCCGGCCAGTGCGCGACCAGTAGACGTTGTCGATGGCGGACACTTTGCTGGCGATCTTGACCGGCTTGCTCAGCGGAACCGGCGTCGGCGACAGCTGGTGGTACAGGAACACCTCATGGCTGAACGGGTTGTGCTCTTTGGTCGTGATGCCCTGCACCTTGGACAGCGCCACGCCTTTGGTCATTCTGCCGCGTCTCACCCGGCGCGCCGGCGAGTAGTGGAGCCCCGCGTGAGAGGTCGGCGCGATGGCGCATTCGTTGGCCCAGCGGAACCGGACCTTGAACTTGGACACCCTGGCGACCAGGCGTTTGCGACGGGCGCGCATCGCTTTGGTGACGCGCGGCGCGCGGTTCGCCTCGCGCTGCCATTTGCACAGCGCCGCTACCAGGTCCCCTAGCTGGGTATAGCGGATCATCAGCAGCTCCAGCTCGCTGTTCAACACTTTGAAATCCGCGACCAGCTTGGCGAAACGAGCCACCGCCTGGCCACGTTGGTTGCCCAACGCGCCACTGGCGCGGGCGAGCTCGCGTTCCACCATGCGCACCGTAGCGGTCCACTTGTTGCGAATGCCCAGGGTGTCGCGCCGCGCGTCGAACTGATGGCGTGTCTTGGTCAGGGCAGCGCGGCCGGCGGCGATCAGGCGATCGAGCTCAGTCAGACCTTTGGCGACCGCAGTGCGAACCAGCCGCGGAATCTTCGCCATCAAGATCTTTCTGGCGATGAGCAGCCGTTGGCCAAAACGCCGTCTCGTCGGAGCATCCAACGCGGCGGCCCGCAGTCGCGCCCGAACCGATGGTGCCCGATCTCGAGCGCTGGTCCAGTGCGGCGCGCCGGGCTGCCCAACCCGGGCAACGCGGCTCTCGAAGTCGGCGACCAGCTGTTCCATTTCGGCTACCGCTTTCGGGTCAACCACGGGCTCGACCGGCTGCGGTTTTGGTGTCGGCGTCGGTGCCGGCGCGACCTGTCGGCGCGGCACAGGCGGCCCTGGTTGTGCCGGCGGCGCACTCGCACTGCATGCCGCGATCAGGAGCCCCAGACTGGTAAGAACTGGCAAACGCATGGCGCCTGTTACCACAGCCGTTGGGCACAGATCGCGACGTTCGTGTCCGGTTCTGTGCCCTCACGCAAACCTCGACGTCACCAAGTGCGCAAGATCGCATGGGCATGAGACTTGCGATGTCGTCTGGGCATGCTGACACGCCTAACTCTCGCCCTAGTTCCAATCGTTGCGCTCACCGGTTGCTACGAGCCGGATGGTGGCGACCGTGCCGTGTCCGGCGACTGTCCCGCCGGCGAAATCTGCAATCCGACGACACCGAACGGCCTGTACTTCACCGGCACCCCATGGACGGACTGCTTTCTATCCTGCGACCCGGGCGTCAAAACCACGGCCATCGGTGGCACGCAAACAATCACCGTGCTCACCGGTGCCAATAGCAGTTCGGCCGTATTCACCCAGCCGTTCGCCGTGGACAGCTTTGGCAACGGAGTGAGTGTGGACAGCGTGTCCCCGCCGGATTTCGTGATTCGCGGTGAGTCGAGCTCGTGGACAGAAGTGAGCGTCGTCGACGGCCAAGGAAGGTTGTACGACAAGATCGACCTGTTTGCCCGGCCGCTGCGGGACATCAGCATACGCGCGCCCCTCGGCGACTTGCTCGGCGGTGGCGAGGACGGCTGGGTCGCATGGGCCGCTGGAGGCGCCAGCATCATCGCGACGCTCACCGGTACCAATGGCAGTCAGCTCGCCGACGAGTCGTTGGGCATGGCATTGGCCGGTGAGCCGGACGGGGTCTACAAGACCGCGTGGAACCGAGTCGCCCTGCGGCCGATCGCCGCTGGTGAACACACCTTGGAGATCAGCCAGAACGGCGACGTGCACAGCTTCGGAATCACCGCGGTGGACGAGGTCCACGACATCGCCAGCTCGAACCTGGGTGCCGAACCCTCCGAGCCGTTCCCCGCCCAGCAGCCCCAAACGTTCTGTTTCCAGGCTTATCACCTCACCGACGTGATCGTCGGCATCGAAATCGGCTTCTCCATCGTTGGCGAGGGCGTGACGATCACACCGGCGTTGTTCAAAAACTGCATCGAGATCACCGGGCAACAAGCGGGCCCCGCCATCCTCGACGTGTTCGCCGGCGACCTGCGCTACGCGATCGCCCTGGAGATCGTGGCAGCCGAATCGGCCAGCGCGCGCACACGTCCGTTCGTCCCCGACACGTCGGACGTCGTCGCCGTTCCGGGAATGCGCGCCGCCGGTAACTAGCCTCAGTTGCCGGCGGACACCAGTTTGCCGGCGTCGTACTTCTCGCTCTTGGTGCGCTTGCCCTTCTTGCTGTAGTAGATCCAGGTGCCGTGGCGCTTGTCGGCTTTGAACGGGCCGACGACCAGCTTTTCGCCGGTTGGGTAATAGCCCGTGTGGGTGCCTTCCATCTTGCCGGCCTTGTGAGTCAGCACCCGGGCGAGCTTTCCGTTGGGGTGCCACACCCGAGCGATGCCCTGTTTGATGCCCGCCTTGTAGGTAACCACCTGGTGCATGGTGCCGTTGGCGTACCAGGACTTGTACAGCCCGTTTGGCTTGCCGGCGACGAACATCACTTCGTCCTTCTTCTTGCCGTTGTCGTGATACTCGATCGACACGCCGAGGCGCTCGCCTGCCTTGTAGTCCACCTTGTGGCGTAGCTTGCCGTTGGCATGCCAGCTGCGCAGGGATCCATCCAGCTTGCCGTCGACGTAGGTGCTGCGATGCTCCACCTTGCCCGTGGCGAACCACGACGACGACGCCCCGTGCAGCTTGCCGTCCTTGTAGCTGGCGCTGCGCCGCAACTTGCCGTTGGGGTGCCACTCGCGCAACGTGCCAACCGCTTTGCCCGCTTTCATGTCGACGTGCTGGCGGAGCGCGCCGTTCGGGTACCACGACTTGACCGCGCCATCCTCTTTGCCGTGCTTGTATTTGGCCTCCGCCGACTTGGCGCCGTTGATATGCCAGCGCCGCGCGGTGCCGTGTTGCTTGCCGCCGACGAACTCCACCTCTTCGTGACGTTGGCCGGTTGGGTAGAACGATACGACCAGGCCATCGAGCTCGCCGTCGCTGTACCAGCCATCCTTCCACTTGGCGCCGTTCTTGTGCCAACGCGTCGCCGGGCCTTGCTTTTTGCCGGCCTTGTCCTCGCACCAAGCGTGCAGCCCCTTGCTCGGAGCAGCACCTTTATAGATGAGCCCTTTTGGGCATGGAGGGGACTTGGTCCACCAATTGTGGGGGGCTTGCTTGACCACGTCGGCCACCGGGGCCTTGGCTTTGGGGTCGAGCCGCGGCCGATCTACCTGCCGCTGAGCGTTGCCGCCGCACGCGAATGCGATCGCGGCCGCTGCCAGCGCGCAAAGCAAAGTTCGTGTATTTTCAACCATTTATCAATTCCTGATGACAACGGGAATGCAACGCGCTCCGCCGCGAGTTGACAAGCCGTCGCACTAGTTTTAGCAAATCAAGTCCTATGGCTACAGAGCGGAACGAACAAGACGTAGGTCGCTTTCACGACCAGTTCAATTCTCTCAAAGCTGAGGTGGGTAAGGTGCTCGTCGGGCAAGACGAGATGCTCCACAAGCTCATCCTCGGTTTTGTCGCGGGCGGGCACGTGCTGCTCGAAGGCGTGCCGGGTCTGGCAAAGACCCTCACGGTGAGCACCCTGGCCGACTGCATCCGCGCCGAGTTCTCGCGCATTCAGTTCACCCCGGACATGTTGCCCGGCGATGTCACCGGCACCCAGATCTTCAATCCAAAAGAGGGTAGCTACTCCATCAAGAAGGGCCCGGTGTTCGGCAACTTGATCCTCGCCGACGAGATCAACCGGGCCCCGGCCAAAGTGCAGGCCGCCCTGCTCGAGGCCATGCAGGAGGGCCAGGTCACCCTGGGTGAGCAGACCCTGCCCCTGGCCAAACCGTTCTTGGTCCTCGCCACCCAAAACCCGATCGAGCAGGAAGGCACCTACCCGTTGCCCGAAGCTCAGCTCGATCGCTTCATGCTCAAAATCAAAGTCGGCTACCCGAGCAAAGAGGACGAGATCAAGGTCATCGATCGCATGGCCGGTAATACGCCGGAGCCCACAGCGTCCGAAGTCATGACCACCGACGACATCATGGCCGCCCGCAAAGCGGTCCGCGAAGTGTTCCTCGACGACAAGGTCAAGCGCTACATCGTCGATGTGGTCGATGCCACCCGCAACCCTGGCTCAGCCGGCATGAAGCACCTGGACAACCTGATCGAAAACGGCGCCTCGGTGCGCGCGTCGATCAATCTGGCCAAGGTCAGCAAGGCCCACGCCCTGCTCAAAGGGCGCTCGTACGTCAGCCCCCACGACATCAAGTCCATCGCCCACGATGTGCTGCGTCACCGGGTACTGGTCACCTACGAGGCCGAAGCCCAGAACAAGACCGCGGACGATATCGTCGATATCATCCTGGACAACGTCGAAGTCCCCTAGCCGTCGCGTCGTACCATGCTCCCCTCGGAGATCGTCGAACAGGTCAAGCGCATCCAGCTCGTCACCGGCAGGCAGGTGGCGGATGTACTGGCTGGTGCCTATCACTCGGTTTTCAAAGGCCGCGGTATGGAGTTCGAAGAGGTGCGGCCGTACGTGCCCGGCGACGACGTACGCACCATCGATTGGAACGTCACCGCGCGCACCGGCGAGCCATACGTCAAGCGCTACGTGGAGGAGCGTGAGCTCACGGTGATGCTGCTGGTCGACGTGAGCCCGTCCCAGAATTTCGGCTCGGCAGAGCGCTCCAAGCGCGAGGCCGCCGTCGAGTTGTCTGCCCTGCTCGCGTTCTCGGCTATTCAGAATCAAGACAAGGTGGGCTTGTTGCTGTTTCAGGGCAGCGCCGAGGAATACATCCCACCGCGCAAGGGCCAAAAGCACGCGCTGCTGGTCGTTCGTGAGGTACTCGCCCGCGGTCGGGAGGAAACCCCGACAACGACCCGGTCGCGTTTCAACCCCATCGACCTGCCCCTGCGCATCCTCAACAAGCTGCGCCGCCTGCGCGCCAAGACCTCCGCCGAAACCAACCGCGCAACCAACATCGCTCACGCCCTCGAGTTCTGCCGGCGGGTGTTGCCACGACGCGTGGTGCTGTTTCTGATCTCGGACTTTTTGGACGAGGACTACCTGAGCGTACTGCGCAGTGCCAACCGCCGCCACGACGTGGTCGCCGTGCACGTGGGCGATCAACGCGAGATCGAGTTCGCCGACGCGGGCATGATCGCCATGCAGGACGCCGAGACCGGCAAAGTTCGGCTGGTCGATACCACCTCGGCTCGGTTCCGCGACGAGGTCAAACAGCTCAATCAGGACCGCATAGACACCCTGCAGACGGAGCTGCGCGCTTCCGGCATCGACCTGATGCGTGTGGACGCGACCAAACCGACCATCGAACCGCTGCTGGGCTTCCTGCGCATGCGCCAGAAGAGGTTGCGACGATGACCCGCTCGGTGGTTTGCACGCTCGTGTTCGCCGTCGCCGCCTGCGCCGGTGGCAAGGATTCGGGCAAGGCCCAGGCGCCCGCCGAAGACACGTTCAGTGGTCAGCCGGTGAGCAAGAGCGTCGAGCTCGGCCCGGTCAAAGCCACGGTCAGCGTCGTGCCCGCAAAGCCAAAGGTCGGCGACAAGCTCCAACTGGTCCTGCGCGTCGAGTCCGAAGCCAATGTCGATATCGAGATGCCGCCGGGAACCGAGGCCCTGGGCCAGTTCCGCATCCTGCGGCTCAAGGAGCTCCAGGGCGAGCTCGACGGCAACAAGAAGTTCTTCGAGCAGCGCGTCGTCATGCGCCCGGGCGGCAGCGGCAAGCAGTACATCCCCAAGCTGCGGGTCGAGTTCGTGGACAACCGCAAGCTCGCCGGCATGGATGGCGGCGTCGCCAAACCGCAAGAGCTGCTCACCGACGAGCTGGTCATCGAAGTGCAATCGGTGAAACCGGCTGGCGAAATCGCCACCTCGTTGGCCGGCGCCCGAGACGAGCTCAAGCCGCCGTCCGAAACCGTCCTGGCCTGGCTGTGGCCGTGGTTGGCCGCCCTGGCGGTCATGGCCCTGGTCGCCGTGTCGCTCACCTGGTACCTGCGCCTGCGCGAGGCCCAGGTCCGAGTGTCCGCGTACGAGACTGCGATCACCCGCTTCGACACCCTGCAAAACCGCGGCATGCCCGGCGCGGACGAAGCCGACGAGTGGTACGTGGAGCTGAGCAGCATCGTGCGCCACTACCTCGAGGGCCGCTACTCGTTGCGCGCACCGGAGCTCACCACCGAGGAGTTTTTGCGCGAAGCCCGCCGCTCCGCGGACATCAGCGATGCGCACCGCGCGCTGCTCAGCAAGTTCCTCGAGCGCTGTGACCGGGTCAAGTTCGCCGGCTACCGCCCGGAGAAAGCCGAGTCCAAGGAGCTGTTCGACAGCGCGCGCAGCTTCGTCGAGCAGACCAAGCAGAGCGATGACACGGCCCCGGCCGAACAAGCGCCGGAGATGCCGGCGGGGGCGACCGCATAGCCATGTTCGACTTCTTCGACAAGGTGCACTTTCGCAATAGCTCCCTGCTGCTGCTGGCCCTGGCCGCGATTCCCGCGTTCTTTTTGGCTCGCCGATCGTCGGGTCACCTGGTGTTCTCGTCGTTCAAGTTGTTGCCCGAGCGCGGCGGCAGTTGGCGAACTCGCCTGGCATGGCTACCCGACGTGCTGATCGCTCTGGCCATCATCGCCACCGCGGTGGCCCTGGCCGGACCGGAGACCGACAAGACCGATAACCGAGTCGAGCGCGAGGGCATCGCGATCATGATGGTGGTCGACACCTCCGGGTCCATGCGCGCACTCGATTTATCGACCTCGGACAAAGAACGCACCCGACTCGACGCGGTCAAAGACGTGTTCATCGACTTCGTCAATCCCGGTGGCAAACTCAGCGGCCGCCCCGACGACGAAATCGGCTTGATCAGCTTCGCCGGCTACGCCGATTCGCGCGCGCCGTTGACCCTGGATCACGGCAACCTGAGTACGGCCGCGAACAACCTCGGCATCGTCAAAGAAGCCGCCGAAGACGGCACGGCCATCGGCGACGCGTTGACCCTCGCGGTCGAGCGTCTGGAACAAGCCCGGGCCAAATCACGGGTAATCATCCTGCTCACCGACGGCCAGCAAACCGCCGGCACCGCCACGCCGCGGGCCGCCGCCAAGGTCGCTCGCACCAAGGGCGTGAAGGTGTACACGGTCGGCGCTGGCACCCGCGGTGTGGCGCCAATTCGCGTCCAGCTCGGCCAGGGCCAATCGGTACTGCGCCAGATGCAGGTCAACATCGACGAAGCCACGCTCAAGGCGGTCGCCCAGATCACCGGCGGCCAGTACTTCCGCGCCACCGACTACAAGGGCCTGAGCCAGGTGTACAAGGCCATCGACAAACTCGAGACCACCAAGATCGTCGAGGACCGCATCCGCGACCCGCGCCACCACTACTGGATGTTCATGGCGGCGGGACTATTCCTGGCCGGCCTCGGCTTCGTCAGCCGTGAAACCGCGTTCCGGAGGTTGCCGTAATGGGTGACTGGGTGTGGGTCCATCCCGAGCTGGTCCACCTGGTGTGGATCGCCGGCAGTGTCATCGCTCTGCTGGTATGGCTCGAGCTGCGCGGCCGCGGCGCGCTCAAGCGGTTCGTATCCGCGGTCATGGTGCGCCGCCTGGCCCATCGCCAGAGTACCGAGCTGCGCGTCACCAGGTTGGTGATGATCGCGGGCGCTCTGCTGTTCGGCATCGTCGCGTTGATGCGG
>SPJJ01039612.1_pt1 | contig 13576 bp, 9 predicted proteins | sample 3741741 | NCBI WGS metagenome assembly SPJJ01 (sample SAMN10925908, study PRJNA522277) | cold seep metagenome | isolation source: Elba SIP-enriched marine methane seep metagenome, extraction at timepoint T1 | place: Italy: coast of Elba, Mediterranean Sea | collected 2014-05 | reverse complement strand
CGTCCAAGCGGTGGCCCGCACCAAAGGCAACAGCCTGCGCGAGATCACCGGCAGCGTGCGCGACGCCAATGGCAACGCCCAGGCAGGGGTGCGTGTTCACGCCGAGACCAGCGACGACAAATACCTGACCCGGGCAATGACCGATGCAAACGGCAACTACAGCTTGCACGTGCCGGACGGCCAGGCGGTGAAGCTGACCGCCTATCGCCGCGGCGACGCGGTCGTCGGGCCGACCGATGTGCCCGCGAGCCAGGGCACCGCCGACTTCAGCCTGCAGGCCACCGGATCCATCCACGTCACCGCCACCGACTTCGTGAGCGGCACCGCCCTACCGGCACGGGTACAGGTTCTGCCAGCTGGCGGCTCGTCAATCCCGTCGGTGCCTGGCCACTTCGGCGAAGCGAACCCGGTCAGCGGCCGCCTGCACGTGGAGTATCCGGTCAATGGCGACGTCACCCTCAAGGTGCCCACCGGCGAGTGGGAAGTCATCGTGTCCCGCGGCTACGAGTACGAGCTGCACCGGGAAACCGTTACGGTGGTCGCCGATGGCACCATCGACGTCTCCGCCGCCCTCGAGCATGTGGTCGACACCACCGGCGTGATGTGCGGCGACTTTCACATCCACACCCACCGCTCCGCCGACTCGGGGGACGACGCCACCTATAAGTTGATGAGCGCGGTCGCCGACGGCGTCGACATTCCCGTGCGAACCGAGCACGAGTTCGTCGACGACTTCTCCAAAGAGATCGCCGCCCTCGGCATCGAAGACTGGGTCGGCAACGTCGGCTCGGTAGAGATGACCAGCATGGAGATCTGGGGTCACATGGGCGTGGTGCCGCTGGTACCGGACAAGACCAAAGTGAACAACGGTACACCGCTATGGCAGGAGTTCCCGACCCTGGAGAACCCGAGCGTGCAGCTGCGCACCATGGAGCCACCGGAAGTCTTCGACAACGTGCGCGCTCGCGACGAGCAACCCGCGATGATCATCTTCCACCCGCGGGGCTCGAAGAACTACTTTGACTACGCCCAATACAATCCGACGACCGGGATGTCCACCCAGCCCGAACGCTGGGACGACGACTTCACTCTGGTCGAGGTGTTCAACTCCTCTTCGTGGCCAACCGACCTCGGTGGCGTAGTCGCCGACTGGCTGTCGTTCCTCAACTTCGGTCGCCGAGTGTTCGCGGTGGGCTCGTCGGACAGCCACAAGATTCGCAGCTCGCCGGTGGGGTATCCGCGTACCTGCATGAACCTGGGTACCGACACGCCGTCCGAGGTTACCGGCACCGGCGTACGCGACGCTCTGGTCGCGGGCAAAGTCACGATTAGCGGTGGCATCTACGTCGACGCCAACGTCGGCGCGGTCGGCCCGGGCGGCGAAGTAGCAGGCGCGAGCACCACCATGAACGTGCGAGTTCGCGTACAGGCCGCCAGCTGGGTTGATGTGGACAGCATCGACATCGTGGTCGATGGCGAGGTTCAAGACCGCATCGCGATCCTTCCCGGCGACGCAGATCCGGGTAATCCCGCCATTCGCTTCGACAAGGACGTGGCCATCAACGTCACCCCGGCCACCGGAAGCTACGTAATCGTCGCCGCCTATGGCGATTCCAACCTGGATCCCGTCCACCCTGGACGGCGGCCGTTTGGCGTAACCAACCCGATCTTCTTCGTCGATTAGTCACAAAACGGAAAAGCACCGTTGCCCACCGGGCCCTTGTCTGACGCGGCGCTTGGATTTACAAAGGGATCATGATCAAAGGTCTTCACCACGCTGCCTATCGTTGTCGCGACGCCGAACAGACCCGCGCGTTCTACGAGGACTTCCTCGGCCTACCCCTGGTCAACGCGTTCGAGATCTCTGAGACCAAGACCGGCCGCGAAACCAGCACGTTGCACATGTTCTTCGCCATGGACGACGGCAGCTGCATCGCGTTCTTCGAGACCACCGATCACGAGTTCGACTTCAAGGACCAACACGACTACGACCTGCATATCGCGGTCGAGGTCAGCTACGCCGACATGGAGACCATGCTGGCCAAAGGCAAGGCGGCCGGCATGGACACCCGCGGAATCGCGGACCACAAGTTCATCCACTCGATCTACTTCCGTGACCCCAACGGCTACGTGGTCGAGCTCACCGCCAAGATGCCGGGGCACGATGAAGCCATGAACCCGGAGACCAGTGGCGGCCGCGCCAACCTGGACACCTGGCAGGCGCGCAAAGCCGGCGCCTGACCTGCAGCACATCTGTTACACAGCTGAGATCGCCGCGCGACATGACTCGCCGCGGCGATTCGCAGTTTCGGAGGTTTGCCGGTGGCACGGTCCTGGCAGTACCCGGGCGGATGCGACTGACTCTATTGATAGGGGCGATGGTGGTGGCGGCGTGCGGGGTCAAACAGGCAGGCAACGACCCACTAGCGGAGGACCGCTCCGCCGAGTTGTACGACCGCACCACGCTATTGCAGGTGGACATCCAACTAGCGGAGGCGGACTGGGAGTCGCTGCGTACCCAGGCGGTTCGGGTGACCGACATCTTCGGCAGCGACTGCCTGACCAAGCCGGTGCCCAAGCCGTACACGTACTTTCGCGCCAGTGTCACCATCGATGGCGTCCGCGTCGACGACGTGGGCGTGCGCAAAAAGGGCCTGCTCGGCTCCCAGAGCGAAACCAAGCCCTCGCTCAAGATCAAGCTGTCCGAGTTCATCAAGGGGCAAAAGCACCTGGACCAAAAACGCATCACCCTCAATAACTCGATTCAAGACCCGGGCTACGTCAACCAGTGCCTGGGCTACGACCTGTTCAACGCCGCGGGAATCCCGGCGCCCCGGTGCAACTTCGCACGGGTGAGCGTCAACGGCCGCGACCTGGGGGTATACGTGCACGTCGAAGACGTGAAGAAGGGCTTTTTGCGCCGCAACTACGACGCGCCCGACGGCAACCTTTACGAGGGCACGATCAGTGACTTCCGCGACGAGTTCAAACTCACGTTCGAGCGCAAGACCAACAAGCTCGACGTCGACCAGACCGACATCCAACAGGTCGTGACTGCGGCCGGAGCCAGCGACGCCTCACTGATATCCAGCCTGGGCGCGCACGTCGACATCGATCAGTTCATCGACTTCTGGGCGATGGAATCACTGATCTCCCACTGGGATGGCTACGCCGGCAACACCAACAACTTCTTCGTCTACGACGACCCGGGCAGCGGAAAGATCGTGTTCATGCCCTGGGGCATCGACGGGACGTTTCACGGCGCCGAGCTACCCATGACCACCGGTGTGCTCGCCCGCCGGCTCTACGATCTACCGGAGACTCGCGCCAAGTACGTGGCGGCCATCCGGCGACTGCTCGACGACGTGTGGCACGAAACCGAGCTCGTCGCCGACATCGATGCGTGGCACGCGCTGATTCGCCCGGCTCTGGGCAGCGAAGAACTGACCTCGGTCGACGAGCGCATCACCGAGCTCAAACAGATCATCAACAGCCATCGCAGCGAGGTCCTCAACCGACTCGCGGACATGCCCGGTCAGGTCGAGGAGCCGCTGCGCAGCGCCGACATCTGCTTCGAACAATTCGCGACCATGACCATCGCGTTTTCGACCACGTGGAACAGCCTGGGTAGAGACCCGTTCGAGGCGGGCACGGGCAGCTTCGAGCTCACCCTCGACAGCAACCCGACCCCGACCACCGGCGTGGGCGCGGTGAGCGGCGACGAAGGAGAACACGCCACGTTGGCCCTGATGGCTAATCTGGAGGACGGTCGCCAGGCCCTGGTGTTCCTGCCACTGGATCAGGCTGCGATTGCCCCGGGAACGCTGGATCTGGCGACCATGCGCCGGGAGGCCGTGCTGTTGATCGGCCGCAATCTGTTCGAGACCGAGCCCGAACAGTTCGCCATCATCGACGCGGGCAACCTGCGCTTCGATCGCGCGAGCACGAGCCCCGGAGCGACCATCAGCGGTCAGCTCACGGCGACCGCGGTGAACGGCTCGTTCTAGCCGATTAGTTGCAGTACCAGCCGACGTTGTTGTTGATGAACTGGCAGGTCTCGCCGAGCTCGCTGCAGTCGACTTCCTGCAGCTGGCCCGCTTCGCACCACTGAGCCACGTTGCCATCGCAGCGGCCCAGAAAGTCGAGGCCCATGCACGGATCCGCAATGCAGTTGGCGCCACCGCCGGCGGCGGTTAGTCGGCACACGTCGCCACAGGATTCGCAGTTGCGCTGCTTGGGCTGACCGTTCTCACACCAGCGCGCAACGCCGTTGGTGCAGGTGCCGAACTCGTCGACGCCGCCGCACGGGTCCGCTTCGGTGATGCAGCGATAGCCGCTGGCGCTGGCATCCCAGCCGCAACTCGAACCGGTCGCACAATTGTCGACGCTCAGGGTTTGGTCGCCAGCACACCACATGGCCGTCGAGCCGTCGGCCATGCAACGACCGGCCTCGGTAATCGCTCCGCATGGATGCGGGCCCTTGCCGACGACCGCCGGCCCGGTATAGCTCTGGATCCAATCGGCGATCACATCGGTGCGGGCGTAGTTGTCCTCGCCGACACAGCTCGGTGCTCCCCAGCTGAGATCGCCGGCGACACGCACGCTCATGTCGGTCGCGATCACCATGACCGGACCGCCGCTGTCGCCGAAACACAGCCCGCGATCGCCCTCGCCATCGACGGTGAGCCATTCGCCGACCTCAGAAATCGGCTCTGCGGTGAACTCACGCTCGCCGCTGGTGTTGTCTTCCTGGTCACCGTAGCCGGCGCCCTCCGCGGTGCGACCGACCCACGAGCTGTCGAGGGCCTCGACCATGATCGGAATCGGCTCGACCTCGGGAGCGGTCAGTCGCACGTCCTCGGCCAAGCGCAGCAAGGCCGTATCCTGGGCCGGGTGATTGACCACGTCGACCACGTCAAAGCATGTGGTGGGTTCGCTGGGGATGGCGCCGATGCAGAAGCGATCACCGATGAACGCGCCGCAATGGTTGGCGGTGAGCACCCAGTCCGGCGCGATTAGCGTGCCCGAGCAGCCAGGAAGTCGGCCGATGGCCAGGATCTGCCCCGCGGTCAGCGGCACGTAGGTCGGCTGCTCGGTGCCGTAATACACCGCCGAGTTAGCGCGCACGTCACCGGTGCATTGGGTTCCGCCATCGGTGGTCACCGACGCATCGGCGGACACACCAGAGTCCGTGTCCGCGCTCTTCGAATCGTCACCACACGCGGCGATGAGCAGAACGAGCGCTGCTGCGGTGACTCGATTCAAGGTGGCTCGACTACTAGGGAACCTGTACGCCGTTGCGCAGGCAAATGGCTCGCGCCATGGCGCGGCTGTCGGCGGCGCGCATCTTCTTCATGTAGCGAACCGCGTTGGAGCGATTGCGCAACTTGCACGATGCCAGCGCACACACGTTGAGCGCCATCTGGTTGCTGGATTGCTTGGACAGCGACTTGGTGCAAAGCAACATGGCCTTGCCCCACTGACCGCGCTGAACCGCGCGACGTCCCTGCTCCGCCAGTTGGTTAGCACTCAGGCCACTGGTCGACGACTTGGTGGTCTTGGTCGTCTTGGTGGTCTTTGGCGTCTTGGTGGTCTTGGTGGTCTTCGTGGTCTTCGGCGTACGAGTGGTCTTGCGCGGGTTGTCGTTCGTCGCGACCGCATTCTTGGCCCGGTTGCACTCGTCCAGACCTTCCTGGACCGCGTTGCCGGCCTCTTCCCACAGCTTGCTGGCCGGGGCCAACATGCGCTGGATGCGCGCACACTGTTTGCGGGCGGAATGCTTGGCTATGACCTTGCGCAGACCCTCGACGTACGCGTCGCGAATCTCGTCGTGTTTGGTCCGCGCATCATCTTTATACACGGACTCATCCGGGATGCGATTGAACAGCTTGACCAGCAGGTCGTGGCGCACCCGGCGGGCCTTCGCCACCTTGAGGAAGCTGTCGTAGACCTTCTTGTTCTTCTGCTCGACCTCGGCCTTGTCCTTGATCTCTTTGGCTTTGGCGTTGTCGGCGCTCTTGTCCAGGGCCTTTTGAGCCAGACCGATGGCTTTCTTCCAATCCCGCTCGTCCAGGGCCTCTTGGGCCTGTTTGAGCCATGCGGCGATTTCTTTGTCCTCTTCGGAGACGGCCGTGTTCTTGTTGTCGTCGTCCGGTTTGACGGACGGGTTGGTGCCGTCGTTGCTCGGAGTCTTGGTCGGATTGGTGGTGTCGGTCTTGTCGGGGTTGTCGTTGCCCGCTTGCTTTTTGTCGTCGCCACCGCCTCGCAACGCGAAGATGAGGATGACGATCAGCAAGGCCACACCGCCGATGGCCGCGTACAAGCCGAAGCCGCGGCGACCACCAACGTCCATCGCGACCGCGTCGCGACCGAACAAGAAATCTTCGCCGGGCTCGACGAAGCGCATGCGCACGTGACCGAGGTCGATCATGTCGCCACGGCGCATCTCGACCTTGCCGTACTCTTCGCCGTTGATGCGAACACCATTGGACGAGTTGAGATCTGCGATCGAGTAGCGACCGTTCTCCAACGTGATCTTGGCGTGGTTGCGCGAAATGGATCGGTGGTTGACGACGATGTCGTTCTCATCGGTGCGACCGATGACCATGACCGGCTTGTTGAGCTCCCACTCGCGGCCCGCAAAGTTGGTCGACAACACGACCATACGACCGTGTTGCGAGACGCCCGGAGAAACCGAGGCAGCGCCAGGATCCGTGTCTGCGAGGCCGATTACGGCAGTTGGCATCGCCTGGCCGGGAAGCGGCGGAACCGCACCTGGCGCGGGTGTCGCCACCGGCTGCGGCGGCGTGCCTTGCCCTTGAGGCTGCATGCCCTGCACTGCGACGACGGCGGTGGGTTCGTGTCCTCCGCTCGTGCCTTCAGCGGCCAACATCGGATCGAGGCGTTCGATCGGTTGGGTCTTTTGATCGTTGTACGCACCAGCGTTGGCTTCATCGGACTTGAGCTCGATGAGGTAATCGCCGATTTGCACGCGATCGCTCAACGACAACTGACAACGTCCCTGTATACGGGAGCCGTTGACGCGAACGCCGTTGTAGCTGTTGAGGTCTTCAATCGCGACGTGACCATTCGATCGCAAGATGCGCGCATGGCGGCGCGACACGTTTCGCTCAGTGAGGCGAATCGTGTTTCCCTCCTTGCGGCCGATCGTGATCTCTTCACGGATCAGGGGAACGACAGTCGTTTTCCCCTCGTCATCTTGGATGACTAGTTTGTTCATGCTCATGGCTTCAGAGTCCGCAAGGTCTTGGAAAGCCTACATATTCTCAAGCGCCAATGGTAACACAGGACCACTGCCGCATTTCGGCTTCCACCTGTAACCAAACATTCTAAGCTTACAATTAATTCGACCCCAACCAAGCCCGGACTGTTTGGTATCCGAGCATTAAATGTGGATCTTCTTCTAATCTTTTCTTTAGCTTAGGCGGTAACTTAGACCTTCCGCGTAAACTTGTACGCCGCCGGGCCTTGGATCCTTCCCAGGGTGAGCGCTCTTGAAAAACGATGTCGGGTTTGATTCCGACCCCTTCCAGGGACCGGCCGCCGGGAGTGTAGTAATGAGCGGTGGTCAACTTGAGACCGCTGCCGTCCTTTAGATCGATGAAGGTCTGGACCGATCCTTTGCCGTAGGTCTTGGTGCCGACGACCTTGGCGCGGCGATTGTCCTGCAACGCGCCGGCAACAATTTCCGCCGCGGAGGCGGTGCCGCGGTCGACCAACACGACCATGCGGAAGTTGGTCCAGCTGCCGGCGCCGCGCGCGCGATGGCGTTCGACTTTGGTGCCCGGCCGGCCGACCACCGAAACGATCAGACCTTTGGACATGAACAGGTCGGCAACCCGCACACATTGATCGAGCAAGCCACCCGGGTTGTTGCGCAGGTCGAGCACCAATCCCTGCAAACGTTTCGAAGCGGGAAACGCCAGGCTGCGCAGCGCGCGTTCGACGTCGCGGCCGGTGGCTTCCTGGAACTTCTTCACCGACAGATAGCCGATGCCGCTCTCGAGACGAAACGCCTCGACCGTAGGAAACTTGATGCGACGGCGAACCAGCTCGAATCGGCGCGCTTTGGTCCATCCACGCCTCATGATGACTAAACGAATGCGGCTGCCGACGCGCCCGCGCAACAGAGAGTGCCAGCCGCGCGACGGGTTCTTCACCGCTTTGGTCGTACGTGCGCCGTCGACCTCGAGAATACGATCGCCAGCTCGAATGCCGGCACGCCCAGCTGGCGAGTTGGCGACGACGCTATCGATCACCGGTGTACTCGCGCGATTGCTACGCAGGCTCACGCCGATTCCGGCGAACTCGCCTTCGGTGTCTTCACGCAGGTGCCGGTAGCGCCGGGGCGTGAAGAACGACGAGTGAGGGTCGAGCTCGTTGATCATGCCTTTGACCGCGCCGTACAGCAGGCGGCGTTCGTCTACCCGCTTGACGTAACTGGACTGGATGTAGGCCAAGGCCTGAGCAAACGTGTCCAAGGTCTTGTAACGATCCGGTTTGGCCCGCGACCGTGGAACGGCGTGGGCGACGATTGCACTGGCGGCCACCATGCCTGCGACGAACATCGCGGCGTGGCTCGCCCATGTCTTGAAACGGTTCGAGTGGGCCAACCGAACAAGTATAGCCAACCGAAGCTGGCAGCGCCCAGTCTACTGACGACGCAACAATGGCGCCGGGTCGATGGGGAAGCCGCCAGCGCCGATAGGCAGGCGAACTTCTATATACAAGCGGGTACCAGCGCTGACGCCGAGCTCGGTACCCTCGGTGAGCTGTTGCAGCTTGCTGACCTTCGGCCGCTCGATGGGGCCGATAACGCTCAGAAAGCCATGGTGCTCGACGATGACCGTCTGGCCCAAGCCGCGGATATCACCTATGAACCGCACCCGACCATCGGCCACGCTGGCGACCGAACGCCCTCGTTTCACACGCAGGGCCACACCGCGCCGCGTGAGAGACAACCGGTGGGGCTTCTTGCGTTTGTAGTCGCCGAAGCGCGCGGCGATGCGAATCTTGCCAGCCACCGGGCTGCGCAGCGAGCGCCGTTCCGGCCAGGTCAGGCGGGCCAGCTGTTTTTTGTCGTTGTGCAGGCGCTCGCGGGCCGTCTGCACCGCGCCGAGCTCCTGGCGCAGCAAGGCGAGCTCACGAAAGTCCCGGCGCAATATTCGACTGGCAGCGGCGCGACGACGCACCGTCAGCGCGCGCTCGGTGGGCTCGACCCAGAGCGCGGCGGGGCCGGCTCGCATCAGCTTGTACAGCGAACGCACGCGTCGGCGGACTTCGCCGGTGCGCGTGTCGAGCTTCGTGAGCAGCAGCGTTTCGGTCTTTTTGACCGAAGCCATGCGCTGGCTCAACGCCGTGGAAACGGACTCGGTGTCGAACGACTTGGACTTGCGCTTGGACTTGCGTGCGTCCGCGAAGCCAACAGCGACGACGATGACCACGCCGCACACCAGCGAGATGCGGATCATTACCGAGTCACCACGCCGCTGGCGTAGCGGCTGGTCGCGAGCCAGCTACCGATAGCGCCGAACAAAGCACCGGCACCGAGGAGGCGCATGATGTCACCCGCGCCGAGAAACGAGATTTGTCCACCGCCGAAAGCGGCGGCCAGAGCTTGCTGAATCGATTGGCCAAACATGGCGTAGACCGCCCAGGCCAAGCCGACCGCAACGCCGGCACCCAACACTCCTTGAACAATACCTTCGGCGACGATTGGCGCGCGCACAGTGCGCGGCGATGCACCGAGCAGCTCATAGGCCGCGAGCTCGTCGCGGCGAGCGCTCATGCTGGCGCGAATAGTCGCGATGACGACGTACACGCAAGCGCACGCGACCAGCAACAAGAACAACCAGGCCGCATAACGCAACCCTTGCACCAGAGCGCTTACCCGACCGACCCACTCGCCGAGGAATTCGACCTGCTCCACCCCGGGGGTCGCCTTGAGTTGATCGACCACGGGTGACACACCGGCCACGTCCTGGACACCTTCGCGCAGACTGACCTCGAGAGAGCCGGGCAACATGCCTGGCTCGATGCCTTCCGCCAGATCTTGGTGCTTGCCCAATGAAGAGCGCAGACGGGTCAAGGCGCGCTCGGGCGGAATGTAGGTAACGCCGGTAACCGCGGGCAGTTTGCGCAGCTCAGAGGCGATCTGGTTGGCCCGGGATGACGGCACACCGTCTTCGAGATACACCACCATCTGCACACCACCGCCCCAACGCTCGGTCATGCCCTGCACGTTGTGAGCGGTGAGGTAAACAATCGCGACCATCGCCAACACAAGGCCGATGACGCTGGTGGCTATCACGAACGACCAGGCGCGCCCGGCGATGCCTCGTGCGCTACGGCCGAGACCGTAGCGAATGGACCAGAACAGTTTGCTCAAGTCGGCTCCTCGATCGTGTCGGGCAGACCGTGGTCACTGAGATCGATCAACTCTGGCGCTCGCTCCTCGAATGGCTGTTCCACCGGGGTCCAGCTCGGTCGGCGAGTACGCTTGTTGGCACGCAGGTTACGGCGAACGATTCGACGAAACTTCTTCATGTGTGATCTCCGCCCGGCTTAGTGGTCTCCGGCCGCCATGGCCAGAGGCAAGTGGTTGGGTACCGTGTCGGAACCCTCGTGTTCGATGGGAATCGGCACCACGTCGGCGAGCTCGCCGGAATCCTCATCATCGGCGACGTCCGAGACCAGGCCGGTCTCCTCGTCGACGCGCGCCATCAAGTCGTAGGCGTCGGCGTAGTGCAGTTGACCGTTGCGCAGCTCCAGGTTGTGCCAGCCACGCAGCGCTGCCGCGGTGATCAGCTGGCGGTCGTTGGTGGCAACCAGAATGCTCGACCGGTGCTGTTGCATGATGTCCATCAGGTCGACGAACTTGCTCGCGGCGACCCGGTCCAGGTGCGCGGTCGGCTCGTCGCAGATCAACAGCGAAGGCCAGGTGACGACAGCGCGGGCGATGGCTACGCGCTGTTGCTCGCCCAGGGACATACGGCCGACCCGAGTCTTGGCCATGTGACCGAGCTCGAAGTGATCGAGCGCGTCCATGGCGCGGCTGCGAATCTCGGGACGGGGAACCGCGAGCAGCTCCAGGGCGAGCGACACGTTGTCCAGGGCACTGCGGTCTTTGAGTAGGGTGAGCTGCTGGGGCACGATGCCCAGCTGGCGGCGCAGCCGGCGCACGGACGACTTGCGCAGCCGGCGCACATCGCGATCGAAGACCTGAACGCTGCCCTCGTCGGCGACCTGGTTGCCGGTCAGCAAGGACAGCAACGTCGTTTTGCCCGAGCCGGAATGCCCGGACAGCACAATCACCTCGCCGTCGCCCAGATGAAGATCAACGCCATCGAGAACCGGAGTCTCGCGGCCGCGGTAGCTTTTACAAACGCCTTCCAGGGCGAGCATGGATCAGTGGTAGAACGCCGCGCCAACTTTGGCAAAAAAACGGCAAACCCACGGTGGATCCGCGCCTAAGAGTCGCCGGTCGGGTTGCTGTCGCTCTCGTCGGTCAGCCAGTTATATAGCTTGGTCCAGGCCGGGCCGGTTTGCTCGAGCTTGATGCCGATGCCGGGGGGCTTGTTGCTGCCGTCGTTGGGCACGACCCGATCGACGACTTCGCCTTCGGCGGTGAGAACGCCCTCGGTGCCTTCCGCGTTCAGAGTCACGCGAACTCGGGCCCCCATCGGAGGCGGGTCCGCGAGCTGGACGAAAATGCCCTCGGGATTCAGGTGGCTACCGATGGCCATCAGCGATCGTCCGGGCGTGTCAGACACAGCGACCTGAAGCTGCAATCGCAACTCGGTACGCAAACGCTTCCATCGCCGCCGCTCAGACATTTTCTAAAGTGTCGTAGATAGCGGGACCCGAGGTCAACGGTCCACGCAGGACGTAAAGAAAACCTCCCCCGAAAAACGGGGGAGGTTCGAGTCAAAACCGTCTCAGACTAGGAGCAGCCGGAGGTTGAACCGCAGTTCGGGCATTTGTGGCAGGCGCCGGAGCGCACCATCAACGTCCCGCACTCGTGGCAAGGCGGCGCATCCGTCTCCTGAACCCAGACTTTCTCGGATTCTGCGGTCTCGACGACGATTGTGGTCGAGCTCGCTTTCTCACTCGCGAGGACGGGAACCTTGGGCAGGTCCAGCTGGCTCTGGCTGGTCATGGCCGGATGGACTTGCTTCTCGCCCACCGGGAAACGCAGGGACAGCCAGCGGAACAGGTAGTCCATAATCGACGTGGCGATCGGGATTTCCTGGTTTCCGGTAAAGCCCGACGGCTCGAAGCGGGTGCCTTTGAACTTCTCGCAAAGGATATTGATGGGTACACCGTGCTGCAGCGCGAGGGAGATCGCGGTGGCGAACGAGTCCATCAGACCGGCGATAACCGAGCCCTCTTTGGCCATGCGCACGAAGATCTCGCCGGGGCTGCCGTCCTGGTACAGGCCGACTGTGATGTAGCCCTCATGGCCGCCGATGCTGAACTTGTGAGTGAACGAGTGACGCTCTGCGGGCAGCTTGTAGCGAACCGCGGCTGGTGGACCGGCCGGCCGATTCTTGCGCGTGCGCAGCTCTTCAACGAGACGGCGCTCCTCGGTGTTGAGGCTGCCCAGGTCGTCGCTGGTCGAACCGTCGCTGGTGGCACCGGCTTCGGTCGTGGACAGAGGCTGGGTGCGCTTGCAACCGTCGCGGTACACGGCGATGGCCTTGAGGCCGAGCTTCCACGCCTCGACGTACGCATCTTCGATGTCCTCGACCGTGCAGTCGCTGGGCAGGTTGACGGTCTTGGAGATCGCGCCGCTGAGGAACGGCTGGGTCGCCGACATCATGCGGATGTGACCCATGTAGTGGATCGAGCGCTCGCCATTGGCCGCGCGGAACGCGCAGTCGAAGACCTGCAGGTGCTCTTCCTTGAGAATCGGCGAACCTTCGATGGTGCCCTGCTCGTCGATGTAGGCGCAGATCGCCTCGATCTCTTTTTCGTCGTAGCCCAGGTGCGTGAGCGCTTCGGGCACGGTGTTGTTGACGATCTTGAGCATGCCGCCGCCGACCAGTCGCTTGTACTTGACCAGCGCGATGTCGGGCTCGACACCGGTGGTGTCGCAGTCCATGAGGAACGCGATGGTACCGGTGGGCGCGAGCACGGTGGCTTGACCGTTGCGGAAGCCGTGAACCTTGCCGACGTCGAGGGCGCCATCCCAGCAGTCGCGGGCGGCGTCGAGCATGTCTTCGGGCACGTAGTCCGTGTTGATGTCGTCCACCGCGTTACGGTGCTTGCGCATAACGCGCAGGAACGGACGCTCGTTCTCGGGATAACCGGCGAACGGCCCGGTGGAGTCGCGAGAGATCTCGGCAGAGGTCTTGTAAGCCTCGCCGCACAGAATCGCGGTAAGGGCCGCCGCGTAGGCGCGACCGGCATCGCTGTCGTAGGCGACGCCACGGGACATCAGCAGGGCACCCAGGTTGGCGTAGCCGAGGCCGAGAGGGCGATATGCGTGCGAGTTCTTGGCGATCTTCTCGGTCGGATAACGCGCGTTGTCGACCAGGATCTCCATGGCGGTGAT
>SPJJ01005374.1_pt1 | contig 13580 bp, 11 predicted proteins | sample 3741741 | NCBI WGS metagenome assembly SPJJ01 (sample SAMN10925908, study PRJNA522277) | cold seep metagenome | isolation source: Elba SIP-enriched marine methane seep metagenome, extraction at timepoint T1 | place: Italy: coast of Elba, Mediterranean Sea | collected 2014-05 | reverse complement strand
GAAACAGCCGATACTTTAGCCGCTTTACAGCAAATAAATAGTACTCGGCAAGTCGATGATGAAGGCAAATCGACTATACCTACTTTATCAATCTGTAATGTTCCTGAATCCAGTTTAACCCGAGAGTCGGATTTAGTCTGTTTGACCCATGCAGGCCCTGAAATAGGCGTTGCTTCAACCAAAGCCTTTACTACTCAATTAGTAGTTTTGGCGCTATTAGTAGCCAGTGTTGGTAAAGTGCAAAAACGCATGACAGCCGAACATGAAGCACGTATAGTGAGCGGTCTGCAAAAATTACCGGGTCTGATTAATAGCACTTTAGAGCATGAAGAATCGATTAAACTCATTTCTGAAAGTTTTACCGATAAAGATCATGCACTGTTCCTCGGCCGAGGAACCATGTATCCGATTGCTATGGAAGGGGCTTTAAAACTCAAAGAAATCAGTTATATTCATGCTGAGGCCTATCCGGCTGGAGAATTAAAACATGGACCATTGGCCTTAATCGATGAAAATATGCCAGTAATTGCGATTGCACCCTTGGATGATTTACTGGAGAAGCTGAAATCTAATTTACAGGAAGTGAATGCCCGTGGCGGACAGATGATCGTATTTGAAGATGAACAATCCGATTTAAGCTCGGAAAAAGACTTTACTGTGATTAAAGCTACGACAAATGTTGGTAGAATTACAGCACCGATGACTTTTAATATTGCATTGCAGTTATTGAGTTATCATGTTGCCTTGATAAAAGGTACTGATGTTGATCAGCCTAGGAATTTGGCTAAAAGTGTGACAGTGGAATAGTTTTAAGGCGTAAGTTGAATGAAAGAACATATAATGAATAAAAACAGTGGCATTACGCTGCAAAAAGGCTGAAATGAGTAAAAATAAAAAAATTGCATTGATAACGGGCGTCACGGGACAAGATGGTGCTTACCTTTCTGAATTATTGTTGGAAAAGGGCTACGAGGTACACGGTATAAAGCGTCGTAGTTCTTTGTTCAATACGGCACGTATTGATCATCTATTTCATGATATTCATGAGGAAGGCCAGTCATTTTTTTTGCATCATGGAGATATGACTGATTCTTCCAGCCTGACTCATATTATTCAGAAAGTTCAACCAGATGAGATTTATAATCTGGCGGCTCAAAGTCATGTTGCTGTTTCCTTTGAAGAGCCCGAATATACAGCGAATTCAGATGCTTTAGGCGCATTACGTATTCTTGAGGCTATACGCATATTGGGGTTACAGAAAAAAACACGGTTTTATCAGGCTTCAACCTCGGAATTATATGGATTGGTTCAAGAGATACCTCAGAAAGAAACCACCCCTTTTTATCCGCGCAGCCCTTATGCAGTGGCAAAAATGTATGCCTACTGGATTACGATTAATTATCGTGAAGCCTACGATATCTATGCCTGTAATGGCATATTGTTTAATCATGAAAGCCCTTTGCGTGGAGAAACTTTTGTAACACGTAAGATCACTAGAGCACTTGCCCGTATTAAGTTGGGTCTGCAAGAATGTTTGTATCTGGGTAATATGGATGCACTTAGAGACTGGGGGCATGCGAAAGATTATGTTGAAATGCAATGGTTGATGTTGCAGCAGGATAAGCCGGAAGATTTTGTTATTGCTACTGGCCAGCAATACAGTGTGCGGGATTTTGTAAATGCCGCAGCTAAAGAGCTGGAAATGGAAATTAACTGGAGTGGCCAAGGTATTGAGGAAAAAGCTTTTGATGCTTCGGGTAAATGTATTGTAGCTGTTGACCCTCGCTACTTTCGTCCTACTGAAGTCGAAACATTGTTAGGGGATGCAAGCAAGGCCAGGGATAAGCTAGGTTGGACACCCAAGATCAGTTTTCAGGAACTCGTTAGTGAAATGGTTAGGGAAGATCTTAAGATTGCAGAGCGTGATGAGTTAGTCAAGAAACATGGTTACACATCACCAAATTATCACGAATAAGCCCATTTCAGAATATGAGTAAAGCTAGAATATTATTAACCGGTTCTGGAGGTATGGTTGGGCATAACATACTGGAACACCCGGAGATCAATAAATTTGATGTGTTAGCTCCTCGCAGTAGCGAACTGGATCTGACAGATTTTAATGCCGTACAAAGCTATTTAAGCAAACATAAGCCAGATATAGTGATACACGCAGCAGGGAAAGTAGGGGGTATTCAGGCAAACATGCGAGAGCCGGTGAAATTCCTGATGGAAAATATGGATATGGGTCGCAATATTGTTTGGGCTTCCCATCAGGCTGATATTAAACGCCTGATTAACCTAGGGAGTTCTTGTATGTATCCACGCAATCATTCTGAGCCATTGAATGAGAGTCTGGTGCTAAAAGGTGAACTGGAGCCGACAAACGAAGGTTATGCATTAGCAAAGGTGATGACAGCGCGTCTTTGTGAATACATAATGCGTGAAGATGAAAGCTTTCAATATAAAACACTTATTCCCTGTAATATTTATGGGCGACATGACAAGTTCGACCCAGCACATTCTCATCTTGTTCCGGCTATTATTTATAAAGTTTATCAGGCCAAGAAAAAAGCAGAATCTAGTGTCGAGATTTGGGGAGATGGGACTGCACGACGTGAATTTATGTATGGTGGTGATTTAGCCGATGCAATCATTCGGGCACTGAATCATTTTGATTCTATGCCGGATATGATGAATATTGGGTTGGGTTATGATTACACAATTAATGAGTATTATCAGGCTGCTGCTGAGGTTTTAGATTATCAGGGAGAATTTATTCATGATTTAAGCAAGCCGGTCGGTATGGCTCGAAAGTTGGTGGATATTGATTTGCAGAAAAAATGGGGGTGGCAGGCCCGCCATAGCTTAGTTTCTGGTATTGAAAAAACCTATCAGTATTATTTAAAGGAAAATCAAACATGAGTTATAAGTTTCCATTAGCCACATCCTCCTGGGAAAAAGAGGAAGAGGGCTCGATGCAAGGCGTTATTGCTTCGGGCATGTTCTCCATGGGGGAGAAAGTGCTGGCTTTCGAAGCGGATTTTGCCAAATTCATGGGCAGCCAGTATTGTGTAATGGTAAATTCAGGTTCATCGGCTAACCTGTTAATGGTTGCGGCTCTGTTTTATACAAAGAATAAGCAACTTAAATTACAGCGTGGAGATGAAGTAATTGTACCGGCTGTATCCTGGAGTACAAGCTATTATCCACTCTATCAGTATGGTTTGAAGATTAAGTTTGTCGATATCGATTTACATACTTTAAATTATGATTTAGAGCAGTTGGAGCAGGCTGTAAGCGATAAAACCCGGGCGATCATGGCTGTGAACTTGCTGGGTAACCCAAATGATTTTGATCGTGTTGAGCAGATTATAGGCGATCGCAATATTGTTTTATTGGAAGATAACTGTGAATCGATGGGGGCTCGTTATCAGGGCAGATATGCCGGCACTTATGGTGTTATGGGGAGTTTTAGCACCTTTTTCAGTCACCATATCTCCACTATGGAAGGAGGGATGATCATCACAGATGATGAAGAGTTATATCAGATCATGTTATCACTTCGTTCACATGGCTGGACGCGTAATTTACCCAAACAAAATCTTGTATGTAGTGATAAAAGTGAAGACCCGTTTGAGGAATCATTCAGGTTTGTGTTGCCCGGCTATAATCTGCGGCCTCTTGAACTCGAAGGCGCGTTAGGCATAGAGCAATTGAAAAAATTGCCCATGATAATTGAAGAGCGACGAAAAAATGCACTATTATTTCAACAGGCGATGGCTGATCATACTGAAATTCTTATTCAGCAGGAGATGGGTGAAAGTAGTTGGTTTGGCTTTACTCTAGTTATACGTCCAGGTAGTAAGATGACACGTAAATCTTTAGTCGCTAAGCTCAATCAGTTTGGGTTTGAGTGCAGACCCATCGTGGCAGGTAATTTTGCCAATAATGAAGTGGTAAGATTTTTTGATAGTGAAATATTTGGGGAATTGAAAAATGCCGAACATATAGATCAGAAAGGACTTTTTATCGGAAATCATCATTACCCCATCCCAGAAGCCTTTCAGGCATTGGCAACTTTGTGAGTACATAATTAATGAAAGCAGTTATTCTAGCGGGTGGATTGGGAACCCGTATTACTGAAGAAACTTCAGTGCGCCCTAAACCCATGGTAGAAATAGGTGGCAAGCCTATCTTGTGGCATATTATGAAGATTTATTCAGCTCATGGTATTAATGAGTTTGTCGTGTGTTGTGGATACAAGGGATATGTGATCAAGGAATACTTTGCCAATTATTTTTTGCATATGTCTGATGTGACCTTTGATATGCAATACAACAAAATGGAAGTTCATCATCGAAATGCGGAACCCTGGAAAGTAACACTGGTTGATACAGGTGAAGAAACCATGACCGGAGGGCGATTGAAACAGGTGGCTGATTTTGTAAAAGATGAGGAGGTATTCTGTTTTACTTATGGGGATGGTGTGAGTGACGTCAACATCACTGCGTTAGTTGCTTTCCATAAGGCAAAAAAAGTTAAAGCAACCTTAACAGCAACGATTCCTCCCGGACGCTTTGGTGCGTTAGAGATAAGTGCTGATAAAGTAAATAGTTTCAGGGAAAAACCTCAGGGTGATGGAGTGATGATTAATGGCGGATTTTTTGTATTATCACCGGAAGTTATTGATTATCTAGTTGATGACAGCACTGTTTGGGAAAGTGAACCATTGGAAAGGTTGGCTGAAGAGGGTGAATTAGCTGCTTTTCAACACAATGGTTTTTGGCAACCTATGGATACATTGAGAGATAAGATCTATTTAGAAGAGTTGTGGCAGTCAAGAAAAGCCCCCTGGAAGGTATGGTCTTGAATTCATTATTTTGGCAGGGAAAACGAGTTTTATTGACCGGTCACACCGGCTTTAAAGGCAGTTGGTTATCATTGTGGTTACAATCCATGGGCGCTACAGTCCTAGGGTATGCATTGGCACCGCCCACAAAGCCAAGTCTATTTGATGTTGCGGGTGTCGAAAAGAATATGACCAGTGTTATTGCAGATATTCGTGATTTAGAGCATCTGTGCAAAGTATTTACAGAATATCGTCCCGAAATTGTTATTCATATGGCGGCCCAGCCATTGGTACGCTATTCATATCTTGAGCCCGTTGAAACTTATTCCACCAATGTCATGGGGGTGGTTAATCTTCTTGAAGCAGTGCGTGCTTCTGATACTGTCAGAGTAGTAGTCAATGTGACCAGTGACAAATGCTATGAAAACCGTGAATGGGGGTGGGGTTACCGAGAAAATGAAGCGATGGGGGGACATGACCCCTACAGTAATAGTAAAGGCTGTGCAGAATTAGTGACAGCGGCCTATCGAAATTCATATTTTCATCCGGAAAAATATCAACAACATGGTGTCGCGATTGCCAGTGCCCGAGCAGGAAATGTAATAGGTGGGGGAGACTGGGCGGGTGACCGCTTGATCCCTGATATTATGCGAGCCATTACCAATGGGGAGGTCGTTCATATACGCAGCCCTCATGCTATCCGTCCCTGGCAACATGTTTTGGAGCCTTTGTCCGGTTATCTTTTGTTGGCCGAATCTCTGTATGAGAAAGGCGCTGATTACGCTGAAGGCTGGAATTTCGGTCCAAATGATGACGATGCAAAACCTGTACAATGGATAGTCGAAAAATTAACCAGCTACTGGGGCGAGCATGCTGAATGGGCTTTGGATACAGGGGAACACCCTCATGAAGCCAATTATTTGAAACTTGATTGTTCTAAAGCAAAAATGCAGCTTGGGTGGATTCCAAGATGGCATCTGGAAAAGACTTTGCATATGATTATAGATTGGTATCGTGCTTATCAAAATCAACAAAACATGCATGAACTGAGCTTACAGCAGATTAAAGAATATACCGAGAGTATTTAAAGTCCTGGTGCGGGAGTTATAGGTGGATAAACAAGAGTTAAAACAACAAATATTTGATTTAGTAGAGCAATACAGTGCTTTACAATTTCAGGAACAATCATTTCAGGAAGGTGCAAGTGTTATTCCTCCTTCGGGTAAGGTGCTTGGTGCAAGTGAATTAAAAAATATGGTTGATGCGTCTTTAGACGCTTGGTTAACAACAGGACGCTTCAATACTGAATTTGAAAAGCGTTTTGCCGATTATGTTGGTGTCCCAAATGCGTTGACGACGAATTCCGGTTCATCGGCGAATCTATTGGCGTTTACCGCACTGACTTCACACCGACTGGGTGAGCGTGCTTTAAAACCAGGTGATGAAGTCATCACCGTTGCAGCAGGGTTTCCAACTACAGTAAACCCTATTTTACAAGCGGGTATGGTGCCCGTTTTTGTGGATATTGATATCCCTACCTACAATATTGACCCTACAAAAATTGCAGCAGCTGTTTCCGATAAAACCCGGGCAATCATGATTGCACATACCCTGGGGAACACATTCGATCTGGATGCTGTCATGGCTTTGGCAGAGAAGCACAATTTATGGGTGATTGAAGATTGTTGTGATGCGTTGGGAACCTATTACAAAGGAAAACATGTAGGCAATTTTGGCCATATTGCTACTTGCAGTTTCTATCCGGCTCATCATATTACGATGGGAGAAGGTGGGATTGTCTTCACCAAAGACCGTAAATTAAACAAAATAGTCGAATCCTATAGAGACTGGGGGCGGGATTGTTTTTGTGCTCCAGGTTCTGACGATAGCTGTGGTAAACGTTTTGGCTGGCAATTGGGCGATTTGCCTGAAGGCTATGATCATAAGTATACCTATTCGCATTTAGGTTTCAATTTGAAAATTACTGATATGCAGGCAGCTTGCGCATTAGCGCAGATGGATCGACTAGCTGAGTTTGTAGAAGTCCGAAAACGCAATTTTGCTTTTTTGAAATCCAGATTAAAATCCTGTGAGGAGTTTTTGATATTACCTGAAGCAACAGAAGGCAGTGAGCCATCCTGGTTTGGCTTTCCAATTACTTTGCATGATTCTGTAGAAACTAACCGGGTAGAGTTATTGAAATACCTTGACAGTTTCAAAATTGGCACACGTTTAATGTTTGCAGGAAATCTCACTCGTCAACCGTATTTTAAAGGTCGAAGTTATAGAGTGAGTGGTGATTTGAAAAATACCGACAAAGTGATGAATGATACTTTCTGGATTGGGGTATATCCTGGATTGAATGAAGAAATGTTGGAGTTTGTTGTTAAAAAGCTAGAGACATTTTTTGATGTTAAAGGTTAGTGTCGACTAATTAGTATGACAGGAATAAGCATTGAAAGTATCTGACGCACTGACTAAAGTATTGATAGTACATAAAGTTCAAACTTGTTTTGAGCTGGTAGGGGGAATGATTACTCATATCCTTGATAGTTTTGCTGAATCTGGGCAGTTTGATATTGTTTCCATGCACCATGAGCAATCTGCAGCGTTTGCGGCTGAAGGTGTAGCAAGATATAACAAGGGTCAAATGATTGCTGTTGCTATGGGAACGAGTGGACCGGGCGCAACTAATTTGATAACAGGGCTAGGGAGTTGTTGGTTTGATTCTATTCCATGTTTGTTTATTACCGGGCAAGTAAATACTTCTGAACTTAAAGGAAACAGGGCTATAAGGCAGCAGGGGTTTCAGGAGCTTGATATTGTAGAGGTGGCAAGATCTCTTACTAAATACGCTATTAGGGTGGATAATGCAGATGATTTATTGCCGGCCTTACATCAGGCATTGTCGCTTTCATTAAGTGGACGGCAGGGCCCTGTATTGATTGATATCCCCAATGATATTCAACGGGCTGATATCTCAGACGATTTGGTTGAAAAGTTTATAAAATTACCGCTAGAAATAAACTCTGATTATAAACTGACTTCAGATAATCTGAATAAGATAAAGAAATTTTGCCGAAACTCAAAACGTCCTCTGGTTTGTATTGGAGGTGGAGCGAGATGGGCTGATTCAATGGACAATTGGTTATTGTCAGCAGAGAAAATTGGCTTATCTTACGTCTCTACATTACTGGGTCATGAGAGAGTCGTAGAGCGTGATAATTATTTTAATATGATAGGGAGTTATGGTAATCGCGAAGCTAATTGGGCGGTACAGAATTGTGATTTGCTCATAGTGGTAGGAGCTCGTCTTGATGTGAGGCAAACAGGCTCTGATGTCAATGACTTTGCTCGTGAAGCGAAAATTATACAGATAGACATTGATCCTAATCAGTTGAATAATCGGGTTCAGGCAGATCTAAATATTTGTGCAACAGCTGAAAGTTTTTTTGAGGAATTGGTTCTGACTCCAGATACTTTTCCAGAGTTGGAGGAAAACTGGTTCTCAGAATTATCGAAGCAGCGAGTGTTGGCTCAAGAAAATGAATATGGTGATTGGGAAATCAGTCCGAGTGATATTTTTAAGAAATTAAATTATGATCTAGCTGGATGTTCTGTTGATTATGTCTGTGATGTGGGAAATCATCAAATGTGGGCGGCTCAAAATATACGACTGAAACCGGGCCAGGCAGTTCATTATAGTGCTGGCATGGGTGCAATGGGTTTTGCATTGCCGACAGCTCTCGGTATTGCTCTTAAGTCAAAGAATAAAGTTGTTGTTATTACCGGTGATGGAAGTCTTCAAATAAACATTCAGGAATTGGATACTCTGAACCGCTTAGGTTTGAATGTAACTATTATTGTAATGAATAATTCTGTTTTAGGAATGGTGAAAAACTTTCAGGATATGTATTTTGATGGACGAGACCAATCAACAAGGAAAGGCTATAGTAGTCCTTCGTTCGTAGATATTGCAATGGCTTATGGAATAGAAGCTTATCGTATTACTGATATGAGGCATATGGAAAATGTTTTGAATTTAATTCCTGCAACAAAAGGACCTTTGTTGATTGAAATATTGATGGATGGAGCAACAGAGTGTCGTCCTCGTTTAGCCTATGGCTCCAAGCTAGATGAACAGCATCCAAAGAGAGCTTACTAGTCAGTGAAATGAAAATAGCTATTTTAGGAGCAACCAGTCAGATTGCCAAAGATCTAATTATTTCATTTCAGGGGCAAGACGATAAACAATTGTATTTATTTGCTCGCAGGCCTAAAGAGGTAAGGGACTGGCTGGAAATTATCGGTCAGCGAGGGCGTTATTCAGTCAATGGTTTTTCTGATTTTGCAAATCATGATTTTGATGTTGTGATTAATTTTGTCGGAGTTGGCAACCCTGCACGAGCAGTGGTCATGGGTAACTCTATATTTGATATTACGCTGAAGTTTGATGAGATGGTTCTGAGTTATTTACAGCAGAACCCTCGATGCAGATATTTGTTTTTGAGTAGTGGTGCTGCTTATGGTTCGTCTTTTAATGAGCCGGCAGCAATTGATACAGTTGCAACCGTACCGATTAATCAACTGGCTCCACAGGACTGGTATGGCGTTGCAAAACTATATGCTGAATGCAGGCATAGAGCATTGCCTGAATATTCAATTATTGATATTAGGGTGTTTAATTATTTTAGTAGCACACAAGATATTAATGCACGCTTTTTAATAACTGATATTATTCGTGCTATACGTGATGATTCTGTGTTAATAAGCTCTGATATCAATATAGTTCGCGATTATATACATCCATCTGATTTTTATAGATTGATTGAAACTTTTGTCGATATTTCAGAAATAAATGCAGTGGTTGATTGCTATAGCCTTGCGCCTATCGATAAATTCAGTTTGTTGGAAGTCATGAAAGATAGGTTTAACTTAAAGTATCAAGTGACTGAAACTGTTCAAAACGTGAATGCGACAGGAGGCAAGCCGAATTATTATTCATTGAATACGCGGGCCGGTGATTTTGGATATCAGCCTGTTTTGAATTCTATGCAAGGGGTCTTGATGGAAGCAAACAAGATGCTTCAGTTACATGATACTAGGGTTAAGCTTAGTTGATTACAATAATCTTAGGTCGAGCACTGCAGTTTTTGTTGTCACTGGCAATGATGCGAGTGGCAACAAGTTTATTGACGCCGGAAGAAATGGGCAGAGTCTCAATGATTTTAACCTCCACGGCTTTCTTTGCAATGTTTCTTGTCAATCCAGTCGGTATGTTTATTAACCGTCGTTTGCATGCCTGGCAGGATAATGGAGTGGCAAAATATTATTTGATTCGATATGTAAATTATTTGTTATTTGTAGCAATTTTATCTGCGATTATTGTATATTTTGTTGATTTATTGGACTTGGTTAATTTTGGTGTATCGATAGACTGGTTAATTTCTTTGATTGCAGGATCATTGTTGTTTAATACGATTAACCAGACGGCAATTCCCTCTTTAAATTTACTCGGTTTTAGTCGATTATTTGTGTTCTTGTCTGTAGCCAGTATTGCTGCAAGTTTTGCCTGTGCTGTGTTGTTTATATTTCAGCTGGAAACTTCAGCGCAGTATTGGTTATTGGGCTTACTCGCGGGACAAACCCTACTGGCCGTTGTTGGAAGTATGATCTTTTTTTCTCGCTTGAAAAAAAGCAGGCCAGATCAAGTTAAACCTTATATTGGTTACAGGCATTTGAGTAGACTGATAAGTTTTGCATGGCCTGTCTCAATAGCCGCTGGATTAGCATGGATACAAGGTCAGGGTTATCGATATTTGCTGGAGTATCAGCTTGGGCTGGCACAATTAGGGCTTTTTGTTGCGGGTTATGGAATCAGTGCAGGTATGATTGCAGGGTTTGAGTCAGTTTTAACCACTTATTTTCAACCGCGTTTATATCGAGATGTTAATATCAATGACCCAGTTAAACAGGCTATGGCCTGGCAGCGATATGCGTCAGCAGTGATTCCATCGCTGATTATAACGGTCATGTTTATTTCTGTTCTGGCTCCCGAGTTGACCCGCTTATTTCTTGGAGATTCATTTCAATTAGCGGCAGAATTTGTGATCTGGGGAGCGTTAACCGAAGCTGCTCGTGTGTTAATGGGGGTGTATTCTTTAATTGCCCATGTTTATATGCGTACAGTATGGTTAATCTTGCCTAATCTGATTGGCGCGGTATTAGCGATTATATTGACTATGCATCTCTTGCCATATTTTGGATCAGCGGGAGCAGGAATGGCATTGGTGTTGTCTGGTTTTCTTGTTGTCCTGGTGATGCACTTTAAATTACTCCGGCAACTAAAAGGAGGCAGGCTTATGATGCGCCCTATACTGTTAGCTGCGGTTGCGTCAATGGTTTTATGGGGAATGGCACTGGGACTACGCTATATCTTGCAACATATGGAATGGCTTGAGTTTGTTAGGGTGATAGGCATGATAGCGACGATGGGGATCAGTTATTTAGGAATACAATATCTGTTTTTACGGCAACATTTAATGGAGAAATTCGAGGCGTGAAAATATTACTAGCATCTATGCTACATACGTATGGAGATTCTGAGAGAGAGTATTCTTACGAATACTTTAATTTCTTTCAGAGTCTTAAACAAATGGGGTATGAGGTTGAATTGTTTGATTATATGACCGAGATTCAGGCTTTGGGCAAAGAAGCAATGAATCAAAAGTTATTATCAAGGGTTCAGGAATGGCAACCTGCCATCACCTTATTTTCCCTTTATACGGATCAGTTTGATCCAGCTGTTATCGGACAGCTACGAGAGTATACTAAAACATTTTGTTTCTTTCATGATGATACTTGGCGGGTAGAGTTTTCACGTTTCTGGGCGCAATATTTTGATTTTTTCTCAACGCCCGATGTTTATGGCGAATTAAAGTATCGAGAAATTGGTTTAAATAATGCCATTCATTTTCCTTTTGGTTGTAATGAACAGGTTTTTTGTAAACAGAATGAAAAAAAAAAATATGACGTTTCTTTTGTAGGAGGATGGCATCCCTATCGCGAATGGTTAATAAAGCGAATCAGGGAAGCTGGAATCAATGTCGAAGTCTTTGGATATCGTTGGCCTAAGGGTGAAATAGATCAACAGGGAATGATTAGGGTGTTCAATGAAAGTCGCATTAATCTAAATCTTTCCAATTCAGCTTCCTGGGATGCGAGATATCTTATTTCTTCACCCAGAGCATTGTTAAACCGTTTGCGAAGTCAAAAGAATATTGAGCAGATGAAAGCCCGTATTTTCGAAGTGAGTGGTTGCGGAGGGTTTCAATTATCATATTATGTAGAGGGTTTATCATCTTGTTATGCTATAGATCAGGAAGTTGCGGTTTATTCCGATGCGGATGATTTGGTCGATAAGATTAAATTCTATCTAGCCCATGATGATTTACGAGAAGCTATGGCTGATACAGCCTATAAGCGAACATTAGAGCAGCATACTTTTTCACAGCGATTTAAAACAGTATTTCAAAGGATGGGGTTGAATGACAACTGAGCAGCCTTTAGTTTCAATTTGTGTGCCCGCATATAATGCAGCTGAAACTATAGCAGAAACACTCGATTCCATTTTAAAGCAGAGCTATCCGAATATATTGATTCATGTTTCGGAGAATGCTTCCATAGATAATACATTGCAAGTCCTCGAGTCTATAGATGATGAACGAATCATTATTCATAGAAATGCTGTGAATGTGAGCGGTGAAGATAATTTTAACCGTTGTATTGAGATTGCAGAGGGAAAATATACCGCTATATTTCATGCTGATGATGTTTATGAGACAGATATGGTGGCAAAGCAGGTTGCTTTTTTAGAAGCTTTTCCTGAAGCTGGAGCTGCTTTTACTGAGGCCAGCCTGATTGATGAAAATGGTAAGTCCATTGGCGAAATGAGTATGCCTGAGGGAATGGGTTCTAGTCAACGGACTTATGATTTCGAAAGAATTCTTAAAGCAGTCTTACAGTATTCAAATTTTTTGATTTGTCCTAGTGTCATGGTGCGAACAGATATTTATCAACATGAAATTAAGGGTTGGCGAGGTGAATTATTCCGTTCCAGTGCCGATCTGGATTTATGGTTAAGAATTTTACAAAAGCATAGAATTGGTTTGCTACCCGAAAAATTGATGCGTTATCGAATTAGTCAACAGCAATTTTCTGCTCGAGTACGATTTGCTGTAGAGCGAGCAGATTTTTTTCTGGTGACAGATTATTATCTGGCACAAGATTCCGTCAGGAACATGCTGGCTGAGGAAGATTTGCGTAATTATCAATGGCTGGAGCGTAGAGATCGAGTCATGAGAGCGGTTAATTTATTGCTCACGGACAGCCCAAAGAAAGCCAGAAAATTATTATATGACCTGCTTTCATTTGATGCCTTGTATTCAGCAGTTAAGACTAGGCGGGGCTTTTTGGTGATGATCCTGGGCATGTATGTGTTATTCGTTATTTCAATCGGGCTGACAGAAATTGGAAAGAAACCATTGCTGTATTTCAAGCGAGTATTTGGAAAATAAGGGGGAAGTGTTGAAAACTTTTTATCTTGACCCACCATCAAAAGCCTATTATGACAATGGATTATTTGATAAAAATAATCAAGTCCTTAACAGAGATGATACCTTGGCTCCATTTATCCGTCTGCGCAGGCATCTTTTTCAGCAGGGTATAGAAT
>SPJJ01006976.1_pt1 | contig 13585 bp, 10 predicted proteins | sample 3741741 | NCBI WGS metagenome assembly SPJJ01 (sample SAMN10925908, study PRJNA522277) | cold seep metagenome | isolation source: Elba SIP-enriched marine methane seep metagenome, extraction at timepoint T1 | place: Italy: coast of Elba, Mediterranean Sea | collected 2014-05 | reverse complement strand
TCGGGCTCGGCGACCGAGCCGGGCGGACGGATAGCCTTTTCGTTGAAGCCGCGCTCATTGACGGACTTCGACATGCGCAGGAAGGGGAAGGCCAAAAAGCCGCCGATGCCGGCAAAGACCCAGCGCCGCTTTGGGATGTCGGGCGCCTTCATCTCCGTCTCTGGGTCCTTGGAGATGATGGTCTTTCCAAAGAGGGTGGCCGCGCCCTTTTTGATGTTGCCTACGATCTGCTCCCGGACGGGCAGGGGGGCCATCTTGAAGGACAGCGCGTCCTCGGGGCAGTCATCAATACAGTTGAAGCAGACGAAGCACTCGCTTTTTCGCAAGGCGGATTGCGGGTCCGCGGCGCCCTCACATCCCTTGAGGCAGAGGTCGCAATCGGTGCACTTGGTGACGTCGCGGTCGATGCGCCAGATCGCAAAGCGAGACAGAAGCCCCAAGAAGGAGCCCAGGGGGCACAGCGTGCGGCAGAAAAAGCGCGGGATGACCAAGTTCATGCCCACGAGGCCAATGATCATCGCGCCCACCAGCCAGGCGCCGCCAAAGACGCGCTGCTCGGGTGAGCCCGGCGCGCTGGAGATCCAGCCCAGGTCCACGTCGAGCCCGGCGTTGGCGATCACCGTGTTGCCGGAGATGGCCCAAAAATCCAGCGCGGGCGCAAAGGCCACCGTGAAGGTGCGCACCAAGAGGCAGATGGGGTCGAGCAGGCCAATCTGCAAGGAGCCGAAGGCGGCCAAGATCAGGAAGACCGTGAGGATGTAGTACTTGAGCTGAAAGCCGGCCCGGTAGCGGTTGGAGTTCAGCCGGTCCTTATTGCTGCGGATGTTGAAGATCCACCCGATGAACTGGTGCAGGGTGCCGTAGGGGCACATCCAGTTGCAGAAGACCCGGCCGAAGAGCAGGGTCGGCACCAGGACGAACATGCCCCGCCAAAGCCAGCGGTAGACCGTGCCCGTTGAAAGCGCGGTTGCAAAACCTACGAGCGGGTCCACCTCGAGGAACATCGACACCGGGTAGCCGCCGAGGCGACTGAACCAGGTCGCCCACAGCAAGAAGGCAAAGAGCGCAAAGAAGACAAATTGGGAGACAACGCGGATGTTGGTGATGCGAAAGACTCGCGCGTACCAAGGGCTGTTGTCCTTATTGGGTTTCAGCCAATCCGGCCTGACGATGACCTCGCTCATCCGATCTGGACCTCACGCACGTTCAACGATTTGTAATCTGGGTTGCCAAGCTTCTTGGCCACCGCCTGAGCAAAGTAGTCGGGCAGCGCCTCATCCTTGCGCCCGAGCAGCTCGTGCCAGCCGAAGCTATCGGCGGCCAGCATGTCCCTCGAGGCGACGATGGTATGGGTCATCTTCACATCGGAGAGGCTGCCGCCGGTGGGACCACTTCTGAACATCACCCGCGTGCCGTCGAGCACGACGAAGCTGGGCCGCATCATCAGGCACAGGTCCGCGATGATGCCGTGGATGTCTTGGTGAAACTGATTGCGGCGACCGCCGAGCAGGCCGTACCAGTTCTTGGTCGTCATCGAGGCCCGACAGAGGTTGTGGTCCTTCACTGGCGCAACACCAATGACCTTGTTCACGCCCCGGAAGGGGGCCGCAAAGAAGGGCCACTGCTCAATCCACTTGGCGCCGGGCACATTGAGGATCTCGAAGTCGCTGGGGCGGGGGAGGTACAGGCGCGCGCCCGCGTCGACGGCGGCGTCGCGCACGCCGCTGCGCATGAAGCAGTTCTCCGGGGCCTCGATGGGGTTGTCCGCGACCCGGACCTCCTTGGCGCCGGCATCTCGTACCAACTTGATGAGCGCTGAGACGATCTCGGGGTTGCTCGTGGCGCCGAGCTGGGCGACCCGCTCGAAGGCGACGTTGGGTTTGATGAGCACCACGTCACCAGGCTTGATGAACGCGCCGATGCCACCGATCGCGTCGACCGCACCCTGCAACATAGCTGGCACGCGGCTGCCCCGGGCGACGCCGAGGTCGGCGGCGGTGCTGGGCTTTTCGACCGCAAAGCCGCCCTCGGGCAGCCTCAAGATCTTCGGCTTGGGTTTGCCGTCTTCGCCGGTGGGGTCATGCAGCAAGAAGGCGCCCGCGCCCGCGCCCGCCGCCGCGCCCGCGACCATGCCGGCCTGCTTCAAGAAGTTGCGCCGCTCGGCCGCTTTGTGGGTCTGCAGGCCCGCAGAGTCGTCTTTTTCGCTCATTGTTCCCCCGGCTCCAAGCTATCATAGGAGGGTTCGCCCGGATCTACTTCCGACTCTGATTTCGTGTTTTGAAGGGCATCCTCGGGGGCCTTATCCCGGCCTGCTTCGACCTGGGGCACCGGGAACCCTGAAAGCGCCTTGGCTAGACGCTCGAGGCCAGCGGTGGCGGCCGCGATGTCCGGGGCCCCCTTGACGCCGTAGGCCCAGGGCCCCTGGCTGGCGGCCTTCGAGATCGTTTGAATGTAGCGGTCTTCTACGAAGCCGCCCGCCTTGGCCTGGCCGTAGCCCAAAAAGCCCTGATTGAACTGCTCGGCAAGTTTGGTTGCGGCGCCCTCATCCACAGCGACCTTTACGAACAGCTCCGTCTCATCCTCGAGCCGCCCTACGTTCACGTCGGCGGCAAAGTCCGCGAAGCCGAAGGCGTTCTCGGTGAAGTAGGCGATGGCGTCGGGCGATAGCTCGAGCTTGCCGAGGAACAGAGCGTAGGACCAAGGCAGGGCCTCGCCATCAAGTTCGGCTTCGAAGCGCGCTCGAACATGAGCGAGCTGCTTGAGCACGGCCGGTGACTCATCGGAGCCCACCGCGCGCAAGTAGTATTGCCCTCGCGTCAGATACAGGGCGTTGCGGGAGTAGTGGGTCAGGCCCTGCTCGCCGACCTCGGGCGTCGCCTCTTTGTCGCGCTCGCCGTTATAGGCGCCCAGGGCGTTGACCGCCTTGCTCTGATTGAAGAGCTCGATGTCGACGATGGTTGTGGGGTCGTCCTGTTTTTCGAGGGTCACAAAGTGCAGGCGCTCAAAGCCGAAGCTCTTGTAGTAGCCCTCACGCCCGTTGATCTTCTCGTAGAGGTTCTTGAACTCGAAGACCCGAACCGGGCCCTCTTTCCAGCCCTCGATGGTGAGCTCAGTAGGCAGCGGGGCCCGCTCCACCTTCACCTCGGTCACGCCGGCGGCGACCACATCCAAGGCGGCGAGGCTGGGGTCGGGGTGTTGGCCCTTGTACATGACCCAGGCGACCACCACGGCCAGCCCGAGCAGAAGCACCGCGCCAATGCGCACCTCGGTGAGGTCGTAGGTCTTGCGGTAGTGCCGAAATCCGTTCTTAACGAAGACGCGGTCGTCTTTTCTCGGCATGTGCGAAGAGGACCCAAGGACGGCGGTTGTGTCAAGACTGGCGCCAGCCCTGAAAGCTCAAGCGGGTCGCGTCAATCCACCTTTCACGGCTGCAGCGTGAAATCCGTGCTGACCTCGTAGCGGCTGCGCATCTGCGAGCCCGGGATCCCCCCAGCCAGCTCGACCGTAGTCTGCCGCTGAATACGCACCGTCTGCGGTCCGTTGAGCAGTGGCCCCAGCGCGAGCTCGGCCTCCCTAGGATCTCCGTCGACCAGCAGGGGCTCACCATCACCCGCTTCGATCTGCACGGCCTCGGCGTCCTCATCGCTGTCCCAAGTGATCTTGAGGGACTCGAAGCCGCCCCGGCGAACCGTGACGCCCGAGGCCGGGCGGGTGATGATGTGCGGGGCTGGTCCCTGGAGCTGGGCGTTGAGATTGTCGCCATCGGGGGTGGTCAGCTCGATGCGCACGGTGCGCGCGTAGCCATTGAAGGAGGCGCGGAAGCTGCCCGTGTCCCCCTCGGCCGTGGCCACATTGCCGCGATCCACATCCTCGAGGCGGACGTCTGCGGTCGCGATGGGGTTGGCGCCGGCCCTAAGATCAACCTCTATGAGCGTGCGCTCCGCCGAGGCCAAGATCTCGACCAAGGCCGTGAGGGTCTGGGTGCCGCTGCCGGGATCTGTCTTGGAGCCGCAGCCGGCCATCACCAGGCTGACCACGGCCATCACGAACGTGCGCATCACAAGAAGAAGATGAGCTGGGAGGTCACGGTGACAAAGGGCGCGTCGGGTCCCTGAAAGACGAAGGCCCAACCCGCGTCCGCCTGTAACCCTAAGAACAGGTCTCGTCTGAGGCGAAATTCGGCCCCTGCGGTGACCTGGGGCCCCCATAGCACCGAGGACTCAATGCTCTGGTTGATCAAGAAGTTGAACGTGCTGCCGACCCCGACGAAGGGGCGGAAGTTGTCCGTGAAGAAGTAGTAGCGCGCATCCACCGGCATCAGGTTGAAGACGACCACCGTGCGGTTGGATAGCGGGTTCTGCTCGCTGCGAAACGATACGCCGGCGCGGGCCGAGAACCACCAATGATCCGTGCCTTTGTAGGCGCCGCGCATGGCCAGCAAGAAGCTGTGCGGATCCAGCTGGCTGTCGGGTCCGATGAAGGCGTAGCCGCCCTCGAAGCCGAACTGGCCATTTTTGTACTGCGCCTCGGCTTCGCCGCCCACTGCGCACAGCCCCAGCGCAAAAAGCGCGGGAGCGACCCATTTGAAGAAAACCCGGGCGCTCATGATGCAAGGATAGCTTCGTGGTCCCCCGAGTGCAGGTCAAGACATTGACTCGATCCCCCAGCGACGCGAATGATCGGGGTGTGGCACGAAAGGGCCCCCTAGGGGCTTCTCCTGGACCACGCGTCGCTATGAGCATGCACCGAACCCGCGTCTACCTCAGCGTCCTCATCTTGGGGCTGTTTACCGTTCGTTGTGCGGCCTGCATCGAAAAGACGGTGCACCCCGAGGCGGTGAAGCACCACGACATGGGTGTGGAGTACCTCAAGCAAGGGCAGTGCGAGCAGTCCGAGGAGCGCTGCCGCCTGGCCTTGGAGTACGGCCCGAACTTCGAGCATCCGCACAACTGTCTGGGCATGATCGCCTTGACCTGCCATGGCGATCTCAAGAAGGCGAAGCAGCATTTTAAGGACGCGCTGAGCGTCAACTCAGATTTCGCCGAGGCCCATAACAACCTGGGGACCTGCTTCTTTCGAGAGAACCCGCCGAATTACGATATCGCCTGTGACGAGTTCAAGGCGGCTCTAGAGGTCGATCCGGCCTACATCGACGCGCGCGAAAACTACGGCATGTGTTTGATGAGGCGGGGCACCGTCGCCGGGGAGATGGGCGACACGGAGGCCCGAGAGAAGTACCACGGCCAAGCCCGCGGTCAGCTCATTCGGCTGCTGGATATGGCGCCGGGCAACTTCAACGCTCGTCATCACCTCGGCTTCATCGACCTCACCGCCAAGCGCTATGCGGCGGCTGAGCAGAACTTCAAACGCTGCATGGAGATCGACCCGGAGAATCCGGTCTGCGCCTACAACCTCGGCATCGTCTACCTGGAGACCGGGCGCTGCAGCGAAGCGATCCAGAGCTTCATCACCTCGCTGCGAGACCGTGACGAGTCGGCGGTGGCGGTCGGCGCGCGCATGAACCTGGGCGCGGCCTATGAGATGTGCGCGGCCCAAGATGGCGCCATCAAGGCGTTCTTGGACCGCATCAAGACGGATCCGGGCAACCCCACCCATCACTACGATCTCGGCACGATCTACGCCGAAAAAGGGCTGCCGGATAAGGCGGTCAACGAGTGGGAGAACACCGTGAAGCTGGATCCGAAGTACTGTCCGGCCTACTTCGAGCTGTCGCAGCACGCCAATAAGACCCTCGATACCGAGGGCACAGTGCGGCGCTGTCAGGACTTCGTGGCCTGCGCCAGCGAGGTCAATAAGGACGAGCCCGTGCCGAAGTGGGGTGACCGGGTCATTCAGTGCAAGGAACTCGTGAAGAAGCTGGAGATGGAGTAGCGAGGGCCCCCGTTTGGTGACTACAGCGTCCAAACAAGAGCCGCCTCCGGTACACCTCAAGGTGGTGCTGGAACTCCCCGACAAGCCGTCTCGGGAGTTCTCCTATGATTTCACCCAGCCCGTGATCCGCATGGGCCGGGACCCCAATAACGACGTGCAGATTCCGTTGACCACGGTGTCGAGGAATCACAACCGCATCTTCTGGGAGATGGGCGACTACTTCCTCGAGGATCTGGGGTCCACGCACGGCACCGAGCACAATGGCTCGCGCATCCCCCGGGGCGAAAAGCGTCTACTGCGCGACGGGGATTCGATCCGGGTGATGACCTTCGCCATCACCTTCAAGACCACCGCCGGCACATCATTGGACCGTCAGCCGGGCGAAAAGACTGAGGCTCTGGCGCGTCGAATGGCGCAAGAGGTCTTGTCACGCCTGGGCGGCGATTCTTCGGACCCACCGGCGCTGCGCATCATGAATGGGGTGGACGAGGGCAAGCGCTTCGACCTGAGTGAAAACGCAACCGAGGTTGTCTTGGGGCGCAGCCCTGAGTGCGATGTGACCCTCAACGATCAGAACGTCTCGCGCCGACACTGCCTCATTAAGCGAGACTGGCACGGCTTTTCTGCTCAGGACCTGGGCAGCAAGAATGGCGTCATTCGAAACGGCACGGCCATCCAAGGGGCCCAGCTGATCAAGGATGGGGACGAGCTTCAGATCGGCGGCGTGAAGGTGGTCTTCATCGACCCAGCCTCGCGCCTGCTGGACCAGATCGGCGGCCCCGAGAACCGCACCATGGATCCGGAGGCTGAGGCCTCGGAGGAGCCCTTGGCCGAGGAGGAGTTCGAAGAGCCCGCGGCCGAGGAGGAGTATTACGAGGAGCCTGGCGTCGAGGAGGAGCCGATGTCCGAGCCCGATCTCGGCGCAGAGGATCTCGAGATGATGGCCCCCGAAGAGGACGAGGACGAGGACGAGTTCCCGGAGATCGAGATCCCTCCCGAGCTGGCCGGAGCGGCCAACAAAGGGCGGGCCTTCGACGTGATCATCCTCGTGCTGGGCGGGCTGTTCTTGCTCGCGGCCGTTGCACTCGTGCTGTTCTTGGTCTTGTGAGCCGCGCCGGCTACTGAAATTCGACTTCGCTGATCAGGGAGTGACGCACCCGAATCGTCACGTCGAGCAGCAGGCCTTCGGCCGCGGGGTTGATCGGCAGCCGCTGAATACTGGCCCGCTCAAAATACACGGTATAGACGCCGGCCGGTTCGCGGCTTCGCCACTCGGACAGGGTCACCGATGGGATGACGATGGTATCGTAGCCGCTTTGGCCTTCAATCGCGCTGCAGTACAGCTCGTGGTTGGTGCCCAACATGCGCACGACGACCCGCTCAAAGCTGTCATTACCCGTGTCGATGCGGTCCCACTGGTACCTCAGGTCTGCGGTGGGCGGAGAGGCTACCGTGGTGCGGGCCGACAGCTGACTCATCGTGGTGGGGTTGGGCTGCAGCAAAAACGGCACGTGGTGGCCCAAAAAGCTCGACTGAGAGTTTGGCCACGCGGAGGCGGTCACCATCGGCTCGCCCCGACTGGTCATGGTCAGATAGTGCTGGTTCAGGGGCAGGGCTGAGGGCACGAAGGTGTCCGGCGCAAGGCTGCCTTCGGTGGGCGTCAAGATGTATTGCGTGCCATCGAAGGCCGCAGCGATGGGTGGCTGGATGCTTGTGCTGAACTCCGGGTGGCTGTCGATCTGGATGTCGCCGATGCTCGCGCGCACGGGCACCCGAGACCCAGCGGTGGAGGCCGTCACAGACCGCAGACTCCGGATAAGGCAGTCCCCGAATTGATAGGTGGTGCGGGCGCCGCAGCGGTCCTCATCGTCATCGTCGTCCCGGCACTGAATCAGGGGCGGGCTCAAGTCTGCCCGCCAGCGCAGGCCCAGCCCATTGCCCTGCACGTCGTAGGCGTTCACCGTCGCCAGGGAGCGACGGGGCGCAGGCCCGCCGCCGCGCATGTCGTCCTCGAAGCCCAGGTCCACGTAGCCCACGTGCGTCACCTCCGCCTCGGCCGGAGGTTCAACGGCTCCAGCGTCGATGAAGCGGGTGAGGCCCCCGTCAAGGTAGGCGCCACCGTCCAGCGGTCCCGCATCGAGTGGGCCAGGGGGGCGATTGCCCGCCATCGGCTTGTTGGGCTCTTCGGGCAGGACCAGATCGTCATAGGCCTGGCATATATTGAGTGTAGGGATGCACAGCTCGCCCTGCTTGCAGATGGAGCAGAAGTTATCCACGCAGCGCGGACGCTCCGAGTCGCATTCATCGTCGCTGGTGCAGGCCAGGGACTGCTCCGTGCCTGCGCTGCAGGCTCGAATGCAGTCACCCCGGTAGCACAGGTCACCACTGGGGCACTCCAGCGCCGGGAAGGGCACGTCGCTGCTGAAGTTCGAGGCCCCGCAGGGCTGGGACTGGCAGCCCCCGAAGAAGGCGGCGGTCGACAGCGCGGATAGCCCGGCTACGACGGTCGCGCGGAGGGCCCAGGCGAGGGTGCGATTGGCTTGGCTCATAATCTACTCAAACATCGGGACGTCGCGACGGCTCTCACCGCCAGGGTCCACTACATCATACACGTCGTAGGAGAATCTGAGCTCGGCCCCGATCTGGAAGGTGTTCGCGTTGCGCACCGACCCCAATGGCAGAGTGATCCAAAGTGCAGGCTCGAACATCTTCGCGAAGCGGCCTCGCGCGCCCAGGTAGGTGAAAAATTCGGTGCGGCCCGGGCCGGCAAATAGGCTCACCGCCCGGGCCTCTGCGAAGAAACCCACAATGTCTCCCCACGGGAAGGCCCCTACCGAGGCGCCCCAGTTGAGGGTCATGAAGTCCGTCTGATCTTCGGCGCTGCCCAAGGGGATGAAGTAGTCGGTGTACATCTGTGCGCCGAGGCGCAGGATGTTCCACCGCCAGGCCATCGACGCGCCCAGCCCGATGTTGGCCTTCTCTAAGAAGAATGCATAGGTATCGGCGAAGTGGGCCTCGCGGCTGAAGTCCTCGGCTGCGGGCAGGCCCAAGGAGGTCGGCTTGATGGGATGAAGCGGGCTGATCGGCAAACCGAAGCGCGTACGGAGTGTCAACGCAGGTTGACGGCCCTTCACCTTCGGCAAGTACAGGCGCCACTTTCCCGCGATCAGCGGGTGGCCCATCGCAAAGACAGACCGTGCGCGGTTTTGGTCCACGTTCACGTACTCGACGGGCACCGTAAGCTCGATGCCTACCGAGCGCGTGATCGCGGCCTGGGCCTCAAAGAAGAAGGCGGAGGCGATGGCGTTTTCGCGCACCTTGACGTTATGCGCCCAGGCGGTCCGCAGGGCCGCGCCGTGCGCGATGTTGACGTCATCGAGCACCAGGCCGCGGTTATATGAGGGGATGCGGATGTAGCGCCGCACCCCATTGGAGCTGAGGATGTCATCGCTGCGCTCGCTGACGACCCCGTCCGGATCTGGCTCGCTGGCATTGCCCGTGGGGTTAGGCGCCGGCGGCGGCGCCTCAGCGGGCGGGGCCGCGGGCGTGTCGGGGCGGGGCGTGCGCGATGGCGGCAGGCTCGAGGTCGGCTCGCGCTGCTCGGAGTTGGGGTCGTAGGATGCGACTGGAGCCAGGGCGTCTGGAGAGCCGCCGCTATTGCCGCCTGAGGCGGCCTGGCTGGCCACGGGCTGGAGGGTCTCGACCGGGCTTGGATCGGCCCTGGGCGGCGGGGGCGGTGCGGTTTCAACCAGCGAGACGTTCGGCAGCCCCTTGAGCTGGGCGGCGGGGGTATCGAGGTTCGCCAAGTAGATCTTCGCCGACTTGGCGATGTCGCGGTTCGGGCTGCGGGCCGCCGTGACGAGGTGGCGCTGGGCGGCCCACATGCGCCGTCGCACTTGGTCAAAGCGGTAGGCGCGCAAGGCCGTCTTGGCTTTCGCTCGGTTGAGCGCCGGCATAGGTCCGTTATCCTTGAAGGAGACCTTCACACCGCGGCGCGCCAGGGTTTTTCGGTCCGCCCGGGCAGACACCGCGAAGCGCCGATAGCCCTCAAAGTCCGCGCGCAGGTCACGTTGCGAAGGTACTTTCTGCTTTACGCTCACCCAGTGGGTCATGCGCTGCTTGGCGATGACGTTGGCCAAACCTTTTCGCTCGACCAAGCTCAAGGTCATCTGAACCCGTCCGCCGTTGCTGGTGCCCGGAGCGACATGCATTGCGTACACGACATGCACCTTGTGTTGGGCGCCCCGCGTATCGAGCTGAAAACTGTCCAGGCGAGGGTGCACGACGACCCCGGAGGGGCTCACGATTCCGGTGACCAAACCCTCGTAGTCGGAGACCGAGCCGCGCAACCGACCGGCTTTGAGCACAATGGTGTGTTTGAAAAAGACGGTGTCGCCTTCGGTGAGGCTGAGCTTAGGTTTGCTGGGCCGCTCGGGAACGATGCGCTGTTCGATGACCCGCTGCTCTTGAGGCGTGAGGGGCACACCGAGCGCAGGTGTGGCGACGAACAGTGCCGCCAGCACGAGCCACGCGGGGCCCTTGGGTTGAGCAATCGAGGCCCACAAAGTCCGCGGATGGTAGCAGTGCTCCGGAAATCGCCGCAATGCTCGTAGGCGCGTCTGGGAAATTCGTCCTGCGCTTGCCCCAACGATGCGCCATGGTTATGGCCGGTTCATGAAGATCACCCTCTATACGGACGATCTGCGTGAGGCGCAGGTGGATTTGCTGGCCGTCGGCGTCTTCGCGGACGAGCCCGATCGTGGGCTGTCCTTCGCGCATCTCAACCGAGGCCTGGACGGCGCTCTGGAGCAGGCCTGCCGCGACGAGGACTTCAAGGGTAAGCCGGGCCAGTCACTGGTTTTCAACGTGGGCGGTGGTCTTTCCGCCAAGAGGGTCCTGGTCTATGGCTACGGCGAGCGCGCCGACTATAACCCCGAGCAGGCGCGTCGCTTCGCCGGCAAGGCGGCCACCGTGGCGCTGCAGGTTGGCGCCAAGTCCATGGCACTTCAGTTGGCGCTCAAAGAGAGCCCGGCCAGCGACCGCAGCAGCACCCTCGCCATCGTGCGCGCCCTCGCGGAGGGCATGGAGCTGGGCACGTACCGCTACGATACCTACAGCACCAAAGAAAAGCGCGCGCCCGCCCTCGCTCAGGCCAAGATCGCCTTCGTCGCGGAGGACGTGCGCGGCGTGACGGGCGCCCAGCTGCGCGGCGCGACTCAAAAGGGCCAAGAGCTGGCGCAGGGGGTCGCCTTTGCACGAGACCTCGTGAACTGCCCGCCCAATGTCCTGGTGCCGGCGGAGCTCGCGGATCGAGCCAAGAAGATGGCCAAGGCCAACGACCTGACCGTGAAGGTGCTTGGGGTTCGCGACCTTGAGCGCCAAGGCATGCAGCTTCACCTGGGGGTTGGGCAGGGCAGCCGCAACGAGCCGCGCTTGATCCACATGACCTATACCCCGCAGGAGGCCACCAGCGACCGTGTGGTCTGCCTGGTTGGCAAAGGCATCACGTTCGATGCAGGCGGGCTTTCACTCAAGCCGGCCGACAGCATGATGGATATGAAGATCGACATGGGCGGCGCGGCGGCGGTGATCGGCGCTATGCAGGCGATCGCTCTTGTCAAGCCAGGTTGCGTCGTGCACGGCATCGTGGGGGCGGCTGAGAATATGCCTGGCGGTAATGCCATTCGGCCCGGCGATATCATCAAGGGCAAAAAGGGCCTCACCGTCGAGATTCTCAATACCGACGCCGAGGGGCGCTTGGTGCTGGCCGATGCCTTGGCCTACGCCCAAGAGCAAAAGCCCACCGACATTATTGACCTGGCGACGCTGACGGGCGCCTGCATGGTGGCCCTCGGCAAGCTGACCGCGGCGGCCTTTGTGCGCGAGGAAGACATGGCACAGGGCCTCCGCGAGGCGTGGGCCGATAGCGGCGAGTCTTTTTGGCGAATGCCCTTCGAGCGGGCGTTGCGTGAGCAGCTCGACAGCGATGTGGCCGACATCAAGAACCTCGGCGAGCGCTGGGGCGGGGCCATCACGGCGGCGCTGTTCTTGGAGGCCTTCGTCGATGACGGTGTGCGCTTTGCGCACTTGGACATCGCGGGTCCGGTCTTCGCGGCCAAGGCGGGCGGTTATGTGGCTAAGGGCGCCACCGGTTTTGGTGTGCGCACCCTGGTGAGCTACGTACAGTCTTTGTCCTAATCCTCGAGCTCGGGCGCGGCGATCACAACCACCCGGTGTTCGCCGGGCATCAGCTCCGCGATATGCTCCGAGATTCGCCCTCCGGGGCTGGTCAGCCTCAACCTATGAATGCCTGCAGGAAGGCTTGCCACGGCGCCGGAGCCCGGGTGGCCGATGACCTGCACGGTCGTCCCGGGCGGCGAGGCGCGCACATCCAAAAGGCCCGGCGCTTGGGCCGGTTGGGTTGCAAAGCTCAGTACCAGTGCTGCGACGAGCACCATCAGCAGCCCCAGCGGGCGCCTCCAGCTCTGGTTGGGGCTCGCGGCGCTGCCGGGCAGGACCAAGGGCTGCGGCGGCGGTCGCGGGTTGATCGCAGCGCTGGCCGCGGGGCGGCCGGAGGGCAGGGCCAGTTGGGGCGGCGCTTCGGGCAAGGAGCCTTGCTCGAACAGCTGCTGCACTGAGTTGCGAAGCAGCTCAATGGAGTCGCTGGGCAGCGCAGACCCCGTCGGCTCCGAAAAGTTGGGCACAGCCTGGGGCGGCCTGGGGGTCGAGCGTGGGCGTTCGCTGGGCGATTGAAGCCAATTGTAGTGTTGGAGGGCGGCGTCTCGCACCAGCTGGGCGACCGCAGAGCGCGCGGGCCCGACATCGAGGACCTCCCGCACCGATTGTGCGCTGGCGGGCCGTTGGGTGGGGTCCGGGTCGAGCATGGCCATGACCAACTCATCCAGCGCCTTGGGCACGGTGGGACGCAGCTTGGAAGGCGGCGGCAGTGTGGCCCACAGGTGCGGCTCGTAGCCCGGACCCTGGGGGTAGGGTGGGTGCCCGCAAATCAGCTCGTAGAGGGTCGCTCCGAGCATGTACAAGTCACTTTGGGCGGTGGCTTCGTCCGTGTGCTCAGGGGCTACATAGGGCCGCAGGAAGTCGGGCCAGGTCAGCGTATTGCTGAGGCTCCGGGCCGTCGTGCGCGTGACCCCGAAGTCTAGGACCTTCACGTCCCCGCCAAAGGACAGCATCACCTTGTCGGGCGTGGGGCCTCCGTGCACGAGGCGCTGCGGACGCCCCAGGGCGTCCCGTCCGTCATGCAGACTCTGCAGCACGGCCGCGACCTTGGCGCCAATATGTTGAACGGTGGCCAAGGTGAGCGCCTGAGGCGGCAGGTCGGGCAGGGCGCAGCCCGCCACCAGCTCCATCGCGACCCCCGGTCTTGGCCCCACGTTCAAGGTCCCGAAGATGCGTACGCAACCGGGGTGGGTGAGGTCCGTGGCGCGCAGGATGCGTTGCGTCGTCTCGACGGCGGCCTCGGGGCTCTGCATGGCCTCGGTGGCGATGTCGCGCACCACAATCAAGGGGCGCACGCCCAGCGCACCGGGGCTGCGTACTACGCGCACCCGGCCCTGGGGCGCGTGGCCCAGCTCGGCGAGCACTTCGGAGCGGGAGACTCGTAGCGGCACGTCCTGGGTCATGGCTGCCTCTGCAGTCTGCATTGCGCATGCACCGTGCCGCCCGGTTTGGGGTC
>SPJJ01005147.1_pt1 | contig 13585 bp, 7 predicted proteins | sample 3741741 | NCBI WGS metagenome assembly SPJJ01 (sample SAMN10925908, study PRJNA522277) | cold seep metagenome | isolation source: Elba SIP-enriched marine methane seep metagenome, extraction at timepoint T1 | place: Italy: coast of Elba, Mediterranean Sea | collected 2014-05 | reverse complement strand
TGGCCAAGGCGAAGCAGGTGCGCAGCGAGACCCCGGTGGTGATGATCACCGCGCACGGTAATGAGAAGATCGCCGTGCAGGCCATGAAGGAGGGCGCGGAAGACTATGTGCCCAAACCCTTCGATAACGATGAGCTGAGGCTCGTCGTGCAGCGCGCGCTCGATCGCACCAAGCTGCAGCGCGAGCACCGCATGCTGCTCGACCGCATAGAGCGGGAGTACGGCTTTGGCGCCCTGGTTGGTCAGGGCCCCGAGATGCGCGCCGTCTTCGAGACGATCAAGAAGGTCGCCGAGACTGATCTCACCGTACTCATTCGCGGCGAGAGCGGCACCGGCAAGGAGCTGGTGGCGCAGGCCCTGCACCACCGCAGCGCGCGGACGGCCCGACCCTTCATCGCCGTCAACTGCGCGGCCATCAGCCGGGAGCTTGTCGAAAGTGAGCTCTTTGGCCACGAAAAGGGGGCCTTTACAGGCGCGGATGCCCGGCGTCTGGGGCGCTTTGAGGCCGCCCAGGGCGGCACCATCTTCCTGGATGAGATCGGGGACATGCCGCTGGAGACTCAGGCCAAGGTGCTGCGTGTGCTTCAAGAGCGAGTCCTGGAGCGGGTCGGCAGCACGTCCGCAACCGACATTGACGTACGCGTTCTCGCCGCCACGCACAGGGACCTCGAAAAGGAGGTCGAGCAAGGCCGCTTTCGAGAGGACCTGTATTATCGCCTCGCCGTCGTGCCCCTGCAATTGCCCGCGCTGCGCCACCGCACCGAGGACATTCCGGCCCTCGCGGAGCGCTTCTTGGAGCTACAGGCCGAACGCCTCGGACGGGATAAAAAAGGCATCGCACCGGGAGCGCTGAGCACGCTGAGTCAGCATCCTTGGCCAGGCAACGTGCGTGAGCTGCGCAACGTCGTGGAGCAGGCCCAGGTGATGGCCGGCGGTGATGTCATCGAAGCCAGCGACCTGATGCTGCATCGGCGCCGAGCGCTCAAGGCCAAGGCCTGGGAGGATGGCCTGCCCTATGGCGACGCCAAGAAGCAGGCGGTCGAGCACTTCGAACGCACCTATCTGCTCGAGGCCCTGCGGCGCCATGAGGGCAATATATCCCGCACCGCAGAGGGCATTGGCCTGGCTCGACAGAGCCTACAGCAGAAGATCAAGGACTTAGATCTTCGTTCGGAGGATTGGACATGATGGCCCTAAGTCGCCTCGAGAACCTACTCAAGGGCCTCAAAGCCCCGCCAAGCCCCAGCTCAGTTTTTGAGCGTGTGGTCGCCGACGAAACTCAGCGCTACACAAAGCTTCGCGCCCTCGTCGCCGAGTTTCTGTACATGCAGGCCCGCCAGCGCGCGCACATTAACGAGCTACGGGCTGAGGTCGCGCGGCTGCATCACAAGGTGCTTATCGCCCGACGCAAGGACGCGACGATGCAGGCTATCCATCTGGAGACTGAGCGGGAGCGCGCCAAGGAAGCGCTCAGCCGCGCCGAGCAGGAGCAGCAGCACCTTCAAGACGCCGCGCAGGAAGCGAGCGAGGTCCTGCGCGAAGTCGGCGGCCGGCTCAGCGAGCTTCGCCAGGAGAGCGCCAGCGCCACAAGGACGGAGCGCCTGCACCGCCTCGACGGCGCCATGACCCAACTCAACCAACCCGTGCACTCCAGGCTAGAGCAAGCAAGATTGCAGATGGAACGCCTGAGAGCAGAGCGTCAAATCAACGCGGAACTCAACGGGCGATACTTCCCGGTGGGGCGCTGAGCCCCTCGAGCTGACCAGGCCGGCACGGCAGATCGATGTGTACCGCGGTGCCTTTGCCGAGCACGCTATCGACGCGGATCTCGCCGCCCAGGGCCCGGACGGTGCGTTGACTGGTGGGTAGCCCCAGCTTGAGGCCCATGCGCCCGCCCTTGCTTGAAAAGCCGAACTCAAACAGGTCCTTCATCTCGGCGTCGTCAATGCCGGACCCGGTGTCCTCGATACAGACGCTGAGGCGGTCCTCGGGCTCGGCCTTGACCGTAATCTTGAGCTCCCCACCGTCGCCAAGCGCCTTGGCTGCGTTATGCAGGACGTGCAAAAAGACCTCATTGAGTCGCTGTCCGTGGGCCCAGACCTTGGGTGCGGCCTTTGGGTAGCAGCGCACCACGTTCACCGTATCCGCAAGCTCACCTGCAAGAATCTGCAGAGCGCTATCGATGCCCTGCACCACATCGACATGTTTTTCTTCGGCCTCGTCGAGGCTTACGAAGCTCTTGAGGGAGTCAATGAGGCCGCTGATGCGCTGTCCACCGCCCTGCTGAAGGCTCACCAACTCACGTGCCATGTCGAGCTTCTTCTTGGCCCCGGGCCCCTCGCCCTCAAGCTCACGCTCCAGACGGGTCAAGATGCGTTGCAGCGTATCCGCCGATGAGGTCATCACCGCCAGCGGCGAGTTGATCTCGTGAACAATCCCCGCCACCAACCGGCCCAGCATCGCCTGCTTCTCGGTCTCGACGATCGTGGCTTCGGCGCTCTTGAGATCAGCCATGGCCTGCTGAAGGGCCTGCGTGCGCTGTTGCACACGGTCTTCCAGTCCGTCCTTGAGGGCCTGAATCTGCTCGAAGGCCAGCGCATTTTCGACCGCCACCGTCAGCTGATTGCCCAAAGTATGCACGAGGTTGCGGTCGTCATCGTCGAGGGCCTGCCCATCGAGACGCGGCCCCAAAAAGAGAAAGCCCACAATGCGCGCCCTGCCCTCAGTGCGACGCGCCAGGGGAACAACGACCTCAAGCCCATAGAGGGACCAAAACTCCGTCGCTAATGGTTGCGCGCCCTCCATGGAGGGCAGCGCGTCCGCATCGTAGGCGGTCGTCAATTGGGCCTGCTGGTAGGCGCGGTGCACGGGGCCCATGGTGTCGATATCGAAGGTGCTCGGCAAAGATGTGGGTATACGGCCCGTCTCGGGGTCTTCATGGCTACCGAGCAGTACGCAGGACACCTTGCCGTCCACGTATAGCGAGACATAAGCCCGGGACAGCTGCATCGTATCGATGAAAGCCCGGCGCGCGATATCGGTGGCGGCCTTCAAGGTGTGCGCACGCACCAAGTCCTCGCTCACGGACTCAACGGCGTCCGCGTAGCGGTCCCGCTTTCGATGCGCCCACTGCTCCACCCAGGCCTGTACCCGCAGCTGCAGGAGCCCGACCCCGATGACCAAGACCAATGAGGTCATCCACAGCGCCGCCGTGGACTGGGCCCGCGCGCCCACCGCGTCCACCAGCAGCAAAACAGCCCCCACAAAGGCGAGTGAGACAGCCAGCGACAGCACGGCATAGACCACGCCTCGGCGCAGCACGATGCGCAGATCAAAGAGCTGGTAGCGAACGATGGCGTACCCCACCGTGACGGGGAAGGCCGCCAGACAGACGAGGTTGGGCACCACCATCTCCAAGGGTGGGTGCTCAATGAATGGGAAGATCATCAGCTCTAGGGCGGGCAGACCAAAGGACAGCCCCGCCGCGAAGGCGAAGATGCGCGCTCGACGGCGCACGGCGGGCGTATGTCCCGAGGTCAGCGCACGGCGGCAAATCCACAGGATGATCCCGATGCCAGTCAGCAGCTCCGCACCGGTCATCCACATGATCATGTTGAAAGACAGGCTGCCCAGCACCCCGCGAGTCCAGGCTTCAAAGCAGATGGGAATGGCCGCTGTGAGCAGCACGGCCACCACAAACATCAAGCGGCGCAGCCGGACCTGCATGGCGTTGCTGCCCACCCCCACGAAGGCCCCCGCCAACCCCAGCGCCACCGGCGCATACAGGGGCAGCAGACTCGCCGCGAGCACGTTGAGTTCGCGGCCCAAGACGTGGTCCGGGGCGGGTTGGGCAAGATGGGCCGCCGCGACCAGCCCCAACGCGAGCAACCAAGGTGCCGCAGCATCTCGGGGGCGCCGGGCCCATACCCACAGACCCACCGCGAGATAGAACAGACCGACAGCACCATAGGCCAGGCCGAGAAAGAGAAAGCCGGGAAAGGCGCCAATCTGAGGTTTAGAAAAGTGCAGCGTGAGTCGGCGCTGCTCCCCCGTTGTATCGGTGACTACGAACTGATTGCTACCGCCCGGGCTCGCCAACGCGGCGCGGCGCAGGCGCACCGGGATCGGCTCCTCACCCGGAAGATCTTTGGGATCGACGCCATTAAACTGCAGCACCCGCAACAGAGGTTGCATACCCTCAACCTGGGCCGCCGCCTCATAGCTAGCCGGCACGGCGCCTGCGCTGGGCTGGTGGGTGATATTGTCGAAGAAGATGAGTCCAGGCCCCTCGCTTGAGAGGGTATCGACGGAACTGAAGATACACAGCGCGTAGAAGACCGCGAAGGCGGTGAGCGCGATGAGAATCGGGAGCCGTTGCCGCTGCGTGGCCATGACCGAGGGCTCGACCATGGACCACGCACCATCGCGGCGCAAGCTCGACTGCGAAGACTCAGCGGCCGATGGACTGAATGATGCCCTTGGCGGTCTCGTTATACTTGTCGATGATCTGACGGAGCATATCGAACATCTGCCCGCGCTTATCAATCATGCGCTTGAGCTTCATGGTCTCAACATCGATGGAGGGGCTGCTGTTATCGCCGCCGGGTGCGCCGGGCACGCTGCTGCCGCCGCCCTTGCCTTTGCCCATACCGAGCATGCCGCCCCCCTTGCCGCCTTTGCCGCCCTTACCGCCGCCGCCTTCGCCAGCGCGGGAGGACTGCTGCTGCTGAATCGAGTTGATGTACTGGGCCTGGTTCTCGATGTCCTTATCCATCTTATTCATGATCATCATGATCATGAGGGTGACCTTGTCCTCGACGGTCAGCGAGGGGTCAGCGAGCAAGGAGCTTATCTGCGCCTGATGCGCAGACTCGTACATCGGGTTGGTATTGTTGATGCGGCCGGGCATCGCGGCTGGGTTCCACGAGCCGAAGCCGCGTCCGCCCATGGCGCCCGAGTTATCAAAGAAGCCACCGCCCACACCCGATGGCCGGCCCATACCCATCATGTGCGCCATGCCACCGCCGACAAAACCCATGAATGGGTTGCCGCCCAACAGGCCGCCCGTGAGGCCGCCGAGCATGCCGGACACCGCGCCCGTGATGCCGCTCATCCAGCCAAACGCGCCGCCCGCCATCGGGTTCATGAAGCCCATGCCCATGGGGCGGGCCATGCCGGGGCCCATGCGCTGAATGGTCATCTTGCCGTCATTGCGCAGGCCAAAGTTCACGATGCGACCGCCGATGGCGGACTCAAAGGAGGCGCGAGCCGCAGGGTTGTAGCGCAACATGCGCTCAAACTGTCCGGCGGCGCGACGGCGCGGGTTGAGCAGCTTGGAAATGAAAGGCAGGTTGCTCGAACCCGCCGCGAGGTCCACGCCCTGCAGGCCGCCTCCGCAGGCATAACCACCGCCACAGAAGGGGCTCATCATCGGCAGCATCGCTCCCGGCCCCGGCACAAAACCCATGGGAGACATGCCCGCCATGCCGAACTGTCGCTGCATCGGGCCCGTGCCATAGCCGAGCGCAGTCTCCATGGCCTGGTCATGCAAGTTGGCCAGCATGCCGGTGGAGTTGAACGTCAGCGCGTCGATGGTTGCGCCGATGCCTCCGCCCTTGATGCCGAACAGGCCCAGGGTGTCGTTGATGGTGGTGCCGAGTGAGTTGATTCCGAACATGCTGTGAAGTCTCCTGGCCCTAAGACAAAGCAATCGGGATGCCAAAGTGGGGTGCCAGGGGGGTGACCTCTGTGTTTTCGGGGACTTACGCGAAGAGGCCCGGGTGTCTCACCCTCAGCGTGACGTCACAGGGGAGCGTCACGGGGTTTCGCGAAAAAGCACAGGATGAGACCGATTTTGCTTTCCAGCGGCGCGAGAATATGCAGAATTCGCGGCCACTTCGGGCGCATAACTCAGTTGGTTAGAGTGCCATCTTCACACGGTGGAAGTCGCTGGTTCAAATCCAGCTGTGCCCACTCACTTCCGAAGTGCAAAGCCCCGCACCAGGTCACCCTGGGCGGGGCTTTCGTCGTTCTGGTGTCCCCCTAGTGCCCACGGTCGGGCTCGAGCACACCATCGTCGACGCGCCCACGCTAGGTCCGTCGCTAGCCTCCTCCATGCCCGGGATCCTCTCCGGCCGCAGCGACGTACATCATGCGATGCGAACGGTCCCGGTCTGCCTGCTGCTCATCACCTGCTCCGCACCCGTCTGGGCCCAGGATGCAGACCAAGACGGCGTCGCTGATGGCGTAGACGCCTTTCCCTGCGACCCTCAGGCGGCGGCCAGCGCCTACGCGCCTGCCTATGGCACGCACGGACTGCTGCTCTTCGAGGACGAGTGGCCGGCCCACACAGACTTCGACTTCAACGACATGGTCGTGGGCTATAACTTCGCATTTCGCCAAGACGCCTCCGGTCAGACCGTAGGCCTGCGCGTGAGCCTCGACGTGCTCGCGCTCGGCGGAGTGTTTGACAACGGTCTGGCGCTGCACCTGCCGGTGCCCGCGGCCATGATCGCGCAGGCGCACCGGTCCGTGGCCGGAGGGTCGCCTCAAGCGCTCATGCCGCGGGCCCAGGACGCGCAGGCGGTACTGGACCTGTCACCCAATCTTCGTGAGCTCTTCGCGGGGCAGTCGGGCGCCATCAACAGCCGCACCGATCTCGCCCATCAGCAAGGTGACTTGCTGCAGATCGACATCGCCTTCAGCGCCCCCGTGTCCTTGCCGCCCGGCGCAGCCCCCTACGATCTCTTTGTATACCGAGCCGCTCGGCCCGCTCATGAGATCCACACCGCTGGGCACTGCGGCACCGCCGGAATGGATCAGACCCTATTTGGCACCGGGCTGGATGCCTCCTCAGCAGGCCGCTGCTTCATCGATGCGCGCGGGCTGCCCTTCGCCCTCACGCTGCCCCAGCCCGCGCCCTATCCGGTAGAGGCCAGCGACATCGCGCGCTTGTATCCTGCCATCCTGGACTTTGCGCGCTCGGGCGGAGCGCTGGCGGCGGATTTCTACCTGTCGCCGGACCTCGCCCAGAGCTACCCCTTGGCGCACGCGCCGCGCTTTATTGCCGGCCCCGATCTTCCCGTCGATCTGTCCTGCGCACCGGCGCCCCCCCTGATGGACCACTCCGCAGAGATCGCGGCGATCGTGGGCTCGGTGGACCGAGACTGCGCGCTGTCCTACCCGGCCGGGCAGTGCAGCGATGTCGCAGCGTCCGCCATCGAGCAGCAGGTGCTCTCGCAGCTGGGCCGCGTCGAGCACTCGGCCTTGAGCTGCGAGCTGTGGACGATCAACGTGCGCAAGTATGCTTGCACTCTATCGAGCACCACGAGCGTGCGCGCGGTCTTCACAATCAATGAGGAGGTCATCGGCACAAAGTGCACCGGCCCGGGGTGTGGGGTCGATGCCGAGATCTACGCGCCGGTGGGCCTGCCCGTGGTCGACCACCCGCTCGATGGCCTCAACCTGCCCATTCAGCCCGACTTTTTCTACCTCGATGGCACCAACTCTCTGCCTGGTCTCAGCCTCGACCCCAGCACCGCAGAGATCAGCTTCATTCCGGCCCCTCAGGACCGGGGTACACATCGCCTGAAGATCGTCGTGCTCGACATCTACGAACAGGTCGTCGAGATCGACCTGCTGCTTCATGTCGTGACCCCGCCGCCTCAGCCCGATGGCCCTGTCTCAAGGCTGCTGGTGCAGGGCGCAGCCACCCAGGCTCAAACGGTGGTGGTGCCCGACGGACCGCTCGCCGGCAAGCGCCTGGTCTTCGGTGCCTCATCCGATTCCGCCTTCGTGGTTGAGCTGCGGCCAGTCATGCCAGCCAGCCTGCACTCCCCGCCCGGAAGCACCGTCGTCGGCGTGCCCTTCGAGCTCACCGTGGTCACGGGCACAGTGGGGCTAGACGTGGCCTTCTATGATGACTCTGTCGATGGCCTCACGCAGCAGGACTTGTACCAAAACGTCTTCGAAGCCCCGGCCGCGCGGCGAGTGCGGCCGGCCTTCGCGCAAAGTGGGGCCGCGCAGCTCGATGCCAACCAGCCCTTCGGCTTCACCCGAAACGTCGACGTGTCGCCGATCGTGCAGCACGCCGGTGGCGCGCTGACGAATGACAGCCGCGCCGCCGGCATCACGAGCGCCGTCGCCAATATGAGCAGCGTGAGCTATCGCCGCCGTCCGGTGGGTTTTCGTGGGGTCTACTACACACACAGCTTCATCGGCTCGAAGGGCGTCACCATCAAGAACCAAACCAGCGTGTCTCTGCCCAGCTCCGGCCTCACCGGCATCGTCATGGTCACCAAGGCTCAACTCGACGCAGATCCGAGCCTATCAAACGTGCCCGAGCTCGCCGCGCTGACCCCGGCCGAGCGTCAACAAGTCCTGCATCGCTTTCATTACTTCGACGACGCCGTCGACTATCTCGTGGCGGTCGAGGCGCAGACGGCGACCCGAGTGCCCACGTGCCTGACGACGGGGCCCGCGCAGCTGCGAAATGGGGGCATTAAAGTCACCATCAGCAACTTCCTGGACCCACGTGAGGTCGCGATCTACCAGCTGCCGCTGCCGCTCATCCAAGCTGTCGCGACCCTGACACGAGACCTCTTCAACCCGGCCGCGAAAGCGAAGCTGGTACTATCCCAGGCCTACGGAGACGGACTCGGCCTGGACGGGGTGGCGACGCTGGACCAGACGACCCGACACATTTTACGGCATGAGTACGGGCACGCCCTTCAGGGCATGGCGCTGGAGCGCTCTCCCGTCGCGACCTTCTATCTCGCCACGGGCAGTCATGACGACTGGCTGCTTGAGTCGACGGCGGAGGCCTTCGCGTTGACTTCAGCGATGCCTGGTGATCTCTCGGCGCCGGGCCCACGGCCTGCACTCAAGACGAACCACAGTCCACTGGGCACCTATTCTGCCTACACCGACCTTAACGCCTACCACTACGGGGGCTTCTTCAACCTCATGCCGATGCCCGTTCAGGGCGGAGGATCCCGCAACTACTCCTTCGATGCTGCGGCGATGTGCCGGATGTTTGAGCAGGATGTGCCACGCTCCGAGCACTTCAATAACTACCTCGCCCAATACGGGGGCGTGACGGACCTAGCCACCTGGTACGCCGACTATCGAGCGTCTTTGGAGTACCTCCAGACGAGCCGAATTCGAGGGGGGCATTCTGTGGACCATCGCCCCGACATCCTCGTGGTCCCTCAGGGCCGCTGGATGGGGGTCCAGCAGGAACAGTTCAGCGGGATCAGCCCGATGGTGCTGGCGCTCGCGAATAGCTCTCCGGCTCGTGTGGGCGTCGCCCTGCTGCACCGTCCCCAAGGTCATCGGCCGGTACGCCTGCGTGCACAGGCCTATGACCTAGGAGCCATCACGGAGCAGGATCGGCTCAGGATCTCGAACCGGCAGCAGGGGCTGACCTCACTCACCGCTCGGGTTCCGTCACGGGGCGGACCCCTGGCGCTGGACACGATCTCCGCCACACCCCCGGCGGACGTCGACGTGATGCGTACAGATGCTGTCTATGATGTGGCCGTGAACGGCAGTCTGGGCCTGGCGGTGATCAACGACCTGTACAGCATGCCCCAGACTTTTGAGCGTGAGCACCAAGCGCATCCCCCTCGGCGCACCGAGTGGTTCTTCCAGGGCTTGCTCGATGTTGATGATCAGATGGGTTTTGAGATCTATCCGGTCGTACGCCTCTCAGGAAACCTTCTCGATGGCCCGGGTAACCCATTTTCCGGCCAGGTCCGGGTGATCGCCTCCAATATTGAAGCGGAGACCAATACTAAGCGCTTCCTTGGCCGCGACCTGTCTACCTCGGGGGACGCGAGTGGATACTTTTCCCTCGAGGACGTGCCCTTTGATAACTTTTCGAGCAATAAGCGCCAGCTCACAATTGAGGTCACTTGCCCCGCCGGCGGCTACGGAGCCGGCGGTTCTGAGCGCCTGACCGTGGACTGGGTGGACCAGGGCAACGGGCCGGTGCTGCATGTGAATGAACGGCTACCCTCTCTGAGGTGCTCCTTTGGCGGCACCCCACTGGCCACCGATGTTGGATGGACGGCGTCGTGGCGGTGGGGAATCGAGGGCTTCGTCTCCAACCTGAACGCCTGCGTGAACGCCATACCCACTTTCTCAGAGTGCCTGCAAATCCTTCAGAACGCGCCCGGCCGCTACGGCGAGGTGCTGGTATCGACGAACTTTGTGGGCATGAGTTCAGCGTTCAGCCATGACTATCAGCAAGTCTGGCGCACTTCCGACGGGACGGAGCTTATCAATGCGGCCTCCTGCTACAGCCGGAACTATTGCCTACCCCGCACTCCCTAAACCCGAAGCAAGTCAACTGGCCTTGTTCTGGGGTGAGTCAGGGATTGAGCTCGGCTCCACATCCTCGGTGCGTGGCAGAGCCACCATGTCCCGCAGCAAAGCGGTACGAATGCGGCGAACCTGGGCCAAGATGGCCCCCTTTTCACCCTCAGTCTCCTTACGCAGCCGCTCAAACATGCGATAGGCGTCGTCGATGAGGGCCGAGGGCGGCGGCCTATCGGTGAAGCGGTCCCGCACTCGGGCCAAGTTAATGCGCAGCTTGAGCGCGGACATCGCCCAGGGCGGCGCGGCACGGTCCCGAGCTGCGGCGGCCTCCACGCCCGTGAGGTCATTCACCAGCGCGCTGAGCCAAGCGGGCACCTCAGCAGGCTGGGCTTCACCGTCGAGCAGAGCGCGCACCAGCGGGATCTCGAGGTCGGCGGTGCGCGGCAGGAACGCAGGCAGGGGGGAGCTGGCCACGTCGGCGGTGCGTAGGGCCCGGCGGCCGCCTTGCTCCTCTAGAGCTAGATCTCCAAACAGCTCATCGATCTCCCATTGCAAAGGCAGCTTCTGCAAGGCCTCTTGCACCGCGGTGTGCACGATGGCGCGAGGCCCCTCGGGCATGTCGATGAAGTTGAGCCCGGCCACAGTCTGGGCCGGCCCGTCCAGCCAACGCACCAGACGAGCGCGCAGGTGCAGCGACTTGCCGGACAGCATCAGCGTGAGGTCGGCGCGCACCCCGATCGGGGCCTTGGGGAAGTCGTTGATCGCGATGCCCGACAGGCTCAGATCACGGCTGGTGCGATCAAAGGTGCGGCCGTGAATCGAGATCATGACCGCAGCCGCGATGTCCGCCCGCGGGTAGCGGGCGAGGCGCAGGCCCGTGTACTGAGCCAGCAGCATCACGATGGACTGCACTTCCTCGACGGGAATGACGGCGGTCGCGATGTCCGGCGGCCAGCTGGCGCGCTCTCGGGCGTGGTCCACCAGCACCAGGCAGGGGGCCTGCCCCAATGACTTTCGGATGAGCCAGATGACCTCGCGGTCATCGAAGTCCGGGGTGACGATGCAGGCGTCAACCTGGGCCTTGCGTAGCCAGGAGGCCACTTCGGGCGCGGTACGTACCCAACGTGTCTCGATCTCGCGATGCTCTTTTAGCTCCGCCTTGAAGGGCAGAGACTCGCCAACCACTAAGATCCGTGCCGCGCGCGCCATGGTGTCTCCACCACAGCAGATCGACGGGATGCTCAGACTGTTTAGTCTCGCAGCTTAAGCGGGCGGCCGAGGACCTTGGACACGCGTGATTCCACCATGTCCCACAACTCCTCACCCGTCTTGCCCGAGACCCAGCGCCCGCCCTCGGGGTTGAAGTGCCAAGCGGTGGCCCCGGCCGCCATCCAGATCTGACGGGCCGCGCGGTGCGCGTTGATGACGAAGGCGGTGTCGTCCTCGAAGGAGATGGTGAGTACGCCGCTTTCGAGGTCGACATCCATGGCGTCGTCCTCCTCGTCGGCGAGGGCGTCGAGGATCTTGCGCAGGGTCTCGTCCGCGAGGACCTCGAAACGTTGTTCAGTGAGGGCGTCCGCCATACGCGGACTGTCTAACAGGGGGAGGCCGCGAATCAATCGTCGCTGGCCATGAAGATGCGCAGGACATACCAAAGCAGCAGCGCGACCGAGGCGAACAGGCCCAAAGCGGCGGCCACATGCTGGCCGGGCCGGTAGACGTGCACAATGTTCGACGTCTGGTAGACGATGGCACCCGCCGCGAATGCAGCCATGGCCCACGCGAACCAGGTGCCCAGGCTCATGCCGAAGAGGATGCTGACGACGATGAGGCCCATCGCGCTGAAGCCGGCGACGGTCAACGCGCCGCGCATGAAGCTGAAGTCCTTCTTCGAGATGAGCACCATCGCGGTGAGGCCTGCGAAGGTCACTCCGGTCACCACACCCGCCTTAACGATGACGTCGGGGCCGCTGTAGGCCATCGCGATGTACATCAAAGGCACGAAGATGATGGCCTCTGCGATCACGTACAAGCCGAGGCCCGCGTACTGCATGCCGGGGCTGACCGCGCTGCGGGCCCACTTTTCGGCGACGGTGGAGATGAGCATAAAGGCGCCCAGCACGACGAGCCAGGCCATGCCGCCGGTCATCATGAAGACCAGGTTCTCGATCCCTGGGATGTTGAGCAGCAAAGCCTCGATGCCAATGAAAGCCGCGATGGCGAGCGCGAGGTGTTGGTAGGTCTTGTGGATGAACTCCGTGCGGGTCTCCGGGGAGGCGTCCGCTACGGACCAGGCGTCGTGCATCGGGGCGTTATTGTAGTTGCTCATTGCGTTTCGAACCTCGGGCCGCGCGAATTAGGGCGCAGCCTCTGCCTTAATAAACACCTGTACCGCGCCGTCATCTTCCGGGCTAGCGATTGTGGGGATGCCCTGGTCGATCCGATCGAACCTGAGGCCCGTCCTGATCTTAAGGACAGGGGCAAAGTCCTAGGCTGGGGCAGCCGGCCCACCTGAGCCCCGCAGACCCCACAACGCCCCATACAATAGACCGGCGCAGCCGGCCGCGATGGCCGCCGCACCAAAGAGCGGCCCACCGCCGAAGGCTTCGAAGACCTGGCCGCCGCCTAGGTACCCCACCATCATGCCAAAGCCCTGCGCCGCCTGAGATACGGACTGCACCGTCGTGCGGACCTCCGTCGGGGCCCGTACCTGGATGTAGCGCACGAGCGCCAGGTACCAGATCCCAAACGTCAGCGCGTGCAGCAGCTGGCTGAAGAGAATCGCAACCTGACTTTCGATCTGGCTCAGCAGCAGCCAGCGAAGCACGGACGCACAGGCGGCCAGGACCAAGAAGCCCTCCCCGCTTCGATATCGAAGCAGGCGAGGCGCGATGCGCATCAGCCCAACCTCGGCAAATACCGCCACCATCCAAGCCAGGCCCACAAAGCTATCGCTGTGCCCCAGCGCGCGCATATGCAGCCCGAAGTACACATCGAAGGCCCCGTGGGCCACGTAATAAAAGGCGCTGCCCACAAATAGGGCAAGCAGCCTAGGTTGCATAACGAACTGCAACGCAGCCTTCGCCACAGGCACCTTGGGTTGTAGGGGTGGCGAGCTGAGCCGGGCAGTGCTCGCGGTCGACATCAGGTAGGCCCCGGCCGTGAGCCCCAGCATGAGCGTGGGTTCCGAGGTGCCGTCGAAGTGACCGATGCTGAAGGCAAACAGCGCGAACCCCACAGAGCCCCAGACACGAATGTCGGCGAAG